>Ga0180437_10001658_pt1 | contig 37678 bp, 29 predicted proteins | sample SS_ome_4_FD_132410 | JGI IMG/M metagenome (GOLD analysis project Ga0180437, IMG submission 132410) | Hypersaline lake sediment archaeal communities from the Salton Sea, California, USA - SS_3_D_1 metaG | ecosystem: Environmental > Aquatic > Non-marine Saline and Alkaline > Hypersaline >...
GGGTCGAGGGCGTGTTCGACGTCAATGAAGGCGGCGATGCCGCCCGCCTTTTGCGCTTCGGCGATGATGTGCTGGCAGAGGGTGGTTTTGCCGGAGGATTCTGGACCAAAGACCTCGGTGACGCGGCCACGAGGGATACCGCCGACGCCGAGGGCGATGTCGAGGGCAAGTGAACCGGTGGGGATCACCTGAACGCTGAGGTGCCCCGCTTGTCCCAGTTTCATGATGGCTCCTTCGCCGTATCGCTTTTGGATGTGGGCCAGGGTGGTTTCGAGGGCTTTTACCCGTCCGTTGTCACTCATCACACGCCTCCTACTTTTATCTCTGGGTGCATTGCGCGAATCTAAAATCGCACATTCGTTCTATTGCATGACCATAATAGCACACATGTTCTATTTTGTCAAGTATGGGACAGAAGGGGTAAGGAAAGAAGGGTGCTACGTCAGGTTGGCGATGAACTGTTTGACAGCCTGGCGCTCCCAGGCCGTCAAATCCACGGTCGAGAGGAGATAGTGCTTCAGTCGATCGACTGCAGCACGGTCGCCCAGGCTGGCGACAGTGCCACGAACTGTGCGGTAAAGAGCCCGCGCTCCCCCTGGCCAGCGTCCCATCAATACGGCAGCCGTCTCTTTGCGCTCTCCCAGGGACACGGTTTGTCCTGATGCGTCCGTCACGAGGAATGAGCCGCTCGCATCTCTGCGGATCAGTTCCAGCCCCAGCGCTACAGCAAACAGGTCTGCTCTGTCAGGCAAGCCTACCTGCGCCAGCATGGGCTCCGGGAGTAGTAAGTCCTCCAGCCAGGGGTGCATTGAGATGCTACTCTGCTGCAAGGCACTGGCATACGCCGTCCAGTATTGGTTCAGTCGCCGAAGTGCGAAGGCAGGCAATCCCCAGCGCATAGAGACGGCAACAACCGTCTGAGCATTTCCTGTGTTCAGCACCAGGGCATCTGGCGACAATGCTGTAAAGCGCGTCGAAAGTTCAGTGTCAGGGTGCTCATCCAGAATTAGAACGTGAACGACCCGAGAAGGCACGCGCGATTGAGATGGCGCGACGGCGCTGAAAGCGCACTGAGGCGCTGCGCGATGGAGCAACCCAGCCAACCATTGGGAAAGATCCTCCGAGCTGGGGAATTGCTCGCAGAGTACGTCTTTCACAGACAGTGACCTGACGACCTGGAAGTAGTCGAGGGCATAGGCCAGGATTTTGGAGAGCAAGACGTCAGCCGGGCAGGTGATCCAATTGTCTGGCGACCCCAGCGCTTGCACGGCCGCTGCCTGGTGGGTCTCCAGATGTCCCACATAATGACGATAAATTCGTTCTGCCAGTGAAGGCGTGAGGAGAGATTGCCAGGGTCCAGGACGGGCCTGGTCGGCCATGGACTGGGTAGCTTTCTGTTCCACGGTAGCCATGCTCTCAGCAGCCTCGGCGAGGCGCCAGGCGATCCGTTCTAGCCCATTGTTCAGCTCGCCAATGGTCGCCCGCACCCGCTGATAGAGGGCCGAGGCAGCGTGGGCAACTACTGGATCCAGCTCAAGCTTGGCGCGTGTGTAGAGATGTTCGACATATGCCGCCCGCTGTTGTTCGCTCCGACGGTGAGCGGCCCACAGGTAATAGGCCACCACTGCCCCACCCCCGGCAAATAAGAGAGGTAATGCCAGTCGGACTCCTGCGTCGTGTAACCCGACGACAGCGAAAAGCACCCACAGCCAGTAGGCGATGGGTAGCACAAGCCCCCCCAAGGCCATCAGGGTCAGGATGGGCCGGGGAGGCATGCTCATCAAGACAGTCTTTAGTTGATAACTCAGACGGCTGGCCTGAGCAATAACCTGATGACGACGGGCACCATGTTGTTTCTCTTGTTGTACCAGCACCGCTTCCTGGCTAGTCAGCTCAGCGCCCAGGCGTTCCAGGAACTCGCGGGCGACGGGTATCGCACCACTAGACGCCTGGCGCATCAGAGTCAGCAGTGTTTGCGCCAGCGAGTTCCTGATCTGATGGCCCAATACCGTTACCCCATTCTGCACCTGCTGCTGCTGCAGGGGCAAGTCCACCTCTCGAATCTGTCGCAGGGCACCACGCAGGCGATCGTCCAGTTCCTGCAGATGGCCAGCACGCAAGTGCTGGACAACGTTTTCAGACACAGAGGTAACGATCGACGTCTGCAACTCTGCCATAAGATCGGGCACGCGAAGGCCGGTTCTCGACACCAGGTCCTCCACTGCCCCAGCCGGCAACTGGCCATCACCTTTGTCCAGCAGGCCCTGGTGCACCATGTTCTGACCAAGACGAGCAGCGCACCAGTTTCTAAGAGCGCCGGCAGGCAGGGTATGGCCAGCCAAGCCAAAGCTCCCGTAGGCCCGAACCTTGCGTCGGATGGTACGTTGGGCGAACCGCTGGTCAAGGGTGTCGTCAACGACCTGGTGCAAAGCCAGGACGCTCATGCTGTACAACCACTGGGCCGCCTGCTCAACCAGAACTTTGATCGGCACAGTGTAAGCCTGTTCGTTGACTGTATCCAGCAGGTAGCATCCCCTGCCAAAGAGAGAATGCGTGTCCTGCTCGAAGAGAAAGGCGGAGGAGAGGGAATCAGGCAGTCCGTTCCGCCGCAGAGAGGGATCGGCCAGATGAGCATCCAGTTCTTTCAGAGCCGTGTAGGCGTTTGCCTCGGCGACCGGGTCAGCCTGGGTTGCGTCGGGCAGAAAGAGCACACCCGCGCAACAAGGTTCACGCCCCTGCTGGCGGCAAATCTGGCTGACCAGATGGGCCATTCCTTCAGCCAGGCTCCCTCCCACCGGATCGCCCAGGTCAGCCACGATGTAGAGAGACACTTGAATAGAATCGGCAACTTGCATACCGGCGGTTTGGACGGCAGCTATTGCCTCGTAAGAAGTTAAGGTGGTCAGGGTCTGGCGGATGAGATCGGCCAACTCCTCAATGCGCGCACGGAAAGCCCGCTGACTCTCGGCCCGCGAGATACAGGGGTTGACCGGTTCGTGCCGGGGAAGCCAGAACATCTCTGCGGCATTCAACGTGGCGAGACCGTCGCCAGCAGGAGATGTCAAAGCTGAAGGATCACCAACCTGCATGTCCAGAGCCAACCAGCGCAAGACGGGCAACTTTCCATGAGACGACACAACCTGACGCTTCAGGTGCTGCAGTACCTGTCGTCCTCGGTTTCCGATGCCAACAAAGAGGGTCGGCTGAAGGGTACTCACAACACTAGCCTCCGGTATCCTCTATGCCAGACACGACGTGAAAAAGGAACTTGGCCCGCCCGAAGCGCACCTCGTCGCCATCGCGTAGAGGTCGTTGGCGCAGAAGCTTGTCGTTGACAAAAGTGCCGTTAGTGTCTTGCATGGCCATTAGCACATAACGGCTGTTCTGCACGTCGTACTCGATACGAGCGTGCTCGCGCGAAACAGTAGGATTGCTCAGGTTGATATCGTTTCGTGAGAGCTCTCGTCCCACAAGTGTTGGCCGCTGCGACGACAATGGGTAGACTGCGCCGTCGTCCAGACTGGTAAATTGGGCAACAATGGCCGGCTTTGAGCGCTCCTCATTGGCAGCAGGGGTATCTGCTTTAATAGCCGGATCGCACTCCGAGCAACGACCTGTTCGTAGATCCAGAGGACTCCCGCAAAACTCACAACGCCGTGAGACGACTGGCGCTGTCCGAAAAGGGATGTGCGAGAAAACCTCACTGGCAAGACGACCCCGAAGCAGGTAAGCCATGCCCAGATCAACTGCCATGAGCAGAATCCCAAAGGCAAAGAGCGCTATGGCTCCTGGGGCGACAACGAAACTTGCCATCAGCGCAAGAGCAAGATAGATAGCCAGGAGCAAATGCATCGACTGGGCCAATGGCTGTGCCCAGTTCACCAGACGGACGAGATTCCAACCTAGTAGGATGCACATCGTCCCCCATGCCAACAACACGATGGTGACCAGAGGGTGATAGAAAGCCTGCCACAGTGCACCCGCATCGCCGGACAATACTTGCGCTACCTGTACACCCCAATCCACCCCGCCGACTTGAAAGCTACCCAGGGCCAGGCAGATCAGCCCCCAGGTGAGCCAACCGGATCCAAGGAGTTTAAAAAGAAATGCCTGCCGTCTCATGAAACCTCCAGCCACCCCACTCCTCATTACCAACTTCCTACTCCACCTAGGAAGGCATAGGCAACCAATAGAAACAACAATGATGCAGCCGTCGCCGCAGTCGCTGCCCAGACCCGATCAGACGGGGGAACCCGACCGCCTGGCAGTGCTAGTGGCCTGAAACTGGCAGAATCCAGTGGCGACAACGCCATCACTGCGCGCGGTGAGGTAACATAAGGCAAGCAGGCCTGCACCAGCGCTGTGCGAAGAGCCATCGCTGACTCGTAGCGTCGCACCGGCCGTTTGGCCAGAGCCTTCATCAGTACCACGTTCACCTCTGGGGGCACGTCCTCTAACGGTTGAGGGTGTCGATGGCGAATAAAGCTTATGTTGTCCGCCTGGGCGCCTGGCGTGCCTCGGGAGTCGAACGGGAGATAGGGTCGACCGGAAAGCATCTGGTAAAGCACTGTGCCCAGGGCATACACGTCCACCCGGGGGTCGTCGCGGACGCCATCAAGTTGCTCGGGCGCCATGTAGAGCAGCGTGCCTGAAGAGAAATCCCTATCTGTGCGCCAGGAACGAGCCACCAGCGCACCTGAAACATGGGCAATGCCAAAGTCAGCCAATTTAGCCACACCGTTCTCGTCAAAGAGGATGTTGCCTGGCTTGAGGTCGCAGTGATACACACCTTGGCTGTGCGCTTCGTCCAGTCCGGCGCAAATATCAGCAACAATTGGCGCGGCCTCGTCCAGAGTGAGCCGCTTCCGCGCGCGGAGAAACTCTTCCAGTGAACCACCGGGCAGGTATTCCATGACGATATAATAGTTGTCCTGGTCAGTGAAGACGTTGAGGGTACGGACGATGTTGGGGTGCGCCAGGTGAGACGTCGCCTGCGCCTCACAGATGAAGCGTTGCAGCGTGGCAGAATCGTCAGCCAGGGTAGGAATCAACTCCTTGAGCACCACGTCTTTCCCCAGGACATTGTCCCACGCCAGATAGATGAAACTAAAGCCCCCCCGGTGCAACAGCCGCATCGCATAGTAGCGGCCTTTGAGCAGAGTGTCACCGGGTCCTATCATTTCTCCTCGCAATTCTAGCGCATACTGAGGCATTGCCTGACTGTGTGATCGTGAGGCAAAGTTAACGTCAGACCAGTTTCATTGTAGCACATATGGCGGGGTCTGTAAATGCAACTTTGGTACCAGTGAAGCCAACTGGTGCACGACAGTCAGGGGCGATCGCGTCCAAGGGGCAGACTGCGTCGGTGACGGAGACCTCGGCGCGGTGAAGGGGTGCCATCAACGGGCCGCACGGCATCCGCCTCGCCGGTGATGGTGCCACATCCCAGACCCTCCAGGCGCCCCCCGCCCCGCGCGGGTCGAAGGGTTCAGGACTGACAGAGCGCCTGGCCGCAGGCGGCGCACGTGCCGGTCGCCAGGTCGGCTTCTGCACCGCAGTGAGGGCATAGGTCCACAAAGGGAGCGCCGCAGGCGGGGCAGGTTTTAGCTGCTGGGTCTACCTCTGCGCCGCACGCCGAACACGTGACCGCCAAGTCGACCCCGCAGGATGGGCAGACACAATCGTCCGTGCCCAAGGCCGCGCCACAGGCGGTGCACAGGTCTTGCTCGCAATGAGGACACTGGGGCCAGCCCAGGGTGACGTTCTGACCACACAGGGGACACGGTTGAACCACGGGCGTATCCCGCCCGCAGCGCGGGCAGACGATCTCGTCGGGGAAAAGGCGCAATGAGCAACCTGGGCAGATGACCTGGCCGCAGTTGGGGCAGGGGCCAAGGTCGGGCTGAAACTCGGTACCACATTCCGGGCAGTGCGTCCAGGAAAAGAAACCCCCTGCGACTCGCACAGTGGACGTGCGCGCTGACTCCCGAACCGCCAAGTCGAAAGGTTGACCGCAAGCAGGGCAACTGTCCGCGTTCCCCAGCACATCGGTACCACAGGTGGAGCACTGGCGCACGAAAAGCAGGTTGCAGCCAGGACAAATTTGGGCATTGACCAGCAACTCCAGGCCGCAGTTGGGGCAGTCAAAGAATAGATCGTGACCACAGGTCGCACAAGTCATTTCATCGTCGCTGGTGGCTGCGCCGCAGTGTGGGCAACACGTCTGACCGCAGGCAGAACAGAGACCATCCATCAACAGCATCACAGCGTGGCAGGCAGGGCAGAGTACACTGCCTGGTGTCATCTCTTCAGGCCGCACGGGAAGATGTGTTGCAGTGCCAGAATCCTGCTCCTCCACAGGGCAGTCGTCTTCCACTTGGTCAGACACCGTGCCATCTTGGGCCTCACCGATGCCGTCCTCGCAGAGCAATGCGCCGCAATGAGGGCAGACTGTAGCGTCGTGGCTGATCTCTTGATCACATTCGGAACAGATCAACGCAAACTCGGTGCCGCACGCCGGGCAAACCACCTCGTCGGCGGCCAGAGGGGCGCCGCACGCCGAGCACAAGTCCTGACCGCAATAAGGACAGTGGTCAGCGTCTGGTTCCAAGTTGTTCTCGCACCGGGGGCATTTCATAGCACATGGCTCCGTTTCTGCTCGAGCAGTTGATGCCTTCATTATAGCATGTCCCAACCGGCGGGCCAAACTGGACGCCAGTTGGCACGACACCTCCCATGAGTGTAAAACAGTTAGCATCCGTTTGCTGGCGTTTTGTTTTTGGGGTACAATATGGAGGTTGAAACAAGACCGTTCTGACAATTTTGTCTATCAACATTCAACATTCAACATTCATGCCATACTAAAACAGGGCGCTTAACCTGGGGGGGGACGACCCACACCAGGAGGGGCAAGACATCATGTCCCGAACAACAGAATCACTTGCTCAACGAGATCACATGGCTGCCTTGCTGGCACTCCAGGAGGTGGCCCGGGATCTGGCAGCGGAACTGGATCTGGAGGTGCTGCTGGAGCGGATCGTAGACGCTGCTGTGGCTGTGGTGCAGGCGTCGGCTGGTTCGCTGCTGATATGGGATGCCTTGAGTAACGATCTGGTCTTTGCAGTAGCAAGGGGAGGCGGCGGACAGGCCCTGATCGGGCGCCGCATACCGGCCTACAAGGGGATTGCTGGTTGGGTGCTGGCCAATCACCGTTCCGCTATCGTTCAGCAGGTCAGGCAAGACCCTCGCTTCTTTGGTGCCATAGACGAGAGTCTGGGCTTTCACACCAGTTCGCTGCTTGGCGTTCCCCTGGTCGCCAAGGGTGAGGCCATCGGCGTACTGGAGGTGCTGAATAAGACGTCGAACCAGCCCTTCGACAACCAAGATGCTGACTTGTTGATGGCCTTGGCCGGTCAGGCGGCGGTGGCTATCAAAAATGCCCGGCTCTACCGGCAGGTTCAGGAGGAGCGGGATCGCATCGTTGCTCTGGAAGAAGAGGTTCGCAAAGACCTCGCTCGCGAAATCCACGATGGCCCGGCTCAAATGCTCTCTGCCATCATTATGCATCTCAGCATCATTCAAGACCTGGCCTCTCACGATCCCGAGCAGGTTATTAGAGAGATCGCCCTGCTGCGGGAGACAGCCTCTAACGCGCTGCAACAGATACGCAGCATGATATTTGAGTTGCGCCCTGTCATCCTCCAGACACAAGGCCTTATGGCTGCGCTCCACACCTACGTCAACCGGCTGCGGGAAGTCGAGGGGATGACCATTCAAGCTGAACTGGGCCATTGGTCGCAGCGCCTGTCCCCCAGGATCGAAGAGATCTGCTTTGCTATCATTCAGGAAGCGCTGACCAACATCAAAAAGCACGCCGAGGCACACCACACGTGGCTGCAAGTGACCCGCCAGGATGATCATTTGATGGTCAATGTTCGTGACGACGGCAAAGGGTTCGAGGTTACCCGCCTCGAGGTTCTGGAAGCTCAGGAAGGTCACTTGGGCCTGCTCAACATGCGCGAACGGGCCGAAATGGTCGGCGGCGAGCTTGCCATCCGCTCTCAGCCAGGCTGGGGCACTCACGTCACGCTGTCCATTCCGTTGTCAAGTGAACCAGCTATCGACCGGCCACGGGGGACAGGTCTTCTGCAAGATCCAGGAGGTGAGGCATCTTCTCCAGAGTGGGGAACTGGCACAGAGACTGAGAGGTAAGTTTGTCGTTTAGCCATCCGTCTGACCGCTCCCAATTGCTTGCCAGATTCGGCGACTGATGGTATAATCCCCCAAGTTTCTGTTTGCGGACCAGTTCCCGCTATCTAGCGCAGCCTCGCTCCCCCCACCCCCAGAGGCAGCAGGGAATAGAAACTAGAACATCGATTCAGAGAGGAGTCGGTATTGAAATGACCAAGCTTAGCAGACGCATGTTCCTCAAGCTGGCCGGTACAGGGGCTGCAGCCACTGCTCTATATGCGCTCAAGCACAAGTACGGTATCCTCCACGCTCTGGTTCACACCACTCAGGGGCCTGTCCTCCCAGAAGAAACATTGGTACCCGGCGTTTGTCGGATGTGCCCCGGCGGATGCGGTCTGGTGGCGCGCGTGGTGGATGGCCGGGTGGTCAAGCTGGACGGTAACCCCTTGCACCCCAGCAATCAGGGCAAGCTCTGCCCCAAGGGCCAAGCCGGGCTCCAAGCGCTCTACGACCCAGATCGGTTGCACGCTCCCATGCGTCGCACGGGCGAGCGCGGCTCCAGGCAATGGCAGACTGTCACCTGGGACGAAGCACTCTCGGAGGTGGTCGCCAGACTGAGGGATATGCGGGCTGCGGGTCATCCAGAGAACCTCATCTTTCTCCACGATGGCCAAGGTGGCCCTACTGCCGATCTCATCGCTCGCTTTTGCCAGGTCTTTGGCACACCCAACAACGTTGCCGCGCCGCACTATTACCGTGCCGATGGCTCTCCACTGGCTCACTTGCTCACCCAGGGCTGGGCCGAACACGCCGCCTACGACTGGGAGAACACCAACTATGTCATCTTTTTCGGTGGTGCGTTCCTGGAAGCCTGGCAACCGCTCCCCCACTCCCTGCGCGCCTACAGCCGCTTGCGCCGGGGTCGCCCCCGCGTCCGGGCCAAGATCGTGCAAGTCGAGAGCCGGGCTTCTATCACTGCCACCAAAGCCGACGAGTGGCTGGCTGTTAATCCCGGCACCGAAGGCGCGCTGGCGCTGAGCATTGCCCATGTCATCGTGCGCGATGAATTGTATGACGCCGAGTTTGTGAGTGAGCATGCTTTTGGCTTCGAAGACTGGACAGATGCCGACGGGCAGACTCACACCGGCTTTGGCACGCTCGTATTGCGCGAGTACGCGCCTGACAACGTGGCGCATGAAATTGGCATCCCCGCCGAGACCATTGAGCGCATCGCCCGCGAGTTTGCCGTCGCGCGGCCGGCCATCGCCGCCGGGGACGTAAGCGGGTGCAAGGATAGTCTCTACGCCCAGTGGGCCATCCATTGCCTGAACGCGCTCGTTGGCTCGATAGACGCGCCTGGCGGTGTGCTCCGGCAGCGCCAGCCGCCGCTGGCCGACTGGCCTGCCGTCGAGCCCGACGAGGTGGCGAGCAATGGCCTTGCCCAGACCCGTCTGGATGGTGCCGGCACCGCCCGTTTCCCGCTGGCTCCAGATGTAGCCCCCGCATTGGCTCAGGGCATTGTGGCGGCGGAGCAGGCCCCTGGTGCGCTGTTCCTCTACCACGCCAACCCGCTTTACGATTACCCGACCGCCGGGTGGGACGAGGCGCTGGCGCGCATTCCACTCATTGTCAGCTTTTCGCCCTACTTGGACGAGACCAGCGCCCACGCCGACCTGCTGCTGCCTGACTGTACCTTCCTCGAAAAGTGGTTCTACGAGCCGCTGGCACCCAGCATTGGCGTGCCGGCCGTCGCGTTGGGTCGGCCGGTCATCGAGTCACTCTACGACACACGCAATACCGGCGACGTGCTCATCGCGCTGGCAAAGGCCGTGGGCGGGAGCGTGGACGATGCCTTCCCGTGGGCGAGCTTTCAGACTGCAATCCAAAATCGCATCGAAGGGCTCTTCCACGCCGGACAGGGCCTGCCTATGCGCGATACCTTTGATGAGTTCTGGGCCGAGTTCAAGGCGCGGGGAGTGTGGTACGAGCCCGAGTACGAGGTCGGTCAGTGGAATCAAGTGCTGATCACCCCCTCTGGCAAGTTCGAGTTCTATTCGCAAACCCTCAGGCAAGCGCTGGGTCAGGATGACGACGAGAAGCTGCTGCCGCACTACCAGACCCCACACTTTGTTGGTGACGAGAGCGCATACCCGTTGCACCTGGTGCCATTCCCCCTGGTGACCACCGGTCAGCGCTGGAGCGCCAATCTCCCTTGGCTACAAGAGACCTACGGGCTGCATATGCAGGCCACATGGGAGAATTGGGTGGAACTCAACCCCGACACCGCCCACGAACTCGGCATCCAGGATGGAGACCTGGTGTGGGTGGAATCGCCTGTGGGTCGCATCCAACTGCGGGCGCGCCTGTGGCCGGGGATCAATCCGCACGTGGTCGGCATTCCTGAAGGGCAGGGTCACACTGCCGGAGGCCGCTACGCCGAGGGCTACGGTGCAAATCCCAACGCTCTGCTCGTCCTCGAATTCGACGAGTTGAGCGGCGAGTGTACTCATCGCGCCACCCGAATCCGGGTTCACAAAGCCTGAGCCCGTCGAGATTGGAGGATAGCATAGTATGCCACGTTGGGGAATGGTAATTGACCTGGATAAATGCACTGCCTGCCAGGCGTGTACCCTTGCCTGCCAGGCCGAAAACAATGTCCCCTTTTCCGGGCCGGAACAGGCTGCCATGGGCCGTTCCATCCACTGGCACGAGGTCATCGCCGACGTAAAAGACGAGCACGGCGAGTTGCACGCCCGTTTCATCCCCCGCCCCTGTATGCACTGCGAAGACCCACCCTGCGTCACTGTCTGCCCGGTGGGAGCCACCTATGTGGACGATGAGGGCCTCGTGCGCATGGACTACGATGTCTGCATCGGCTGCCGCTACTGCACCACTGCCTGTCCCTACGGCATCCGCTACTTTAACTTTTATGCCCCTGAATTTCCCGAACCCTACGACCAGCATCTTACTCCGGGAGTACCTGTGCGCCCGGTGGGGGTGGTGGAAAAATGCTCGTTCTGTATCCACCGGCTAGAGCGCGCCAAACGTGAGGCAGCGGCCAAAGGGCGCGAACTCACCGATTCGGAGTTGGTGCTGCTCCCGGCCTGCAACCAGGCCTGTCCCGCCTCGGCGCGTTACTTTGGCGACCTGGATGATCCAGAGAGCACGGTGTCGCGGCTGGCCCGTAACCCCCGTGCCTTCAAGTTGCTGGAGGACCTGGGCACCGAGCCGAAAGTGATCTACCTGGGGGAGGAGAAGAACTGATGGATAGCGCAGCTCTCGACAAGCACGCCCCTATCTACAAACCCCTATGGCACACAGGTCGCCGGTTCTGGGTGTGGGTGGGCATCTTGGTGCTGATTTGCGCGGCGGGCGTGGGCGCTTACGTCTACCAGCTCGTCACCGGCCTGGGTGTCACCGGGCTGAACCGGCCCGTCCTGTGGAGCTTTTACATCATCAACTGTGTCTTTTTCATCGCCATCAGCTACGGCGGCACGATGACCTCGGCCATACTGCGTATCACCGGTGCCAGGTGGCGGCTGCCCATCACCCGCGCCGCCGAGGTTGTCACTGCCTGCGCGCTGGCCATCGGCGCGATCAACATCGTGCTGGACATGGGCCGCCCCGATCGCGTGCTCAACATGGTGTTGCGCGGGCGCTTCGAGTCCCCCATTCTGTGGGACTTTTACGCCATCATGCTCTACATGGTCTGTAGCCTGGCCTACCTTTACATCCCCATGATCCCGGATATTGCCAATCTGCGCGATAGCTTTTCGCGCCGCAAGCGGCTCTACACCTTTTTGGCCCTGGGCTGGAACGGCAGCAAGAAGCAGATGCACCGCCTGGAAAAGGCCATAGACCTGCTGGCCGTGTTCATCATCCCCATCGCCGTGCTCGTGCACTCGGTGCTGGCCTGGCTGTTCTCGATGACCACCCAGCCGATGTGGCACAGCGAGCTCATGGGGCCTTACTTTGTAATGGGCGCCATCTATAGCGGGGTGGCCGCGCTGATCGTGGGGCTGGCCGTTCTGCGCAAGGTGATGCATCTGGAAGACTATTTCCAGCCCACCCAGTTCAACAACCTGGGCAAGCTGCTGTTCACCCTGACGCTGGTCTGGCTCTATTTTACCGGCGCTGAATACCTCACCACCTGGTACGGCCAGGAACCGGCGCACATGGCGGTCTTTTACGCCAAGACCAGCGGTGAGTTTGCTCCCTTTTTCTGGGCACAGGTGATCCTGTGCTTTGTCATTCCCTTCCCCATCCTCGTCAGCCGTCGCTTGCGGACTATTTGGGGCACTGTGATTGCTTCGACCTCGGTGGTCATCGGGATGTGGCTGGAGCGTTATCTGATCATCGTCCCCACGCTCACCCGCCCCCGGCTGCCCTACGGCATCGGGGCATACACGCCCACCTGGGTCGAATGGGCGATCATGGCCGCCAGCGCCGCCGCGGTCATTTTGCTGTATACGTTGTTCATCAAGTTCTTTCCCATCGTCTCGGTTTGGGAATTGGAGGAGATTGAACAGTGACCATGAAACTATCCACGACAACCACCCGTTGGTTGCTGGCCTCTGGGCTGGCCTGCGCGCTCGTTCTACTCGTTGCCCTGGCAACGAATGCCCAGCCCCCCATCCCGCATCCGATTGAGGAGGACGGCATCTCGTTCGAGGATTGCGTTGGCTGCCACCGTGCAGGGGTAGATGACGCGCCGCTCCTGGCCGCCGATCACGCCCAGCATGACAATGGCGACTGCCGGAACTGTCACGCCACCACCGGGATGGAAGCCCCTCTGATGAATCATCCGGTGGAAGGCTGGAGCGATTGTCGAGGCTGCCACGAGCGAGCGACGGAATACGAAAGCATCCCTGGCATCCTGGATTCCGAGTACGATCACGGCATCTATTTTGGCAGGACCTGTCTGAGTTGCCACCCGGTGGCGGACGAGTTCCCTGCCGACCAACCTCCCATCGGTTGTGGGATATGCCACCCGGAGAGCGTGCAGGCCGAGACAGTGCACAACGGCCCTGAGCGCTGGATTGACTGCGTGGACTGCCACGAGGGAGCGGGGCACTATCCCCACGACCTGGCGCTCATGCCGACCCGCAACCAGGACTGCCTGGCCTGCCATTACGACCTCCAGGGCTACGTCCATTCGAGCCGGCCCGAAAAGCGGTTCTACAGCCTGAACGATCACATTGGCCGGTCTGAACCACACGCCAGCGTGGATTGTACCGCCTGCCACCTCAGAGTCGCGGCCGTCGAGCGCGATCCCGACAGTGGGCGCATTCACGTCGTGCTACCTGAACACCCAGAGGGCGAGGCGCCTGATAGCCCGGAACTGGCCATGGTGGGCCGAGAGGTGGATTGCACTCGCTGCCACAACTCGGACAGGCCGGTAAGCGCGCCAGCGACCGAGTTGCCGCCGCGTAGCCTCCTTTGCCTGGGCTGTCACGATGCTTCGGCAGTGGTCAAAGACCCCTTCTCCTGGATTGGCCTGGGTGTGTTTGGTCTGGGGATGCTGATGGTGGCCTCCATCTGGGTGCAGGGTAGCATGGGACGTGACCGACTCTCACTCCCGCGCCGCATCGGGCGTATTATCCTCGCCGTGCTCGACTTTGTCTTCTCCATCCGGGTGCTCAAATTCCTTTGGTCGTTCCTGGTAGACGGTATCTTTCTCCGTCGGGTGCTGCGCGAAAGCTTTTCGCGCTGGCTCACTCACACCCTGATGTTCTGGGCCTTTGGCGCGCGGATGTTGTTGGGTGTGTTCACCTGGTTGCTGGCCTGGATAGCGCCTACCTACCCGCTGACCCAGGCATTGGTGAACAAAAACACACCCGCCGTTGCCCTGGCCTACGACCTGCTGGCGCTACTGGTTATCGTCGGCGCAGCGTTGGCGCTCATCCGACGCTACATCAAGCGCGATGATCAACTCATCAGCGGTGGGCAGGATGCCGTCGCCATCGCCCTGCTGGGGAGCATTTTCCTGGTGGGGTTCGTGGTAGAGGGCGCACGCATCGTCGTCACCGACCTGCACCCTGGACTGGCAGCTTTTTCTTTCATCGGCTATCCTCTCTCGTTGCTGCTTGACCTGGTTCCGCTGTCGTGGCCCGCCGTCTACTCGTGGCTATGGTACGTCCACGTGGCGTTGGTGGTTGGCTTTATCGCCTACCTGCCGTTCAGCAAGTTCTTCCACATTCTGATCAGTCCGTTGATGGTCGCTGTCAATACGGCTCTAAAAGAACACTAACTTTATCGGAGAGACCCGATGCCCAAACTCGATCTGTCGCACTTTACAGTCAAACAGTTGGTGGAACTCGATTCGTGCACTCGCTGTGGCGAGTGCGTCAAAGCGTGTCCCACCTATGTCGAGGCCAGGAACGAAGAGATCACCCCCCTTAAAAAGATCGAGCGCGTGCGCTCGTTCGTGCGCGGGCAGTATGCGCCGCTCATCGGTTGGCTGTTCGGCCATCGCGCCCCCACGGAGGAAACTGTCAAATCTTTCTCCGAGGGCACCTTTGACTGCACTCTCTGCGCGCGCTGCAACGTCGTCTGTCCGGTGGGGATTGACACCCGTCCGCTCTGGATCGCCATGCGCGAGCGGTTGGTGGAGTTGGGCGAATACCCGGCGGTCTTTGATCATCTCCTGGGAACGGTGAGCGAATACCACAACATCTCGGGCGATGCTAACGAGAACCGGCTGGGCTGGACGGCCAACATGGACATCGTGCCGGAGGGATTGGATCGCAGAGAAGGCGCGGAAATCGTCTATTTTATGGGTTGCGTGGCCCCCTTTTACCCCATGGTCTACAGCGTGCCGCAAAGTCTTGTGTCCATTTTGGATAAAGCCGGTGTCAGCTATACCACCATGGGCGGTGAAGAACATTGCTGCGGCTTTCCGCTCATCATCGCTGGTATGGGCAAGCACGCCCACGACATGATACGCCACAACGTGGAAGCCGTCCGCGCCTTGGGAGCCAAAAAATTGGTGGCGGCCTGTCCCTCCTGTTACCACACCTGGAAACACGACTATCCTAGAATCTTGGGCGAACCCCTGGGTTTTGAGGTGCTTCACGAAGTAGAACTCTTGGCCCAGATGGTAACGGATGGCGCGTTCGACTTGAAGCCGGTGAGTAAGGTGGTGACGTACCATGACCCGTGCGACCTGGGGCGTACCAGCGGCATCTATGACGAACCGCGCTACATCATCGAGGCGATTCCTGGCCTCACCTTCGTCGAGATGATAGACAACCGTGAGAACTCGCTCTGCTGCGGCGGTGGCGGCGACGTAGAGATGGCCAACGCCGATACAGCAAATGCCGTGGCTCGCAGCCGGATGCTCCAGGCCCAGGAGACTGGGGCCCAGTTCATCATCACCGCCTGTCAGCAGTGCAAACGTACGCTGCTAAGCGCAGCTCGCAGAGAAAAGATCCGTGTTCGGACGCTGGACATCAGCGAGTTGTTGTGGGAGTCCGTGCGATAGTCTGTTTTCAACTGTTGTATCCGTTGGCTGGACAGGACACATCACCTGCCTAGCCCCTGAACAATGCGCAAGGAGGAATGTGATCATGAACATTGACAAGTACAACTTTCCTGACGATCTGTTGTTCGACAAAGAGCACAACTGGGCTCGCATCAAAGGGAACGTGGCGACCATTGGCCTGACTGATTTCGGCCAAGACCTGGCCGGCGAAATCGTCTACGCCGAAGTGCCCCGCGTGGGTCGCGACATCAAGTTCGGTGAGCCGTTCATGTCGCTGGAATCAGGCAAGTGGGTGGGCCGCATCAAGGCCATCGTCAGCGGCAAGATCTCCGAGGCCAACGAAGAGATCGAATGGGAGAGCACGATCATCAACGAAGACCCTTATGACGCGGGCTGGTTCGCCAAAGTGGAACTGGTTGGCGAACCGGAGGGCCTGATGGAGCCATCGGATCCCGCATTTGCCGAGTTCATTGCCGCCGAGCGGGAAAAATACGACAAATAGGGTTCATCCTCTCGCAGATTTGAGGCGGATAGTCGAAGGCTTTCGTGATCAGGGTAAATCCCTATTCCTCACAGGCTGTGCGGCTATCTGCGAGGGAATGGCTAAACGCAAAGCATCGTGAATCGCCTGTTGCTGGCCAATGACGCCTGCGCGTGGCTAGCAATCGGCGATTCTTGTTGAATTCACCACGCAAAGAAACAGGAGACGAAAGCAGAATGAAACTGTACAACCTGGGTCACGTGCCCTGGCTCGATTCACAACTCCTCTACCACGCCATGCCGCGCCTGGACGTGGAGGGTCTGGTTTTGCTGGCCCCGGCCGAGCCCTACGTATGCATCGGTCGTCATCAGGACGTGGATCAGGATATAGACCTGGACTACTGCCAGGTCAACAACATTTCTGTTATCCGTCGCGAGGTCGGCGGCGGTGGCGTCTACCTCGACGGCCAGCAGCTTTTCTTCCAGTTGATCCTCCATAAAAATCATCCTCTGGTCCAGGGAAGCAAGGAAGACTTTTACCGGCGTATGCTAGAGCCGGTGGCCAAGGCCTATGGCGATCTAGGTGTGCCCGCCGTATACAAACCGGTCAACGATGTCATCACGACCGACGGGCGCAAGATCTCCGGCACGGGCGCGGCCGAGATCGCTGACCACGTGATCCTCGTTGGCAACATCATCATGGACTTTGACTACGAGACGATGGTGCACGTGCTCAAGGTGCCCGACGAAAAGTTCCGTGACAAGATCTACAAGACCATGCGCGACAACCTCACCACGCTGACGCGAGAGACGGGCCACACGCCGCTGTTGGAAGAAGTCGTGCCCCCCTTGGCGAGCCGCTTCGAGGAGGTGCTGGGATCGTTGGAACCGGTCGACCTGCCCAGAGCTGTGTATGACAAAGCGCGGGAGCTCGAGCCTTTTTTCACCAGCGATGAATGGCTTCATAAGAGAGGTAGGCGCATGCCAGGCCGCGACGTAAAGATTGCCACTGGTGTCAATATCCTGCAGCGGATGCACAAAGCCCCAGGTGGCCTGATCCGCGCCACTTTTGGAGTCAAAGATGGCCGCATCACGTGGGTTTCCTTCTCTGGCGACTTTTTCTTCTACCCCGCCGAAAGACTGGAGTCACTCGAATTAGTCTTGACCGGCGTGGCCTTGGAAGAAAAAGAACAAACCATTGCTGCCTTTTACGCGGCCGAAGGCATCGAGTCGCCAGGTGTGACCCCGGCTGATTTGGCGCAAGCGTTAGCCAACTGAACGGTCAGCCCTCCAAGGGTCTGGTCTGAAAGGGGGACTCCGATGGACGTCAACCCGGTAAACGTCGCTTACATTGGCCGTCAAAGCGCAATGGTCGAGTCCGGCGACCGAAAGTTCGTCGTGGATGAGCGCACCAAGGTGGATCAGGCCGGTGCCAAGCTCTGCCCCATCGAACTGATCGCGGCTTCGCTAGGGGCTTGAATCGTCCTGACTATGGCGGCGGTCGCCGTTCACAAAGACATCCCGGTCGAAAAGCTAAAAGCCCGCGTTGTGACAACCATAGACGAAAGCCGCCCTGCCTGGCAGAGCCATTTTGATGTACAGGTGGACCTGGGAGAAAGACTAGGCAAGCGCGAGCAGATCATCCTCTTCAACTCGGCACGCAAATGTGAAGTACACAAACTGCTAAGTGGTGAGATCAACTTTGACTACCACCTGAACGCTGGCGGGTAGCGTGCGGTTAGGCGAATTTCACCAAGAATTTCCGACGATTCTACACGGTTTGTGCTCAGGTTGTGATGAGCAGAGTGTGGTAGAAGCCAAGTATCGATCTGAGTCGTAAAACGGAGGGAACATGGACGAAAGACTGATTGCCACCGTCTATTTTGCCAAGGCCGGACCGCAGAACACGGAGCGGACGCTGGACATTGCCCGGCAACGAGCCGAAGAACTGGGCATCCGCGACGTCCTCGTGGCCAGCACCACCGGCTGGACCGGCGTGCAGGCGGCCCGCGTCTTTGCCAACTGGACGGGCCACGCTGACCGGCGACTGGTCGTCATCAGCCACTCGACAGGCTTCCACGAGTCGAACCTGCAGGAGTTGAGCGGCGAGCACAGGGAGGCCATCGAAGCCGCTGGCGCGACAATCCTTACTGCCCAGCACGCCTTTGGCGGCGTGGGACGGGCAGTGCGCAAGAAGCTAGGCACCTACCAAGTGGAGGAGATCATTGCCTACACGCTGCGCACCTTTGGCCAGGGGATGAAGGTCTGCGCCGAGCTCGCTCTTATGGCCGCCGACGCCGGCCTGGCCCGCGTTGGAGAACCAACCATCGCTGTCGCTGGTGCCGGTCGTGGGGCGGACACGGCTGTCGTGCTACGGCCGGCCAACGCCCAGACCTTTTTTGACCTGCGCTTCCTAGAAGTGCTCTGTATGCCCTCGCCGATGTCTCCGTAAACAAAACAGAAGCCTGGTGGACGGCCGTCCGCCAGGCTTTTCCTTGATGGCGGCCATGGGCTTCTAGTGAGCAGGCTGTTTGCTCTTCACCAACACGTTCCACTTGCCCCGCTGCACGACATCGTCGTCCTGATTGAGCACTCTGATGTCAAAGATCACCGCCCCGCCGCCCAGACGTGACATCGCCTTGCGCTGGTGCACCTCTGCCCTCACGCGGATCCGGTCGCCGATGAACACCGGACGGCTGAACTTCCATTCCAGATCGCGGAAGGCCAGCACCGTATCCTGCATGAAACCCAATCGCCACGCCAGCCCAGAAGCGACGGACAGCACCAGCAGACCATGTGCGACCCGTTGCCCAAACATGTGCGTCTTGGCGTAATCCGGGTCGGTGTGCATGGGGTTGTCGTCGCCGGTGAGTCGAGCGAAGGCCATGATCCCCTCTTCTGTGACCACGTACTCCTCGGTGACCATGACATCTCCGAGCTCAAACTCTTCAAAATAGCGCCCTCGTGTTTTCTCACCCATGAACTCTATTCCCCCTCGAAAAATCGTTGTGTCGTGAGTCTGTCATCTCTCACTCGGTCCACAAGTCCGTGGCTGTCTCTGCCAACCCCAGCGACTCTAGCTTGCGCCTCGATGGCTTGCCGGTGACGGGGTCCCAATCGCGGGCCTCGTAATACTCGCCTAGGAGCAGCGCCTCGTCCGGCACAAAGCCCTCCGTGCCACCGTCGGACAGCGCTTGTCGCAGCAGATCGGGCAGACGCTCGCCTTTTGGTGTGTAGCCAAGCCGGACGTTCAATGCTCGCTTCAGGTTAAAGATGCGCTCCCCGACCTCCAGTGCGCCAGCGCCGTCCAGGTTGCGCCCCGTGGCGGCGTTTAGCAATTCGATATAGTCCGTCGCCGGCGCGTTGGACATGATGCAGGTGACCAGCGCGTTGAGCAGGCTGATCCAATTCTGGTGCCGGGCAACGTAGGCCGCTTTCCCCGCGTCCTCGTGGCGGCCGGGTGAGAAAATGTCCAGGTCCTCAATGACACCCCCTATTTCCACCAAATAATAGCACGACTGATTATGGCTGCCACCAATGGGCGAGGTGGTGTAGGTCAGCGTCATGCCCGAATAGGCGCGCGGATCGTGCATGCCTACCGACATGCCGTTGCACTGTACCGCCAGGTCGGCAGCGCCGTAGCGCTCGGCAAAACGCGCTGTCCCTCCGGCCAGCGCCTCTCCGAATGCCTGCCGGTGAGCTGTCTGCTTCACCAGGTCGGCAACGGTGTCGGGATCGCCCCACTGTAGCTCCAACCCGCCAGTCTCTGCCAAGCCAATGATCCCTTCCTGGAAGAGATAGTGGGCCAAAGCGATCGTGTTGCCTGTGCTGATGGTGTCCAGGCCCAGCCGGTCGCACAGGTGGCCCAGGTGGGTCACGGCCGCTACGTCGCTGATGAGTAACTGGGAGCCAAGGGCGCCCAGCGTCTCATACTCGGGACCCTTGATCTCGCCGCCCGTAGCGTATTTGCCCTCTGGAATCCTCACCTTGCGTCCGCAGGCCACCAGGCAGCCGTAACAGCCTTCCACGCCGGTGAGGATGGTCTCAGCCATGGTATTGCCACTGATGTCGGCGGCTTCCCACCACTCGCCCTGGGTAAAGTAGCGGATGGGCAGCCCGCCCAGCACATGTACATAATCCAGGTTACCGCCCGTGCCGGTTTCGCGAAAAACTCGCGACAGGACGTCGTCTTTGAAAATCGGTTTCATGTCTCGCACAATGGCATTAAAGCGCTTCTCGGCGGCCAGGGGGACGCTGCCCGTACCGCGTACCGCGAGGGCCTTGAGCCGCTTGGCGCCCATCACCGCGCCCATACCGGTGCGGCCCGCCGCGCGCGCATTGTCGTGCATGACTGCCGCGTAGAGCACCTGATTTTCGCCGGCCGGGCCAATGCAACCCACCCGCACGCGCTTGTCTCCCAACGCCTCCTTGATGCGTGCCTGCGTCTCAAAGGTGTCTAGTCCCCAAAGGTCGCCAGCATCGTGCAGTTCGACCTGACCATCCTGTACGCACAGCCACACGGGTGCGGCGGACTGGCCAGTAACGACGATGCCATCGTAACCGGCATGACGCAGTTCCGCGCCCACAAAGCCGCCGACGTGGGACTCACCCAGCAACCCGGTCAGTGGCGAACGGGCCACGAGCGTGTGCCGCCCGCACAGAGGGGCACGCGTGCCGGTCAGCGGCCCCGTCATAATGATGAGCGGATTTTCAGGCCCCAGCGGGTCTGTCTCAACCTGGATCAGGTCATACAGGTAGCGGGTTGCCAATCCGCTGCCGCCGACGAACTTTTCGGCATAATGCGCGTTCAGCGCTTCGTCGCGCACCTGGCCGCTGGTCAAATCGACCCACAGCACTCGGCCGTGGTAGCCATCCATACTCGCCTCCTTCCGTCGCTTCACTCTTCCAGGTCCTAAAAATCCACCGACCTGCCCTCAAAGGCGTAGCGACAGATCTTTTCCACCGCTTCCTCTTCCGGGAAGCGCAAGCCCAGGATCATGGCACTGTCATTGAGGGCGTTGCCTATTAACTTGGGCAACTGTGCCTCCAGTTCTTCGTGTGAGATGCCTGCCTCTTGCAGCAAAGTGGGCTGGCCGATGCGGCGGGCCAGATCACGGATCGCCTGCGCCAGACTGGCCGCCCCCTCGGCTTCGTCGGCGGCGGGCAGGCCCAGAAAGTGGGCAAGCTCGGCGTAGCGGGTGGGCAAGTCTCCACGGACGGTGAACTCGATGGTATACGGCAGAAACAGCCCCACAGCCCGTCCGTGGGGCACTGGAAACAGCGCACCCAGCGCATGTCCCAGGCCATGGGCCATGGCCGCCATCGAGTTGCCAAAGCCCAAGCCGGCAATGGTGGCGGCGTTGTGCATCCTTTCGCGAGCTTCGGGGTCATCGCTCCCGTTCTTGCAGGCGCGAGGTAGGTAGTCGAAAACGAGCTGAATCGCCTTCAGGCAAAGACCATCGGTGAAATCGTTTCGCCACTGCGAGGTGTACCCCTCCACTGCGTGTGTCAAGGCATCCATACCGGTGTCAGCGGCAATCTGCGCCGGTAGTCGCTCGACAAAGATGGGATCAACTATGGCAATGTCGGGGATATTCTCCGGGTGGCCGAGGGAGATCTTGCGGCGTTCGGCCTTGTCGGTGAGGAGGAAGGGCCAGGTAGTCTCTGCGCCAGTGCCGCTGGTGGTGGGGATGGCGATGAGCCGCGCCTTCTGGCGGAGACCCAGCGTACCCACTGGCGCAACTTCGTCTGGGGCTAGGTCAGGCCGCTCGTAGAGGATCCAGATCGACTTGGCGGCGTCAATGGACGAACCACCTCCCAGCCCTACGAGCCAGTCCGGCTCGTAGGCTTTGACCGCCTCCGCGCCCCGTTGGACAGTCTCCATCGAGGGGTTGGGTTCCACCTCGGCAAAGACCGCCGTCTCAATGCCCGCTTTGGCGAGCCTGGCCTGCACCTCTTCCACAAACCCCAGCGCGACGATGTTCTCGTCGGTGACAATAAAGGCTTTGTTTCCCTGAATCTCCGCCAGGTAGTCCAGCGCATCTTGGCCAAAAACGATCTCTGGGCTGCGAAAGAACCACATGTCGTACCTCCTGTGCGGGGCTACAAAAGATGCGTGAAACGTAAAACGTGAAACGTAGACTGCCATTTACGTTTCACGCATGATGTATTACATCTAGTGTTTCACTATTATTTTTCCGGCGGGAATTCTGTCGGCACTAGGGTCGCACAATTCACCAACTCTTGCGCAGCCTTGACGTAGCGCATGATCTTGGCCATGTTGCCGGTCAGTTTTATCTTGCGAGTCATCATACCCTGGATGGGATCTAGCTTCTTGTCTATGATGGCTTTCCAGCTAGCATCGGACGTCTCCATGCGAAAAACAGGTGAGAACTGCGACTCGTCTTCGACCAGGCAGGCATCGCGGCATTTGCCATGCCACAGGTCAATGTAATAAACTGCCACCTCGTCATACATCTTGTCGGGAGTAATCACGAAATAGAAATCTCCCTCCCAGTCCGAGGCCGATTTTTCATAGGCTTCGCTGCTGTTGACAACGCCCATAAAGTTCTTGATCCACTCGTCAGTGCCGAACAGGTAAACCATTTACGTTCTCCTTATCACGCGAGAAGAATGAGCCTGTTGAGAGCATTATAACCGAAAGCAAGGGGAGTGTCAACCTAAACCACGCTCACGCCCTGGCTGGGCCGGGAGATATAGATGTGTGGCGTCAGGCCGGTTCTGGCCTCGTAGGTGGTTTGAATACTCTGCCCAAATGCCTTCACCGCGTCGTCGGCCACGAGGCTCACCGTGCAGCCGCCAAAGCCAGCGCCGGTCATGCGCGAGCCATAGACACCCGGCGCAGCCCACGCCGCTTCGACCAGGGCGTCCAGCTCAGCGCAACTGACCTCGTAGTCGTCGCGCAGACTGGCGTGGGAATCGTTCATCAGCCTCCCGGCAGTGAGCTGTTCGTCCTGGCGGAGAGCATTGGCGAAGGCGTGCACTCGCCAATTCTCACGGACAACGTGGCGCACGCGGCGATCCACCGGAGCGGGTAGAGCGTCGCCAAATTGTGCCAGGTCATCAGGGGTCACGTCGCGCAGGGCAGTGATGCCAGGCAGGCGGTGCTGTAACAGGCTCACTCCCGTCTGACACTCCTGTCGCCGTTCGTTGTAGGCCGAGTCCACCAGTCCTCGGCGTTTCATGCTGTCGCAGATGACAATAGAAACACCTTCCGGCACCGCCACCGCTTCGTGGGCCAGCGACCGGCAATCAATGAGTAACGCGTGCCCCGCCTGGCCCAGCGCTGAAATGAACTGATCCATGATGCCGCAGTTCACGCCGACGAACTCGTTCTCGGCCCTCTGGCAGGTCAGGGCCAGATCGGTCCGCGACAGGGCAAAGCCGCTCAACTGCTGCCAGGCGTAGGCAAAGGCCACCTCTATCGCCGCCGATGAGGACAGGCCTGCTCCGACCGGCACGTCACTGGTGAGGACGGCGTTCATGCCTGCCAGCGCCATGCCTCGTCCCTGGAGCGCCCAGGCGACACCGCGCGGGTAGTCGCTCCAGTCATCGTGCCGGGATACGCCCTCCTCGGAGACATCATCCAAACGGAAAGTCGACTGCGCGTTCACATCCAGCGCGTGAATGTGCACCTGCCGGTCGGCACGAAGGCCAGCAGCCACCAGTGCGCAGCGGTCAATGGCCGCTGGTAGCACGAAACCATCGTTGTAGTCAGTGTGCTCACCGATGAGGTTAACCCGCCCGGGCGCTCGTATTACGACGGCTGGCTCGCTACCGAATTCGGCACGGAACGCCTGCTGCACCTGCACCACTCGCTGCGTCAGTCTTTTCTGTGTCATGGCCTTTTTTCTCTGTCCTTTTCGGGCAGGTAGCCCGCCTGCTGCAACCGGGCCAGTACCTGGTGCCAGTTTCGCTCCGCCACCAGGGCACGCGTGGGCGAAAGCGGTTCGCCCAACAATGGACCAATTGCCGGATGGGCACGTAGGTCTCGCATGACGGCCGCTGTCTTGGCCTCCAGCACTGCCGCCCGGATCAGGCGCACCTCACCGTAAAGACCGGCCCAGCCGCGCAACGTCTCGATCACTTTGGGCGGCAGCCGGTCGCCGGTAACCCGTTTCAGAAAGGCCAGCACCTGATCCACGCGGATGCCCTGGCTCAGCGCCCGGCTCAACGACGTGCGCGTGATCCGATAGACGAACACCTCACCGGAAGCCTGCCACTCGGCGATACGGGCCAGTTGGAAGCGGTCGTAAAGGTTACCCCCGGCTAGCGCCCGCACGGTGAGATCGGTGTCCACGGCGATAGGCGGCAGATCTTGAATCTCCGGTGCTTTGTCCGCCAGGGCAAGGAATAACGCGCCGCCGGGCGTGAGGCGAAAGGCGGTCGGCATGGCCTCGCGACCTTCGAATCCGAGCGCGATCACCCCCAGCCAGTAGAGCGGTCTGCTGATCAGGTAGGCGATCAGCGCGCCTTCGACGCGATCCCAGTGCTCGTAACCCATGAGGTACTCACCGCTGGCGGCGTCGCGGATGTACCATGTGTTGTAAGCATCAGGAGGACGCTGAAAATCAGGCTCCGACTGCTTGACGGCGATAGTAAAACTCTCCAGGCCGATCCACTCCCCAGGTGGGCAGCGCGTCACGTGTTCTAGCAGACAGGCACGGGTGGCCAGCGGATCGTTGCGCCAGCCGGTGCGTTCTGGACGCAGCGACGGCACGTGCCATAGGTCGTTCCACACAGAGTCGTCGCGCCAGGCTTCCTGGAGGGACAACATTTGGCCGGTCGGATCGGCCCGCAACCACTGACGCGTCGCCGGGCGGTGGAGACTCAGTTGTCTATCGGAGAGGCCAACCAGGCGCAGGCGACGCGCCAGGCGCAACAGCAGTGCCAGGCGGCCCGTTTCCTGCTCGTGGCGGATACCGGTCAGATCCTGTGGAGACATCAGCCGTTCGTTGATCTGGGCCAGGGCGCGCGGATGGAGCGTACGATCGGGCAGCACGCGGAGTGTGCCGGTTTCGATGCACGCCAATAATGTCGTTAGATCCTCGGCAAAGGTGCGACCAGCATCACGAACAATGCGCGGTGCGGGCACGGTGGCAATAGAAAAGCTCGCCGCGTTGGCTTCCACGGATGGCAAGAGGGGTAGCAGATCGTCGGGCACAAAAGCGATCTCCATGATCTGCTCCTCTACTTCGTGGAAGCCAAAGAACACCAACCCGGCGTAATAGAGTGCCTCAGCGGGACTCTGGGGGTCGCGCCATGGCTTCTCTCGCTCCAGGCGACCAGGACCCATCCGTCGAACTGTCCCGTGCTCGCGGCAGAAGCGCGCTGCCGGCAGCTGACCACCAGACAGCAACAGCGCGTCGAGGGCGGCCCGCTGGCGCGGTGGCAGCCAGGAGACGACTTCTTGCACCGATTCTGGATCAAGCAACGCCGTGGCCAGTTGGTCGGCCATGTCCCGCTTGCGGGTGACTGTCAGTTGCCCCCCCCACCGTTCGGCAATGGCTGACAGCAGGACAGGATCGTAGTCCAAAAGTGCACGGTCTAGCTTCATTTCAACGCTTGCCAGAGTTCTGCCAGGAAGACACGAGCGCGCTGGGGAGCATCACCGACGTGTCCGCTGGCGTCGAGCAGCAGGCGAATTTCGTAGGGCGACAGGTAGCGCGTAATTTCGTCGTCGTTACTTAACAAATCGGCCAGTGGATTGGCTTCACCGGCCTCGACCCTGACCCAGGCAGCCATGCTGTGGTCACGGATGCACGTGTGCATGGCCTGGCGGTCGGCACCGGCACGAACCAGAGCCATGAGCAGCCGTTCGGTGGCAGAAAAGACACCGTAGGTCTCCAGGTTGCGCGCCATGGCTCTTTCCCGCACCACCAGTCCTGCTGTGATTCGGCGCCCACCCTGCAACATTTCGTCGGCTACGAGGAAAGCGTTGGGTAAGATCAGGCGGCGATTTGCCGAGTCGTCTAGCGTGCGCTCCAGCAGCGAGTGGGCAGCGTTTTCCCACGCCACATGGGGCAACGCTGCCAGGTACCGGCCTAGCGAGCAGATTTTTTCGGCGGTGACGGGGTTCCGCTTGAAGGGCATGGCCGACGAGCCGACTTGCTTTGTGCCAAACGGCTCGCTCCATTCGCCAAAGGTGGGCGCTTGTAGTAGACGCACGTCGAAGGCAAAGCGATAGAGCGACTGTGCCATCGAGGCCAGCCCGCTCAGCACGATAAAGTCTTGCTTGCGAGGGTAGACCTGCGTCGCCACTGGCGAGGACTCCAGCCCTAGCTCCGCCATGACGAGAGCCTCTAGTTGCGTAGGCGTCACGTTAGTCCCCTGGAGCAGCTCGACGTAGGAGGCTCCGCTGCCGGTGGCACCTTTAAAGCCCTTGCCACGAAACTCGGTGCGCAGGCGGGAGAGATGGCGATAGTCGGCCAGTAAGTCCTGGGCGTAAACGGCCAAGCGGTAGCCGAGTGTGGTCGGCTCGGCGGGTTGGAGGTGGGTGTAACCCATGCAGGCAGTATCGGCCTGGGCCTCGATGCGATCCGCCAAGGCGAGCAAAAGCTCGTGCAACGCGTCCAGTATCAGATCCAGCGCCTGGCAGATACGGAGGGCGTCAGCGTTATCTTCAATGTCGGCACTGGTGGCACCCAGGTGCAGCTTGCCGCCACCGACAGGACATTGCTCGGCAAAGGCACGCAGCGCAGCCATCAGGTCGTGGCCGATCTCTGCTTCGATCTGTTGGATGCGGGCCATGTCCACCGACTCTTGGTGGGCGCGGAGGTCGGCCAGTTCATCGTCGCTGATCAGGCCGGCGTCGCGCTGGGCCGTCGCCAGAGCCACCCAGATTCGTCGATAGAGACGGTGCTTATGCGCCTCTGACCAGACCTGGCGCATGGCATCGCTGCCGTAGCGCCAGGTCAGCGCCGAAAGATAGGTCTCGTAGCCGAACCCGTCGACAGACATGATCGCTCCTCGTTGCACAGTACCATGATGGACGCCATTCGATGAGATCAATTATACTGCATTTTTTGGGTCACGAAAAGTCTTGACTTCTGTGCTAAAACCTTTTATAATGTGAATGTAAGAGGATGTCGTCATAGAAGGTACAGGGGTGAGCAGGATGAATCCGACGGTTATTGAAGAACTGGGTGAATGTTACACGATTAGAGGAAAAGGGGGCTTTGCAGCTTGCATTGCAGTGCAGGAAAAGCTTCAGGAGCATGGCCTGTGCAGTTATACTCGCTGGGACCCTGAACCACCTTATTGGCGTTTCTTTTTCGAGACAGACCTGGAAAGGCAAGCGGTTGCCAGGCTGCTGGGCGATCTGACGCACCGCTACCAGGTCTTTTTCCAGTAGAGAGGTTTCGTCTTTCTTTTCTTCCTCTGTGCCAAGTCAGCAGATGACAGAGCCAGCCTGCAATCGCGGGCTGGCTCTCTGTTCTGCCCCTTGTGCCAGGTCAGCTCGAAAAACCACGATGTCAGGCATCGCCTTCTGAGCGTACGTCGGTGGCAGAGCATTCCGGCGACGCGGCGCGAGCAATATCCACGATTTGAATGCCTCCGGGATAGTCCTGGGTTTCGTAACGAGTGATTCTGCCAATGCGCTCCACGATGTCTTGCATTCTTGACAGGTTGTTTACAATGCGCTGCAGCGAATTGCAGTGTGGATCATCCTTCCCCATTTCCTTGAGTATGAGTTCCGCAAACCCCCAGGCGACGGTCATGGGTTGGTAAAGCTCATGGGCGGTCGCGCCGGCCAGTTCTATCACAACCGCCTCTTTCTCAGCCCGGATAATCCGCTTCTGTGCGCGCTGGAGTTCTTCTAACGTTCTCTGTAGTTCGTCTACCAGTTCTGCGTTGCGGGCGGCTGTGGTCGCAATCCGGTGGCCGGCAGCTACCAGCAGAACTGCCAGCAATACCCCGGCAGTGGCCAGCACCAGTTCAAAGACCAAAAAGATCCACAAGTCCCCCCATAAGGAACCGATCGCATTGTCGCCAGCTGGACTGAATGCCAGTGCTGCGTACGCCAGGGCCGACACACCCGAAATAGTCACCGTGACTTTGACGTCGAAACGGAGAGCACTGACGACGACAGCGGCCAGATAAAGATAGCGCAGGTCGCTGTAGATGCCACCGCTGAAAAGACAGCCAATGGTGATAAAGCTGACATCAAAGAAAGCAATGGTGTAAGAGGCGCGAGGAATGACGCTATCTCGGTAGCGGTTCACCACAAAGAACATGGCCAGGTTGGCCAGCACCACTGCCAGCACACTGACATTGAACCACAGATGGTTGACGGGTTGGCGAGTCAGAAAATTGCCCACCACGACCGACGCCAGGAGCCCCACCCATCTGACCAGAATGATCCGGCGCTCCAGATCAACTTCGCTGACGAAAGCACCAACCTCGGGCCGTGAAACGTCCATGATCTCCCCCCCCAAGCCGAGATATGACGTCTTGCGTGTTGCCGACACCCTTATCGTATCATAGCCCAATTGTACTCCCAAAGTCGACCGGGGGCAAACAGGATGCCCGGGGCAGCCGTGACTGAACCAGCCGGGAGATCAGATGGCGGTACTATAAGCAAGAGTCGCAGTCTACAGCTGGCGACCCTGGATCGGTGGCGGGCCAGCAGGAAAAATCTTGCCTGGATTCAGGATATTCTTTGGATCCAGTCCCTGCTTGATCTGCCGCTGCACCTCCAGGGAGGCAAACCCCAGCGCGCTCTCCATATAGTCTCGCTTGAGGACTCCAACGCCGTGCTCACCCGAAAGCGTGCCGCCCAGCTCCACTGCAGCAGCGAACGTATCGCCAACCGCCTGCTGTGCCTGCGCCCACTGGGTCTCATCTCGCTTGTCGAATAGAATGGTCGGATGCAGGTTGCCATCGCCTGCGTGACCGAAAATGACGACAGGTAGGTTATACTTGTGACTGATCTGCTTGACGCGCTGCACCATCTCTGGAATTTCACTGCGGGGCACAGTGACATCTTCCAGCAACTGATTGGGAGCTCGCCGCGCCAGCGAAGGCAAAAGACTACGTCGTGCCCGCCACAGATCCGCCCGTTCCGCCTCATCCTGGGCAATCTTGACCTCCGATGCGCCACTTTGGCGGCATATGTTAGCTATGATCTCAATCTCTCGCAGCACCGCCGCTTCGTCGTTGCCATCGGCCTCGAGGATCAGGATGGCCTCCTTGTCCAAGGGTAACCCGAGCTGCATGGCCTCCTCGATGCAGGCGATGGCCGTCTCATCCATCATCTCCAGTGTAGCGGGAACGACACCTGTGGCTAAAATGCTGTTTACCGCGCGGCTGGCGTCGTCCAGACGGGGAAATATACCCAGCGCTGTCTGCACGTACTGGGGCTTGGTTATCAGCCTGACCAGCACTTCAGCGACGATACCAAGGGTGCCTTCAGAGCCGACGAAAAGCTGCACCAGATTGTATCCGGTGACATTCTTGATGGATTTGCCACCGGCGTGGATGATTCGCCCGTCGGCCAGGACGACTGTGAGCCCCATGACATAGTCAGCAGTGACGCCATACTTGAGGCAGCGAGGTCCCCCAGCGTTGCAAGCCACGTTGCCCCCCAGGGAGCATTGTTTGATGCTAGCCGGATCGGGTGGGTAGAAAAGCCCCTGTGCTTCCACCACTTCCTGCAAGTACGCAGTGATCACGCCTGCCTCAACGGCAGCCGTCATGTTCACCGCGTCAATCTCCAATATTTGATTCATGCGTGTCAGGCTCAGAGTGATGCCGCCGGAGAAGGGTACGGAACCGGCGGCCAGACCGCTGGCCATCCCTCGGGGCACGACCGGGATGCCTTCCCTATAGGCCACCCTCATCACTTTGCTGATTTCCTCGGGGGTCCTGGGCAGCACAATCACGTCCGGACGGTGTTCAGCAAAAGTGCCATCGTAGGAATAACAGATCAGATCCTCGGGCGAGGCAAGGACGTTCGCCTCACCGACGACATGTTCAAGTTCTGCGATAATGGTCTGCTCAAGCATATGTATGCCTCATCTCTCTAGAGGATTGGAAATCCCTATCTGAAGGTGAACAGGTCCTCCCAGGCGACGAACGCTACCCAACGATGTCTACAGCTCCGTCGCTTTCCACACGACCTCTGTGATGTCCAGAACCCGGAGTCGTGCCCTCTGCTGACGAGACGCGTTGGCCAGCGTGCGCTCGCATTGCTGGCACGCGGAAACGATGACCTGAGCGCCAGTTTGCTTAGCCTGAGCCAGTCTCCGGGCAGATAGGGCAGTCACTAGCTCTGCCTCGTAGGTTTCCAGGTTGCCTCCTCCGCCACAGCAAAGAGAATTCTCCCTGTTATCGCTCATCTCCACCAGTGTCAGGCCGGGGATGCTCTGAAGAACGCGACGTGGTGCCTCATAGACCTTGCTTTTCCGCCCCAGATCGCAGGGATCGTGATAGGTCACCGTCTGATTCATTTCCCGCAAATGCAGCTTGCCCTGATCTATGAGATCGGCCAGGAATTCGGTGGCGTGCAGCATTTCCAGGGCATCCATCTCGCTCCCGGCTATCTGGGGGTAGGTGTGCTTCCAAATATGATAACACGAGGGGCAGGTGAACACGATCTTGCTGGCACCGGTGGCCCGCACGCGAGCAACGTTGTGACGGATAGCCTCTTCCGCTTCCGAGGGCAATCCATTGACCAGCAGGGGATAGCCGCAGCACCATTCATTTCCTCCCAGCAATGCATAGTCCACTCCAGCCGTCTCCAACGTCTGAACGAAGGCCTGAGGGATAGCGTAGCTACGAGGAAAGAAAGAGCCCACACAACCCACAAAGTAAACCACCTCTGCCGTTTCCCGCCCGCTCCCGATAGGGGGATGTTCCAGGTTTTCGCTCCAGATGAGGCGCACTGTGTTGTCCTCGCCAGAAATGTTGTGGGTTTCGCGGATCGTCCTGCTCAGGTGAGCCAGGGCTGGCGGCAGCAGGTCCCGGCCGGCCAGTTCCTCCCTGATGCCCAGCAAAAGCTCGTCCACTTTCACCCCACTCGGGCAGACCTGACTGCACGCGGCACACAGGGTACAACTGTAAAACTTGTCGCCAAAGTTCTTCCCCGGATCGACCTCCGCCTGACCGGCAGCGCGGATGAGTGCCACACGCCCTCGAGGCGAAAAAGTCTCGGTGACGAGTACACGATAGACGGGGCAGGTATACGAACACAGCCCACAACGAATGCAGTGCAAATACTCTTCTTCAGATATTCCTTTTATACCAGCCAAGCTTTCTTGGGATGCATCAGTCATGTCTTCTACTCGCTCTCCACCACCTGCCGCCACACCGCCCATGGAGCACATAGGGTCGTGTTGGGCAGAATGGGGATAGATAAGTAAAGTGGGCAGCGTGGACAACTCACAGCCTGCAAGTTGTCCACGCTGTCCCACTTGGTGACGTGTTGCCAGGCACGTTCTCTAGATAGCTAGCGGTCGCCCAGCACCTCGCTAGCCATGGCACGGAACTCCTCTTCGCTGACCAAGCCCTTCTTCTCCAGGGATTTCTCCTTGACCAGGCGGGTCAGGGTGTCCATCTGCTCCAAGGTGGCCTCCAGACCCAGCTTCTCAAGCCAGATTCCCACCGAGGCAACTCCCGAGCCCTTGCCCAGCACCACTTCTAGTCCTTTATGCCCCATCAACTCCCAGTGCAAGGGAAAGACCTCTGTGATCAGATCCCCTGTACAACGTGTCGTCCACGTCGCAGGAATACCGGATTCGATGGTGTAGAGGTCTTTGCCCACAATCGGCTTGTTGGGAGCCAGAACGTGGCCGGTCAGAGAGGTGACCAACTGAGCCAGATCGTAGAGTTTCTCATACTTCATTCCCACGTCTACACCATATAGAGTGAGCAAGGCCACGACCAGTTCCTCCAGAGCGGCGCTCCCCGAACGCTCGCCGATGCCGCCCACCGTGGCGTGGGCCACTTCGACTCCCAAGCTCAGGGCCTCCAGCGTGTTGGCCACTGCCAGCCCAAAGTCATTGTGGAAATGCACCTCCAAAGGCTGCGAGAACCGCTCTCTCACCTTGTTCACAAAGTAACGGATGGCGGGCGGATTGGCCACTCCCATGGTATCCACCAGTACCAAAGAATCCATGTGGCCTTCAGTTGCCACCCTTTCCAGGAGATCCAGGAGCCAATTCAGATCGGCCCTCGTGGCGTCAATGGTGAAAAAGGCGGTGTACAACCCCAGTTCCTTGGCCACACTGGTGGCTTTGATAGACAGGTCGATGGCCTTCTCCAAAGGCCATTGGTAAGCATACTGTATGATATGCTCTGAAGCCGGGATCTCGATGACAATCCCTGAAACACCACAATCAGCAGCGAGTTTCACATCATCCACCACACAGCGGCAGAACGCAAAAATCTCAGGCCCCAGATCTCGCTTGACTATCTCTCGGATAGCTTCCTCATCCTGCTTGGAAACAGCGGGCATTCCAGCCTCAATGCGCTGGACTCCGGCTTCGGCCAGAGCCTCGGCGATGCGGACCTTGTCGTCTCGCCGCAGTTCGAGCCCGGCTTGCTGCTCTCCGTCCCGCAGGGTCATATCGTGAATCTTGATTTGTGGCGCGAAAGCGTACTCACCGGCCACCTCCTGCAGGTAATTCCAGGGGCTCACAAACCATTTATCAGTCTTCCACGGTTGGGACATAACTATCTCCTTTCTCTCTTAGCTCGATATGATAGAGCCCGCGCGGCAGCTAACCACTGTCGCACCCCGCCAAAGAGCGGGACCCCCCGGGCCTCGATCGCTGTAGACATCTCTTCGGTATAGGGTCCTCCCATGGCCCCACAAAGAATGGGCTTGGAGCTGGCACGGGACAGATCAGCCAACGCCTCCACTATCCCCTCATCCAAAGGAGTGTCCTGGAAAACGAACCAGGGCATGATGACGTCGACTTGGGGATCGGCGATGAGGGCCTCTATCCCCGCGCGGTAATCCTGGCTTGTGGCTGAGCCGGTCACATCCACCGGATTCTGCACCAGGTAGTAGGCAGGATAGACCTCCCTCAGCATCTCGACCGACTGCGAGGAGAGATCAGGCATGGTCAGATCATAATCCTCCAAAAGGTCTATGGCCTGGACCATGGAGCCTGCACCGTTGGAGATCATGGCTATCCGGGAGCCCTGGGCCTCGGGTTGAAAGGCCAGGGCCTTGGCCGCAGCCAGCAACTCTTCCATGCTATCTGCCTCTATCAGCCCCGCTTGCTGAAAGGCCCCCTGACTGACCTTATGACTCCCTCCAAAGAAACCAGTATGAGATATGGAGGCCCGCGCCCCTCGCTGGCTTCGCCCGGCTTTAAAGATCACGACAGGTTTCTCTTTTGTCACCTGACGAGCGGTCTCGAGAAACTTGCGTCCCCGGTCAAAGCCCTCCACATAGCAGGCTATGGCCGTTGTGTCTGAGTCCTGGGCCAGGTAAGCCAGCAGGTCAGCTTCATCCACATCTACCCGGTTGCCATAGCTCACGAACTTGCTCACCCCAAAGGTGGCCTCCTCCAAGAAAGCACAACCTACGGTGCCCGACTGGGTGATCATCGCCACCTTCCCTGCTGGAGGGCGAAGCATGCGCGCCCGAACCTGGAAAAAAGTGTCCAACCGGCTCTTGCCATCAAAGACGCCAATACAGTTAGGGCCGATCACTCTTACTCCCAACCCGGAAGCGCGTTCCTTGATACGGGACTCCAGCTCTTCCCTCTCCCCACCTAACTCTTTGCCCCCACCGGAGACGATGACCAGGTTGTGCACTCCCTTGGCTGCTATCTCCTCAATCAACTCCGGTACCAGGTACAGGTCCACAACAGCCACCACCAGCTCTACATCTGCAGGAGCGGAAGCGAGACTGGGATAGGCCGGTAACCCCATGATCTCCGTTCGTTTTGGATTGATAGGGTAGACCTTTCCCTCAAACTCATACTGGGTCAGACTCTCGAGAACGGCATTGCCGATCTTGCCCGGGGTGGCCGAAGCGCCAACAAGCGCCACCGCTTTTGCCTTGAAAAAGGAGTCGAGGTATGCGGTGTTCGGTTCCGTCGCTGTGACGCTGCTGCTTTCGGAGCGCAGCAGAACCTTGGCATCCAGAACCCGATGCTGATCTCCCCATACCAGGATCGGATTAAAGTCTACCGAGTCTAGCCTGTCGGCAAGATCGAGACCCATACGATTAGCCTTCATCAGCAGGTCGACCAACAAATCCTTGGAAACAGGTGGCTGTCCTCTATATCCCTCCAACAGGGGGCGGCCTTTTATCTCCTGGATCATGCGGCGCGCGTCGTCTTGCGCGATGGGCAGGACGCGAAAGCTCACGTCGTTCAACACCTCGGTTAAGATCCCACCCAATCCGAACATGACGACCGGGCCAAATTGCCCATCGTTGTTGAGTCCGATGATGATCTCGATGCCTTCCCCAGCCATCTCCTCCACGCTTATGCCTTCGACGCGTGCCTGAGGCATCGCTCTGCGGACACTGCTCGTGATGCGAGAGAAAGCTGCTCTCACAGCCTCCCCTGATTCGAGGCCCAATTCGACCCCCCCGACGTCAGTTTTGTGGATGATATCCGGCGAGGCTATCTTTAACACAACGGGAAAGCCAATCCTTGCCGCCACAGTGGCTGCGTCGTCAGCACTTGTTACAACCTCACCGCGAGGAGCGATGAAACCGTAGCTCTGATAGGTCATTATCACCATCCTTTCTCATTCTCTTCACGGAATGCTCGGCAACACAACCTCACTTATCGCTTCCTCTCACAGGCTTCAGGGTTGACGGGATAAGGAAGCGGTCGCCCCTTTAATCCAGCCAGGAGGTTTTCAGCAGCCATGACCCCCATCTTGGTCCGAGTCTTTACAGTGGCACTTCCCAGGTGAGGACAAACTGCCACGTTGTCGAGCGTCAGTAAAGGATCGTCAGTTGATAGTGGCTCGTGTTCAAAGACATCCAGGCCAGCTCCAGCGATCACACCGTCGCGCAGGGCTTCATAGAGGGCTTTGGAGTCCACGACTGGTCCCCTTGCTGTGTTGATCAGAACGGCCGTATTTCGCATACGGGCCAACTCTTTCCTTCCAATCAAGTGACGCGTCTGCCGAGTCAGCGGGGTATGTATGGTAACAAAGTCAGATTGGGACAAAAGGTCCTCCAGGGATACGTACTGAACCGCCAGTCTCTCCTCCCACTCGGGGAGCCGGTCGCAATCGTGATACAATACTGTCATATCAAATCCCCTGGCGCGCCGGGCCACAGCACGGCCGATCCTCCCCAGGCCGATGATCCCCAAAGTGGAACCGTTGACTTCGGCACCCCATAGGAGGTTGGGGTTATAACCCTTCCATTGACCGCCTCTGATAAATCTATCTCCCCTGACCACATTCCTTGCGGCTGCGAGCAGCAACGCAAAGGCTAGATCGGCGGTAGTCTCGCTGAGCACGCCAGGGGTGTGGCCCACGGATATCCCACGCTCAGTGGCAGCGGTTACGTCTATATGGTCGTAACCAACCCCTACATTGGCGATAACCTTGAGCTTTGGTGCGCTGTCCATGATTTCGGCGGTCACAGGTTCATGCCCGTAGGTCAACAAGCCATCAAGTTCAGCGATTTTCTCTCGAATGGGAGGTGGGGTCTTGCCGGTCCAAACTTCCATTTCACATTCGGCGTCGATCATTGCCAGAGGTTTCTCAGATATAGGACGTGTGATGAAAACGCGAGGCTTCATTGGATTTCTCCTTCTCGCCTGTTTCAACGTGAGATTTTCGGCCAGGTAGGCCGAGCCAAATCCTCGTTCTCGCCCGACCAGAAGCCGCTGGTGACTGACCTAAAGTCAGACACCAGCGGTTCCACAGGCGGCTCCTTCGGGCCAGAGTCAACGGCAGATGTTGAAACAGAGAATGCTGTCAGGGATTTAGCCCGATTGTACACCAAGCTCAGCCTGCGGTCAATTGTCAAAGACTCGGGTGATTTGGAGGTCCGCAACTGAAGTCAGGACGGCCTAGGGCGCCCACTCCATGTCCTCGTCCAACGGATAGATCGGCCGTGGCAACATCTTGAACGGCAGGCTCGCATAGTTCACCGTGCTCACCCCAGGCGTGGCCAGGTCTATCGTCGCCGCGACGATCGAGTCGAAGGAAGCTCGATGCGCCTGGTTCGACTTTACCACCACAATCTTTTTCTCTTCAAACACAATCCCCGCACTCTTGAAGAAATCCCGGTCTTTCCCCGTCCTGCGCTGGCTAAAGATGACGTCTATCTTGTCCCCGATGCGCAGCACAACCCGAGGCCCCACGTCCACATCGCGAAAAGCCTCCTTGGTGACCTCCTTGCTCCAGCCGCCATGTGTCGGCCCCACAATCTTGTAGTGACCATCGTCAATCAGCTTCACCCGTCCCGTCACCGGCAGCGGCTTGTAGAAACGCTGGTCTATCTTGCCGCCCACCGCCATCGTCAGCGTCGCCCCCACCCCGGCTTCCAGCCCCGCTTGCACCACTTCGGGGTCCCGGATGGTCACCGCACAGTCCCGCGCTCCCAGCCGGATCAGGCTCTCCAGCACCGCCGGGCTGTCCGCCGGACAGGAACTGCCCGGGTCGTCTCCCAGGTCCACCAGGCAGACCAACCCTTCCTGCGCCATCGCCATCTTGACTCCCTCGTCGATCGGGTGCATCGGCCGTACCGTCCGTATCTCCTCCCGCTTCGCCCACAGCTCCCCGGCCAACTGCCTGGCCAGCTTGTCGGCCAACGCCGCATCCCCATCCGTCGTGGCGATGATGCACATCCCCGTGTCCGGCGTGTCCGCGTAGCCATAGCCCCCCTGGATGGTCACGTTGATCACTCCCGGTGCCTTCTCCAACTCTTCCCGCAGCAGATTCAACTGATACAGCGGCAGCTTCTCTTCCTGCTCCGGGATGTGCGACCACGTGCTCTGCCCGATGTTCGGACCGACGATCGGTACGAACACCCGCCGCGTCACCGGATGGATCTCTCCCGCCAACATCCCGAACAGGCATTCCGCGGCTTCTATCCCCCGCTCGTAGCCGTCTACGTGCGGGTTGGTGTTCAGCGGGAAAGGCACCAGCCCGGCGGTCACCTCCCAGTCGGTGTAGATGCCGTGAAAGTCGTACGTGCCGACGAAAGGCATCTCGTCTCCCAGCAACTCGCGGGCCGCACGGACGAGGCTCGCCTCGGCGTCGGTGTAGGGCGCTTCGACTGCCATCGCCCCATGTAGGGCGAAATACACCCCATCCAGCGCCCGCGCCTCCCGCAGACCTTTGACGATCATATCCCGGTAGTGCTCAAAAACGTCCGCGTGGACGAGTCCGCCGTGGGCAAAGCGTAACCAGGCTACCGGCACCAGTTCCACATCCGAGCGCTCTGACGCCACCTCCATGAACCCGCCGATGTAGCTCCTGGGATGAGCCTGGGCCAGCACCTCCTCCCCTTGCTGCAGGAGGGCATCCAGCTTGTCGTTCTCTTCAACGGCAAAGGTGTTGGTCTCGTGA
>Ga0180437_10001664_pt1 | contig 37601 bp, 27 predicted proteins | sample SS_ome_4_FD_132410 | JGI IMG/M metagenome (GOLD analysis project Ga0180437, IMG submission 132410) | Hypersaline lake sediment archaeal communities from the Salton Sea, California, USA - SS_3_D_1 metaG | ecosystem: Environmental > Aquatic > Non-marine Saline and Alkaline > Hypersaline >...
GCGGTGTGGCAACTGCTGCGGGGGGATTGGTTCGACGCGTCGATGATCTACCGCCGCTGGGTGCGGCGGGAGGCGAAATGGTGGCCAAAGCTGACGGCCGACGGGCGGGCCGACACGCCGAAGTGGATGCGCGAACTCTGCGTCTGGGGACTGCTCGGGGGCGGAGCGAAGGGCGCCGTGCCGGCGGGGCGGCGTTTCGCCGAGGCGATGTCGCTGCCGGCCGGCTTCCACTGGTACAACTGGCATCAGATCCCGTTCGACAACGACTACCCGCACTACTTCCCGCCAAAGGAGGGCTTTCAGCAGGCGGTGGCGGAGCTTCAGACGAAGTCGAAGCGGCCGATCTACGTCATGCCGTACATCAACGGTCGGCTGTGGGACACGCGGGACAAGGGCGCGGCGGACTTCGAGTTCGGCCGGCTCGCCCGCGCGGCGGCGACGAAGGACGAGAAGGGCGATGTCCGCACGGAGACGTACGGCAGCAAGGAGTCCGACGGCAGCAAGGTCGTGCTGGCGGCGATGTGCCCGTCGACGAAGCTGTGGCGCGACCGCGTGAAGTCGATCGTGCTGCGGCTGATGAGGCAGTACGGGGTGAAGGCGGTCTACATCGACCAGATCGCCGCCGCCCGCCCGCGGCTGTGTTTCGACAAGGCCCACGGGCATCCGCTGGGCGGGGGGAGCTGGTGGGTGGCCGCCTACGGGAAGATGCTCGAGGAGCTGCGGGCCGAGATGCCCGACGGACACATGCTCACCACCGAATGTAACGCCGAGCCGTACCTCCGGTGGTTCGACGGGTACCTGACGTGGCATTGGCAGTACGACGGCCAGGTGCCGGCCTTCGCGGCGGTTTACGGCGGGGCGATCCAGATGTTCGGGCGGGCCTATCGCGGCGGGCCGACGAGGCGGCTCGCCCTGCGGATGAAGGCCGGCCAGCAGCTCGTCTACGGCGAGCAGATCGGATGGATCGACGCGGGGGCGGTCAAGCAGGCCGACGACGCGGCGTTCCTGCGGCAGATGGCGGCGCTGCGGCATCGGCTGCGGCGGTACTTCCACGCGGGGCAGATGGCAAGGCCGCCGAAGCTGCGCGCGGCGGCCGCGGAAAAGGGGACAGGCTACTTTTCTGGCTCGGAGGCTGGCGCGCCTCGCTCGGAGCCGGGAAAGGCTGGCGCGCCTCGCTCGGGGCCGAGAAAGGCTGGCGCGCCTCGCTCGGGGCCGGAAAAGGGGACAGGCACCTCCGCTTCGCTGCGGAGCCAGTCCCCTTTTCCTACAGTGACGGCGGATTGGCAGTGGAGCGGGGTCTGGCCGGTGACGACCGACGCGGTGCTGACCGGCGCGTGGGAGCGGCCGGGCGAGAAGAAGCTCGTGTTGATCTTCGTCAACGTCTCGGGCAAGCCCGTCACGGCCGAACTGCCTTTCGATGCCGCCGCCTACGGGCTGGACGCCGAGAAGGTCCGTCTCGTCACCCACACGGCCGAAGCTGCCGGGAAGGCCGAGACGGCGCCGGCGAAGTTCACGCGCAGGATCACCTTCGCACCGAACAAGGCCGTCGCGTGGGAAATCGAGCCTCCGGCCTCCTCGTCGGCAGCGACGGGGGGCAAGCAAGCGTGGCCGGCGTTTTCGGGCAAGAAGTCGGCCTGGAAGGGCCACGATCGTTACGACTTCGCCCACGACGGCCGGAAGTGCATCGTCGTGACGCCCAAGTCCCCCTCCGCATCGCGGCCGTGGATCTGGCGGGCGAGGTTCTTCGGCCACCAGCCGCAGGCCGACCTGGCCTTGCTGGCCAAGGGCTTCCACCTGGCCTACATGGACGTGGCAGGCTTGTTCGGCAGCCCGAAGGCCGTGGCGCACTGGGGCGCCTTCCACAAGCTGCTGACGACGAAGCATGGCCTGTCGAGCCGGCCGGCGCTGGAGGGGATGAGCCGCGGCGGGCTGATCATCTTCAACTGGGCGGCGGCCAACCCGACGAAGGTCGCCTGCATCTACGCCGACGCGCCGGTCTGCGACTTTGTGAGCTGGCCGGGCGGGCGAGGGGCGGGCAAGGGGGCGGCGAGCGCCTGGCGGGCCTGCCTGGAGGCGTACGGCCTGACCGAGAAGCAGGCGCTCGCCTACGAGAAGAACCCCATCGACAACCTCGCGCCGCTGGCGAAGGCACGCGTGCCGCTGCTGCACGTCGTCGGCGCCGACGACAAGGTCGTCCCCGTCGCCGAGAACACGACGATCGTCGAGATGCGCTACAAGGAACTCGGCGGGTCGATCCGGGTGATCTCGAAGCCCGCCTGCGGCCACCACCCTCACAGCCTCGAAGACCCCGCGCCCATCGTCGAGTTCATCCTGAAGCACGCCGGCCGGGCCAAGGGAACGTGATCGGGTCCGGCGAGAGTTCGCCTCGTTGACTTACCCGCCCCCCGCCGCCACAATGGTCCGGCCGGCGGCCGATGGAGAGGCCGCCGCGCCCCCACGTGAAACGGACGCCGATGACGGAAGAGGCCCTACAGACCGCGATTCACGAGCTCGTCGAGCAGAAGAACTTCACCGTGCTGAAGTCGACGATCCGCGAAATGGAGGTCCACGACCTGACAGAGCTGTTGGGCGACCTGGAGGAGGAGGACCTGGCGGTGGTGTTCCGCCTGCTTCCGCGCGACGAGGCGGCGGACATCTTCGGCGACCTGGAGATCGAGCAGCAGGAGGAGCTGCTGAAGACGCTGTCGACCGAGAAGGTCGCGTCGATCCTCAACGACATGCCGCCCGACGAGCGGACCGAGCTGCTGGAGGAGTTGCCCGGCCGGCTCGCACAGCGGCTGCTGAACACGCTTCGCGGCGACGAGCAAGAGATGGCGCGGAGCCTGCTGGCCTATCCGGAGGACAGCATCGGTCGGCTGATGACGCCGGAGTACGTCGCCGTCCGGGCCGACTGGACCATCGGGAAGGTCCTCGACCACATCCGCAGGGTCGCCCCCGCCAAGGAGACGCTCAACGTCCTGTACGTGGTCGACCGCGAGTGGGAGCTGAAGGACGAGATCCGCCTCGAGCAGGTCATCCTGGCCGATCCCGGCCAGACCGTCGAGGACCTGATGGACGAGCAGGCCGGCTCGCTGCACGCCAGCGACGACCAGGAGACCGCCGTCGAGCTGTTCAAGAAGTACGAAGCCGTCGCCCTGCCCGTGGTCAACAGCCGGGGCGTGCTGGTCGGCATCGTCACCGTGGACGACGTGATGGACGTGGCCGAGGAGGAGGACACCGAGGACTTCCAGAAGATGGCGGGCATGGCGGCGCTGGAGGGCAGCTACTTCGGGACGGGGTTCCTGGCGATGCTGGGCAAGCGCCTGCCCTGGCTGGCCATGCTGCTGCTGGCGCAGATGCTGACGACGGTGACGCTGCTGGGCTTCGACAAGCTGCCCTTGTTCGCCGTGCTGATGCTCTTCGTGCCGCTGATCAACTCGCCGGCGGGCAACACGGGCAGCCAGATGGCCGGGCTGATGATCCGCGGGCTGGCCGTCCAGGAGGTCGAGTTGGGCGACTGGCACCGCGTGCTGGTCCGGGAGCTGCTGCGAGGGCTGACGTTGGGGCTGCCGCTGGCGGCGCTGGGGTTCGGCGCGGCCTGGGTCTTCAGCCGCTTCGCGCACTCGCCCCCCGGCTCGGGCGTGGACCTCACCCGCCTCGCCCGGCACATCGCGATGTCGGTCTCGCTGGCGATCGTCCTGGCGGTGACGCTGGCGAACCTGATCGGCTCGATGCTGCCGTTCTTCTTCAAGCGCGTCGGGCTGGACCCCGCCGTAACGTCCGGCCCGTTCATCGCCTCGCTGATGGACGTCTCCGGCATCCTGATCTACTTCAGCATCGCCACCGCCGTGCTGGCCGTGACGATCTGAGCCGACGCGGCGCCGCCGGTTTGCCGTTGGCTTTTGGCCCGCCCGGGGGTAACCTGCCGATCCGGCGGGTGTTGAATACCCGTGCGTACGGGCCGCGGCCTTGCGCGGCCGGCAATTGGCAGGAGACGAGCCGATGGGCGAGCCCCCCAAACGTCCCGCTGACGTGCGGATCATCGAGAACCTCAACAAGGCCAAGGCGAAGATGCTGGCCGAGCTGCACAAGGTCATCATCGGGCAGGACGCCGTCATCGAGCTGCTGATGCAGGCGATGCTGTCTCGCGGGCACTGCCTGTTGGTCGGCGTGCCGGGGCTGGCCAAGACGCTGATGATCTCCATGCTCGCGAAGGTCCTGAAGCTGACCTTCAACCGCATCCAGTTCACCCCCGACCTGATGCCCTCGGACATCACGGGCACGGAGGTCATCGAGGAGGACCTGACCACGGGCAAGCGGGCGTTCCGGTTCGTCAAGGGCCCGGTCTTCTCGAACATCATCCTGGCCGACGAGATCAACCGCACGCCGCCGAAGACGCAGGCGGCGCTGCTTCAGGCCATGCAGGAGTACCAGGTCTCCGCCGGCGGGGAGATGTACAGCCTCGACCTGCCGTTCTTCGTGCTGGCCACGCAGAACCCCATCGAGCAGGAGGGCACGTACCCGCTGCCCGAGGCCCAGCTCGACCGCTTCATGTTCATGGTGATGGTCGACTACCCCTCGTTGGACGAGGAACGGCTGATCGTCAAGACCACGACGACGGACGTCAAGAGCGAGCCCGAGGAGGTGCTCGGCGGGGAGGACATCCTCGCCCTCCAGCGGATCGTCCGGAAGATCCCGGTCAGCCAGCACGTGGTCGACTACGCGGTGAACCTCGCCCGGGCGACGCGCCCGCCCGACGGGACCGCGCCGGACTTCGTCAAGAACTACCTCACCTGGGGCGCAGGGCCGAGGTCGGCGCAGTACCTCGTCCTCGGCGCGAAGAGCCGCGCCCTGCTGCATGGGCGGTTCAACGTCTCCTGCGAGGACGTCCGCGCCGTGGCCCACCCCGTGATGCGCCACCGCATCTTCACCAACTTCAACGCCGACGCCGAAGGCGTCACGCCCGACAACATCGTCGACATGCTCCTCAAGGCCGTCGGCGAGCCGAGGCCCGAGGACTACAAGACCCAACCCGCCGGCGCGGACGAGGCATGAACCGCAAGCCGCTGATCGTCGGCGACTCGATCTGGATCGCCCACACGCCGCTGGCGGCCGAGGCGGGCAACGCCGCCCGTGCCCGCGCGGCCGCCGACGCCGTCCGTCGCCACGTCGGAAACTCAACGTGACTCGATCGACCGCAACGATGCTGACGTGGATGCTGGCTTTCACGGCCGCCGCGGCGCAGGCGCCGCCGGGCGCGACGACGCCGCTGGGATACCTCGCCGAGATGCTCCGCGACGAGAAGCGGGCCAACCCGACGCTGGCGACGCTGGCGACCACGGGCGACAAGGACCTGACGGCCGTGCTGGCGGCGATGAGCCGAAGCGGCGACAAGAAGCGGCGCCTCTTCGCCGTCGCGACGCTGTCGGACCTGCTGGGCAAGGAGGCCCGGCCGTACCTGCTCGAGCGGGTCAACTACGATCCGGTGATGGCGATCCGCGCCGAGTCGCTGGCCCGGCTGATCGCGGCGAAGTCCCTGACGGCCCGGCAGATCGCCGACGCGCTGAAGATCCCCGACGAGCACGTCCAGTGCCTCGCCGCCCGCGCGTTGGTGGACCTGGGCCAGAGCCAGGCGGCGATGGCGGCGTTGGAGAAGGTCGCCGCCTCGAAGGAGCCGTCCGCCGCGGCCGCCGCGCAGATGTGCCTGCTTGGGCTCGGAAGGCGGGATCACGAGGTCAACCTCCGCAAGGTCATGCGCGATCCGGCCACGCCACAGACGACGCTGACGATGCTGCTGCATCGGATCGAGCGTCAGAAGATCAAGGCGGCGATGGGTCTGGCGTTGCACGTGGCGGCCGGCGACGATCAGCCGACACGGCTGCGCGTGCTGGGATACAGGGCGGTCTCGGCCGTCTCGGACATCGCCGCGGCGACGCTGCGGGACGCGATCGCCAGCTCGAAGCGGATGGAGCTTCGCGTGCGTCTGCTGAACGTCCTGGCCGGCCGGGACGACGCGGCGGGGCACCTCAAGCAACTCGCCGCCGGCAACGGGGCGGTGGCCGTCCTGTCGCGGTTCGAACTGGCCCGTCAGGTGGGCGGGCCGGCGGCCACGCCCGTCGTCCAGGCCGCCCTCGACCTCGAGCACCCCGTCGTCGTCGCCTACGTCCTCGACCGCGTCGGCAAGGACATCGACAGCCGCGGCAACCAGGCCGACTTCTACACCCCCGCGCTGGCCAGGTACATCGCCTCGGTGACCCCTCGGCCTCGGCAGATGAGCAAGGAGCATTTCTTCGCGGCGGGCGCGTCGGCGCGGCTGGTGGAGTTGGGCACGCCGTCTGCCGTCGCGGCGTTGAAGAGGCTGCTGGCCCGCCCGGGCGGCGATGCGGTCGTCCGTTCGGCCATTACGGGCCTGCTTCGCTCGAAGACCCCGCTGGCCGGCCAACTCGCCGCCCCGCTGCTGAACAGCCCTTACGATGAGCTGGCCACCGACGCGGCGCTGGCGTTGGGCCATCACGGCGACCCGGCCGCCAAGGCGGGCCTCCGCGCCGTCCTCGCCAACCGCAGCCGCCACGACCCCGCCCTCGTCGTCCTGGCGAGCTGGTACCTGCTGAAGATCGACAAGCAGACCGCGTCCGCCGCCGACCAGCTCGCCAAGATCGTCAAGTAGCCCCCCCCCCGCGCCCGTGCCGTCCTGTCCGCCGCAGGAGCGCCGCTTGCGGCTTCGCGACAAACGCCCTCGAATGTGGTATAATGCAGTTGTTGAGTTTCGCGTCCGAAACCGCACCGGTAAGGCTGGAGACGTAGCAGGCGGGCTTCCCGGCCCGCGCCGGCCGGGCTCGCCTCGGGAGGTGCGACATGAAGAGGATGCGACGCATTCCGGTCCGGGAGCTGTCCCCGCCCAAGCCCCAGAGGGTCCCCTTGAGGCTCATCCTCCGCAGACCGCCCCGTCGCGCCGCAGCGAGGGCGCCGTGGCGCCGGCGCGGCCACGCGAGGTTCCTCTGGCCGTGAGGGCCAAACCGAATGGACACGGGGCAACTTCGCGGCGACCCGCAGCCGCCGCGGGCAGCCCTGCTGCAAGCACCGCCGTCGGCCGCGGCAGGGCGCTAGACGTACATCGCCGGATCGGCCGCCCCGGCCGCGGCGAAGCCGGCCAGGCGGAGCCGGCACGCGTCGCAGCGACCGCAGGCCGCCCCCTCCGCCGACGGGTCGTAGCAACTGTGCGTCAGCGAGTAGTCCACCCCCAACTCGAGCCCCGTACGGACGATCTCGGCCTTCGTCATGCGAATCAGCGGCGCGTGGATTGCGAACCGCCCGCGCCGCTCGACGGCGGCGGCCGTAGCCAGGTTCGCCAGCCGCTCGAACGCCTCGACGAACTCCGGGCGGCAGTCGGGATACCCGCTGTAGTCGACCGCGTTGACGCCGAGGAAGATGTCGAAGGCCCCGATCACCTCGGCATAGCCCAATGCGACGCTCAGAAAGATCGTGTTCCGCGCCGGCACGTACGTCACCGGGATGTCGGGGACGGGGACCGGCTCCGAAGCGCAGCGCCCATGCCTGCCCCCGTTTCCGTGCCGACCGGGCCCTGGAGCGTCACGGTCTTTGGGCACGTTGATGTCGTCGGTCAGCGCGCTGTGCCCGAAGCCGCCTTCGGCGCTGAGGTCGATGCGGACGACGCGGTGGGCAACGGCGCCGAGCGCGGCGGCGACCTTCCTCGCCGCGCCCAGCTCGAACCGATGCCGCTGCCCGTAGTCGAAGCTCAGCGCATGGCAGGCGAAGCCCCGATCGGCCGCGACGGCCAGCACCGTCGCCGAATCCAGCCCGCCCGACAACAGCACCACCGCGGGCGTTCCGCGCTGCGACATCATCCCCCCACCGTACCCGCCTTTGACTTCGCCCGCAATCGGCGTATGCTATGCTCTGCATCCGTGTCCGTCCGCGTCCGTCCCTGTTGACAAGGGCCTGCCCGATGCCCGAGCTCGAGACCTTCGACAACCCCCACCCGCATCGCGACTACGTCATTCGCCACGTGGCGCCGGAATTCACCTCCGTCTGCCCCAGGACCGGTCAGCCGGACTTCGGCACCATTGAGGTCGAGTACGTCGCCGACCGCCTTTGCGTCGAGCTGAAGAGCCTCAAGCTCTACCTCCAGGCCTTCCGCAACGAGGGCGTCTTCTACGAGGACGTGGTCAACCGTATTCTCGACGACCTCGTCGCCGCCGTGAAGCCGCGATGGATGAACGTCACCGGCGCGTTCACGCCGCGCGGGGGCATGCACTCGGAAGTCACCGCCTCCTACGTCGCCGGCGACCTCGACGCGCCGGATGAGCCATGAACGCCGGGCGGAGACTGCTGCTTCCTGCCGTCGTCGTGGCCGTCGTCGCCGCCGCGCTGATCGCCACGCCCGGGCTGTGGGATCGCGTCAAGGCGCCGTTCGTCCGCTCGCCCGACCTGCTGGTCGTGACGAATCGGCCAAAGGGCATCATGGGCACGATGTGCACGCTGACGGGCGTGGTCGAGGCCGGCCGCCAGCAGCTCGCCGTCGACGCCGTCCGCAAGGCCGAGCAGGTTCTCCGCACCATCGAGATGCGGATGAGCACCTACGTCCGCATGTCGGAGGTTTCGCTGCTGAACGCCGCGGAGGCCGGCCGGCCCGTCAGCCTGTCGCCCGACACGCTCGAGGTGCTGCGGCTGGCAGGGCAACTGCACGGCCAGACCGACGGGGCCTTCGACGTCACGTGCCTGCCGGTCTTCCGCCTCTGGGCCCGGGCCGGTAAGCAGAACCGCCTGCCGGCCGATGAGGAGCTGGCCGCGGCACGGGCGCTGTGCGGGTGGGGCAAGTTCGAGCTGCTCGAGGCCGGCGCGCGCAAGACGATCGACGGCGCGGGCGTCGGGCTCGGCGGGATTGCGAAGGGCTACTCGATCGACCGGGCGCTGGAGGCGATCCGCTCGTCCGGCTGCCCGGGCGGGCTGGTCGACGTCGGCGGAGACATCCGCTGCTTCGGCACCTCGCCGCGCCGCGGCCGGTGGCGCGTGGCCGTCCAGAACCCGTTCGACACGTCCGAGGGGGCCCGTTTCGGGACGTTGGCGCTGACCGACCTGGCCGTCTGCACGAGCGGCAATTACCGCCGGTTCGCCGAGATCGGCGGCAAACGCTACAGCCACATCATCGACCCCCGCACGGCCCGCCCGGTCGACCTCGCCCCCTCGGTGACTGTCGTGGCCCCCACCGCCGCGGTGGCCGACGGGTGGGCGACGGCCCTCAGCGTTCTCGGGCCGGCCGGGCTGAAGAGGATCCCCCCGGCCGCCGGCATCGAAGCCCTCCTCGTCGTCGGCGGACCGGACGACTACCAACTCCACCAGACGGGCGGCTTCGCGAAGCTCCTTATCGCGCCCGTGCCCGTGTCGGGGCCAACGCACGACGCCCCCTAGCGCAGATGCTCCCGCAGGAACGCCCGGACGGCCGGGTCGTAGATGTCCGAGGACTCCTCCCATGCGTCGTTGTGGCGGCCGTGGAGCTCGACGAAGCGCTTCGGCTCAGAGGCGGCGTCGAAGAGGCGCCGGCCGTGCTCGAACGGGATCATGTCGTCCTCGCGGCTGTGGAGGACCATCACGGGGCATTTGGCCTGCCGGACGTACTGCTCGGTGGCGTAGTCGAAGCGGCTCAGCCAGCGTGCCGGCAGCCACCAGTACAGATCGGCCGCCAGGTCCGGCATGCTGGTGAACGTCGACTCGAGGATCAGCGCGCCCGGCGTGTGCCTGCTCGCCAGATGCGCCGCGACGGACCCGCCGAGCGATCGGCCGTGAACGGCGATCCGCTCCGGCCGCTGACCACGCTGCTCGACGAGGTGCTTCCACGCCGCCTCCGCGTCGAGGAACGTGCCCTCCTCGGTGGGGCTGCCCTCGCTGCCGCCGTAGCCGCGGTAATCGAACATCAGCACGTTGTATCCGCGCCCGACGATCTGCACGCAGTCCTGGATGCGGTGCGACATGTTGCCCGCGTTGCCGTGGCACCACAGGACGGTCCCCGCCACCTCGCCGCGGGCGGGAACGTACCACGCCGAGATCCTCACCCCGTCGGCCGCCGTCAGCGTCAGGTCCTCGAACGCCATCCCCGCCGTCTCGGGCGTGCCGATCAGCTCCGTGCCGGGCCGGTAAACGAGGTACGACTGGATGAGATACAGAAGGCCCACGATCGCGAGGTACATTACCCCAAGGCGCAGGAGAACTCGAAGCGTCTTCCTCGCCAGTCTCCGGGCGTCGAGGGTCATGCGAACACCGTTGATGACGCTTCCTGTTCGGACCTCCAGCGGAGACGAGGGGGCCGTCCCGGCCGCCGCTGAACAGACCCGACGAAGCCGGCCCGGCGGGGCCAGAGAGAATCCGCAATCTGCAATCCGCAATGAGCAGCGGGCCAGGCCCGCGACCTCACCCCTGCCACTTGGTCTTGTCAACAGTGGTTTCGGGCTTGGCCTCGACGACGGGGAGGGCCTCCTCGTCGGCGACGGCGGCCAGGTCCGCCTCGGTCGGCGCGCCGACGTAGGTCAGGCGGCTGGCGGGGCACTTCTCGACGGCCTTGGCGACCTGCTCGGGCTTGTCCGGGTCGTAGTCGTCGTAGTTGATCCGCGAGATGTTGTCCTCGACGAGGAACAGCTCGCCGAACTTGGCGCAGGCCTTGCACCCGATGCAGCCGACCTTGCAGACGGCCTTGACCTCCTTGCCGAAGTCGCGGTTGCAGCAGGCGACGACGAGCATCTTCTCGGCCTTGAAGGGCACCATGGAGATGACCTTCCGCGGGCAGACGCGCGCGCAGGCCCCGCAGCCGACGCACTTGTCGTAGTCGATCGTCGCCAGCCCGTCGATCACGTGGACGGCGTCGTAATCGCAGGCCTGCTCGCAGTCGCCGAAGCCGAGGCACCCGAACGAGCAGCCCTGGACGCCCGCGACGAGGTTGGCCGATGCGCACGTCCGCTCGCCGTCATGGTAGTCGTGGCGCTTGAGCTTGTCGTCCGTGTGGGCCCCGCAGTGGACGGCGGGGCGGTACGGCAGCGACTCGCCCAGTTCGAGGCCGAGGATCTGCGCGATCTTCTCCGCACATGCCGCCCCGCCGACGGGGCACTTGTCCGGCGGGGCGTTGCCCGCCACGACGGCCTCGGCGTACTCGCCGCAGCCGACGAAGCCGCAGCCGCCACAGTTGGCGCCGGGCAAGGCCTCGTTGACCGCCTCGATGCGCGGGTCGACTTCGACGTGGAAGGCCTGGTTCGCCCAGCCCAGCACGTAGGCCATGAACAACGCCAGGACCAGCATCGTCCCGGCGGCCAGGATGATCAGCAACGTGGTCATGGTGCGCCTGTCTGTCGATCGATCGCCGCGGCGATGTCGTCTCGCCCCTTCGCGGCGGCGGCCGCGGGGACCGCCGCCCCATCGGCATCGCCGGCACCCAGTGTATCAGAAACGCGCGTCACGCCGAAATCGACGCCATCGAGGGCGGCCTCGGCGTTGGCGGCGTCGGCGGGCTGGGTGGTGGCGGGCTCGGGGATCATGATCTCCTTGAGGTTGTCGTCGACCCCGGCGAAGCCGAGGAAGGCCATCGCGAGAATGCCCGCGACGATCAGCGTGATGCCCGCCCCTCGCAGCGGCTTGGGCACGTCGCACTGGTCGAGTTCCTCGCGGATGCCGGCCATGATCACGATCGCGATGGTGAACCCGATCCCGCCGAAGATGGCCAGCACGAGGGCCCGGTCCAGCCCCCAGACCTCCCGCGGGTCGGTCACGTGCTTCATGATCTCGAGGCACGCGAAGAGGATCGCACAGTTGGTCGTGATCAGCGGCAGGTACACGCCGAACGACTTGTACAGCGGCGGGTGGAACTTCCGCAGGTACATCTCGACGAGCTGCACCGACGAGGCGATCACGAAGATGTAGACGATGTAGCTGAGGATCGTCAGGTCGACCTTCGCGGTCGATTCGGGGTTGACCAGATGCCACAGCCACGTCGTCAGCGGCGCGCCCTCGCGGAGGATGAAGTAGGTGAACGTCCAGCTCAGCATCGCCGCGATGCTGATGACGAACGTCACCGCGCAGCCCATCCCGAAGGCCATGTCCACCTTCCGCGAGACGCCGATGAACGGGCAGATGCCCACGAAGTAGTGGAGGACGAAGTTGTTGATGATCGCCGCGCCGAGGGCGATGAGGATGAGTTCGGCCGCGTACTCCATCGCCTACGCCCCCCCCTTCGCGCCGCGGGACTCGGCCATTGAGGAGATCTTGTTGGCCCCGCCGAGCAGCAGCCCGAGGGTCAGGAAGGCCCCGGGCGGCAGGAGCATGATCCCCCACCGCGGCCAAATCGCCTCCGGCAGCAGCGGCAGGCCGAACCACGTCCCGTTGCCCAGCACCTCGCGGACCGTCGCGATGCTCGCCAGCCCCAGCGCGAAGCCGATCGACTGCCCGATCGCGTCGGACGCCGCCGTGACGAAGCCCTGCTTGCTCGCGCAGACCTCGCAGCGGCAGATGATGACGCAGTTGACGATGATCAGGGGGATGTAGGGCCCGAGCTTCTGGCTCATGGGCATCATGAAGGCGGCGAGGAATCGGTCGGCGATGGTCACGAAGGTGGCGATCGTCAGCGTGAACACGAGGATCCGCAGGTGGGGCTTGAGCAGGTTGCGGATGAGGCTGGTGATGGCGTTGGCGCAGAACAGGACGAACGTGACGGCCCCCGCCATCGTCATCGCCTCGCGCATGCCGTTGGTCACCGCCAGCGTCGGGCACATGCCCAGAAGCTGCCGGTAGATCGGGTTCTCCGGCAGGATGCCGCTGATGAATCGCTCCAGGGGTGTCGGTCCGTCAGATGCCATACCTGCTCATTTCTTCCGGGCGGCGGCGAGCTTCTTCTGCATCTCGGGGCACAGCGCGTCGTTGACGATCGCGCAGACGCTCTTGGAGGAGATCGTCGCGCCGACGACGGCCTTGATCTCGTTGTCGTCGACGTTCGGCGAGGCGCCCGTCACGACGATCAGCGGCCTGCCGACCGTCAGGTTGCCGGAGCTGAACGGCCAGAGAAAGTCGGTCTCCGTGATCTTGTTGCCCAGCCCGGGCGTCTCCTTCTGGTCGAGGATGTACAGCCCCGTGATCGTCAGCGCCCTCGGGCTGACGCCGACCAGCAGCTCGATCTTGTCGGCGAAGCCCTTCCCGTCGGCCTTGACGACCCACCCGACCTGCCGGTCGTCGGCCGCGATGGCGCGGTAGACCTGGTACGTGCGGGCCAGGCTGCCCTTCCCGACAGTGATCGGCACGGGTTCCCGGGCGGCGGCCCGGCTCTTGGCCAGGTCCGAGCCCTCCACGAGCGAAGGGATCTGCTCGACGGTGGCGGCCAGCTTGTTCGCCGCGATCCGCTCCTTCAGCGCGCTTTCGACCCCCGCCAGCGCCGCCCCAAAGCACAACGCCAACGCCAACACCAACCAGGCCTGTCCGATGTAGCTGTTCTTCACTTTTGTTCGCGGAATCTCTGTAATCCGTGGACTACTTCTTCACCGGCACGGGCACGGGCCCGCCGACGGGCGTGGGGACCGTCCAGCGGTTGATCAGCGGCACGACGCTGTTCATCACCAGCACGGCGAACATCACGCCTTCGGGATAGTTGCTCAGCAGGCGGATCAGCATCACCAACGCGCCGACGCCGGCGCCGAAGATGAACTTGCCCTTCGGCGTCAGCGGGCTGGTCACCAGGTCGGTGGCGATGAAAAACGCCCCGAACAGCACCGCCCCGCCCAGCAAGTGGTGGGCCACGGTCAGCCCGCCTCCGCCGCCCAACTGCGCCAGCCCGCCGATGACGGCCACCGCCGCCAGCATGCCCGCCGGAATCTGCCACGAGGCCGTTCTGCGAATGCAGAGGTACAGCCCGCCAATCAGGCATGCCAGCGCGCTGGTCTCGCCCAGCGAGCCGTTCGTGTTGCCCAACGCCAGGTCCTTCAGCGCCGCGATCTGGCCGCCGGCCTTGGCGGCCGTAAGGGGGGTCGCCTTGGTGACCGCGTCGGCCCAGGCGGTTTCGGCGGGCGCGACGTAGCCGGCTCCGCCGACCGCCCCGGCGAAGCACAGCATCACAAACGCCCGGCCGACCATCGCCGGGTTGAAAATGTTCTGCCCCAACCCGCCGAACAGGACCTTGCCGATCCCGATCGCCACGACCGCGCCGATCACACTGACGTACCACGGAGCTGTGCCCGGCAGGCTCATCGCCAGGATCACGCCCGTCACCGCGGCCGAGAAGTCGCTGATCGTCACGCTCCCCCGAGCGCGCCGGGCCGACAGGAAACTGAACGCACACATGGCGATCAGCCCGCCGAAGACGCCGATCAGCTCGGCCCGCCCGGCCCACTCGCCCAGCGATTCGGCGTGCTGCTGGATCAGCCAGAGCACCACGAGCCACGCGGCCGCCATGCCGGTCAGGACGATCAGCCCCAGCCGGCAGACGCCTTTGAAGGTCATCTCGGCGGTCAGTGCGGCCAGGACGCAGAGGCCCACGTGGACCAGGGCATACCAGCGGAAGACGTAGATCGCCACGAGCATCACGGGCAACAGGGCGATCAGCACGTCGATCATCATCCGCTGCGTGGTCAGGCCCGTGTTGAACACGTGCGGGGAGGGGGCCACGTGGATCCGCGGGGCGTCGGTTTGTTTGTCGGGCTCTGGCATCCGGTGTCGGTGGTCGAAGAGTTCGCTGCTCTGCTGAGAGGTCCCTGTGTTCTTGCGAAGGGAGCTTTCCTCGACGGCTTCTGTCGCCCCTTCGGGGCTCTTTTCTATAACGACTTCTCTACCGGGGGCTTACGCCCCCGGCTATTGCCTGCCGCCCCTTCGGGGCTCCGGAGGCGGTCGTGCCGACCGCCGCCAAACCGGTCTGCCTGCGCCCTCTCGCGATGTTGCCGCCACCTGCTTCGCGCCATGTACGCGGGGCTCTTGCTGTCAATCGTCCTCGTCGTCGTCCTCGTCCTCGGCTGTTTCTTCAATTCAGCATTCGACATTCAGCATTGCGGCTCGGGCGAGGCCCGCTCTGTGTCCTCTGCGCCTCTGTGGCGGATCTTCCGGTTCAATCGCGCGGCATCTGGGCCTTGCCCAGGCGGATCAACTGCACCAGCGGTATGGACGCGGGACACGTGTACGCGCAGCACCCGCACTCCATGCACGCGGTGATGTAGTAACGCCTCGCCAACTCCCAGTCGCCGTGCTTGGCGGCCATGGCGATCTTCGTCGGCACGAGCCGAAGCGGGCAGGCGTCGACACACTGCCCGCACCGCAGGCAAGGCGTCTGGGGCCCGCGGCGGACCTCCTGCTCGGTCAGGACCGTCACGCCGCTGGTGCCCTTCGTCACCGGCGTGGCCAGGTCGCCGATGGTGAAGCCCATCATCGGCCCGCCGGCCACCACGCGGACGGCATCGTCGGTCAGCCCGCCGCAGAAGTCGATCAGCTCGCCGTAGCTGACGCCGATCGGGGCGAGAATGTTCTTCGGCTGCACCACGCCGGGGCCCGTGACGGCCACGACGCGGTGGGTCAGCGGCTTGCCCCGCACGACGGCCCGCGCTATCGCCGCGGCCGTGCCGACGTTCACCACCACCACGCCGATGTCCAGGGGCAGCCCGCCGGTAGGTGTCTCGCGCCCGGTGACCGCCACGATCGCCTGCTTCTCGCCGCCCTGGGGGTACTTTGTCCTCGCCGCGACGACCTCGATGCCGGTCCCCCCCGCCGCCTGACGCATCGTCGCGATCGCCTCGGGCTTGTTGTCCTCGATGACCACGGCGATCTGCTCGACGGCGTTGGCCTCCGCGGCCAGCAGCGCGCCGGTGACGATCGCCTCGGGCGCCTCGACCATCAGGCGGTAGTCGCTGGTCAGGTACGGTTCGCACTCGCAGCCGTTGACGATCAGCGTGTCGATGGGCTTCTTCTCGTTGCGAAGGAGCTTGACGTGCGTGGGGAACGCCGCCCCGCCGAGCCCGACGATGCCCGCCTCCGACGCCGCCTCGGCGATCTGCCTGCCGTCGAAACCGCTCACGTCGGTCGGCCAGGGGCCGCCGAGCACGTCCTCCTTGAGGGCCTCGCCCTCGAGCTGCTCGCCCGCGGCGGCGATGGGGATCGCCTGTACGTGCCGTCCGTTGGGGAGCGTCACGGCCGTCGACTTCGCCGTCTTGCCCGTCACCGTCGCGTGGACGGCGGCCGAGATGAACCCGCTCGCCTCGCCGATCTTCTCGCCGAGCTGCACCTCCTGCCTCGCCTCGACGATCGGCTTGGCCGGCGCGCCGAGATGCTGGACGAGAGGTATGACGACCTTCGCCGGCGCGGGGAGGACCTCGATGGCGGCGTGCTCGGCGTACTCCTTGCCTTCGGGGGGATGGACGCCTCGGGCGAAACTGACCGAACCGGAAGACGCCGTCATGCACCGTCCTCCGAGCTGCGGCGAATCCGGCGGGCCGCTGCGATCCCGCCGACGACCCCCACGACCAGGCCCCCCATCGCCCCGACAAACTGACCGGCCCCGCCGGTCCCGCACAGCGCCGCCCCGCCGGCCGCCAGCACCAACGGCAGCAGAAACACCGCCGCCGCCGATATCGACAGCCGCCACCCGCTCATCGCGCCTTCCGGCGGGCAGACGTCGCCGACCCCGCAGTGGCCGCACCCCCCCGAGCAGTCCACGCCGGTCTGTTTGCTTGCCTTCACCATGCCGAACCTTCGCCTGTCCGGACCCGGCCGGACAAACGGCGCCGAATCATAGCCCCTGACCCGGGCGGTGTAAAGACGTTTTCCGGGCCGAACAGCACGGAGCACGGCGCCTGCCAGGTCGTGGGGATCTGGGCAAGCACGCCCTGAAGGGGCGGCGGGAGTCGGCCGGAGGGGCAGCCTCCGGATGGACGCGTTGCGGTCCGGGCCCCGGGACCGACCGTTTCCAGGGGCTCCGCCGCCCGGCCGACCCCCAGCCGTCTGGCGGCCCCGAGGTCAGCCCTCTGCCTCCGCGCAAGAGCCGTGCCGCCCCGCCGCTTGCCAACGGGTCGCCGGCGCCGGTACGATGCGCCCGAGGCGTCTTCAGCGAGGTCAGAGCATGGCGAAGGTATCGGTGATCGTCCCAGCCGCGGGAGCGGGCAGGCGGTTCGGCGGCGAGAGCAACAAGATCTTCCAGCGGCTCGGCGGGGGCGGCCAGCCGGTGTTCATCCGCACGCTGGAGGCCTTCACCAACCGCGACGACGTCTGCCAGACGCTCCTGGTCGTCGCCGAGGCCGACGCAGACGAGCTGAAGCAGCGGTACGGGGCAAGCCTTGGATTCATGGGCGTGGAGATCGCCCTTGGCGGCCCCAGCCGCACCGACTCGGTGCGCAACGCGCTGGTGGAGGTGCACGCGTCGGCCGAGCTGATCTGCGTGCACGACGCCGTCCGCCCCTGCATCGCCCAGCCGTGGATCGACGCCGTCTTCGCCGAGGCCGAGAAAACCGGTGCCGCCATCCTGGCCTGCCCGATCCACGGCACGCTGAAGGAGGTCGGCGAGGCCGGGGTCGTCGACGCGACGGTCGGGCGCCGCGGGCTGTGGGAGGCCCAGACACCGCAGGTCTTCCGCCGCGATCTGCTCGAGCGGGCCTACGCCTCGGGCGACTCCGCCACCGACGACGCCGCGCTGGTCGAAGCGATCGGCCACGGCGTTGCCGTCGTCCCCGGCGACCCGCGAAACGTCAAGATCACCACCCCTGCCGACCTGGCCTTCGCCGCCGCCGTCATCCGCACGCTGCCGAAGCCCAAAGAGAAGCGCTTCCTCCACCCGTTCGACGAGGGGCAGTGGTAGTTTGCCCCTCACGCTTCGGTGACGGAGACGATGAAGGCCCGGCGGAAAGCCCCGTTTCCTCCCCAATCCGCAATCCGCAGTTCGCAATCCGCAATCCGCAACCCACAATCCCCAATCCGCAACCCGCAACCCGCAATCCGCAACCCACAATCCCCAATCCGCAACCCCCAATCCCCAATCCGCAATCCGCAATCCGCAATTCAGAACACCGGCTGGCCCGTTCGGCGGAAGTTCTCCATGGCCGCCAGCGATTCTGCCGCGTATCGCCGCGCCCCGGCGGGATCGTCGCGGCGGGTGCTCATCGAGATGACGATGTACTTCTGGTGCTCGTAGAGCAGGTAGAACAGCCGCCGGACGGCCGCGGGGCCCTCGTGCGTTTCGACGCGGCGGCCGTAGCCCGCCCAGAAGGCCGGCCTCGTCACGCCGCAGTACTCGGCGATGGCCAGGTCCCACTCCACGTCGCCCCAGCACGCGCGGTCGAAGTCGATCACGCCGGTGACCGTCCCGTCGCCGTCGACCAGCAGGTTCGTCACCCACAGGTCCCCGTGCAGCAGCCGCGACGTCTCGCGGTGGCCGAACACGTCGAGGTGCTCGGCCAGCAGCCCCATCGCCGCCGCCGCCGTCGCCTCGTCGTAGATGCCGCAGTCGACGATGTCGTCGAGCTCCCTGCGGTACATGACGGAGAAGGCCTCCGCCCACGTCGGCTGCGGGTCCATGCAGCCGTGCTCACCGACGTACCCGAACCGCCCGCCCGGGTCGGTGATCTGGTGGATCTCGGCGACGTACCGCCCCCACTGTTCCAGCGCCCGCTGCTGCGCCGGGCCGGACAGCCCCGCCTGGTTGAGCGGCCGGCCCGGCAGCATCGGCATGACAAGATAGTCGCGGTCGACGAGCGTTCGCCCGAAGTCGTGTGCGACGATCGGCGGGACCGGCGCGGCCGTCTCGGCCAGCAGCCGCTCATGGATCGCCGGCTCCTGCCGCATCATGCGAAGCTCGTAGAACAGTTGCCGCACCGAATCCGGCGGCGCGACGCGGAGGACGTAATGCTGCCCATCCCCCTCGACGGCAAACGTCTCGGAGAACTTCCCCGCCCCGAACGGCCGACACCGCCAAGGCCCGTCTCCCAGCAGTCCCGCAACCAGCTCCCGCGCCTTGTCTTCGCTCAATGCCATCGGGATTTGTCGATTCGGGACTCGTTGACTCGGTACCCGTCAACTCGTTGTTCTGTGGACAGGCCAGCGGTTCGCCAGTCAACGGATCACGGATGACCGATTACGAGTTGCGATTCAACGAGCCGCCGCAACGGCAGCACGTCTGCCACGTTCGAATCACTTCTTCAAGACGATCCAGATGTTCCGGTAGCAGACGGGATTGCCGTGGTCCTGGAGGTTCAGCGAGCCGCGCCGGCTGCGGCCGAGGGGGATCTTCGCGTGGATCGTCACGCCGTTGTGGACGACCTTGTAGCAGGCCGGCTGCTTCTTGCCCTCCGCGTCCGTGCCGGCCGGGGTGTACGTGATGTCGTACGTCTGCCACGACAGGGGAGGCAGGCACATGTTGACCTTGGGGGGGTGGCTCTTGTAGATCCCGCCGGCCTCGTTGGGCATCCCGTCGAGCCCGAACGAGTCGAGCACCTGGATCTCGCGCCCTCCGGGCGGGAAGACGCCACTGTTGCCCCGCCCCTGCCCGCGCGCGGTGGGGCGGAAGGGCGTCATAAACTCCACGTGCAGCACCCACGGGCCTTCGAACTGCTCCTTCGTGCGGTTGCTGCCGCCGGAGACAATCACGTGCCCCTCGGCGGGGACGGGCTTCCACTTCTGGTTGGCCCACGCCGCCAGCGAGGGCGCCTTGCCCGGCCGGTAGGGCAGCAGGACCTTCGCGCCGGTCGGCGGCTTGGCGCCCAGTGTCGGGCTCTTCCGCATGACCTTCTTCGCCGCGATCGCCGCCCCGCTGGCCGTCTTGCCCGTCAGCCTGCCCGCCTCGATCACGGCCGTGCACGGCCGCTGCGTCTTCGGCGGGAACTCCCTCGTCGCCGAGAACTGCTCCGGCGGGCCGGCGAGATACTTGCGGTTACCCCTCGCCGGTTCGAAGACCGCCTTCTCGCCGTCCAGCTTGCCCTGACAGATCACCTTGGTCTTGCCGTCCCACCCGGCCCCGGGCAGCCCGCCGGCGAGGAAGACCGCCTGGAACTGGTCGCCGCCCAGCGCGATCACCTGCACGCCGATCTTCTTCCTGGCGTCGCCCCCGATCGTGCCCTCGTATTCTCCCTGGAGGTCGAAGTCGCCCCCCGCCTTTCGGGCGGCGGCGACGGAGGCGTGGACCGACGGGCCCTTCTTCGGCGCGGCGGCGGGGACAAAGCTCGCGGCGATCATCACGACGGCCAGCGCGGCCGCCCACGGCGTCACGTACGATCTTCTCACGGTGGTAGCTCCTCTGTTGCGGACTCTACAGGTATAACCGGCCTCGGGTGCGAGGCGGCCTGTGCGGCGCAGCATTTGGCCGAGACATCCTACGCCTCGCCCCCGCCGATGTGTACAATGATCCGGCCGGCACGGGCCGGTTTCCGTATTCAGGAGATCGATGATGAAGATTGGACGTCGCGAGTTTCTGACGGGCATGGCCGCCGGGGCCGGCGGGCTGCTGCTGGGCTGCAACGGCGAGATGGGCGCAGCGGGCAAGCCGGCGGTGCCGAGCAACTTCGGCCCCTACGAGATGGTCCCGCTGGGCCAGACGAAGCTGAAGGTCTCGCGGGTGGGCCTCGGCACGGGGATGAGGGGCGGGATGCGCCGGTCGAACCAGACGAAGCTGGGCAAGAAGCGGTTGGAGGCGCTGCTTCGCGGCGCGTACGACCGGGGCATCCGGTGGTTCGACATGGCGGACCTGTACGGCTCGCACCCGTATCTGATCCCCGCGATGAAAGGCCTGCCGCGGGACAAGTACGTGATCGTCTCGAAGATCTGGTGGCGGCGCGGCGGCATCCCCGAGCGAGAGCGCCCCGCCGCCCACGTCGTCGTCGAGCGATTCCTCAAGGAGCTCAAGACCGACTACATCGACCTGTGCCTGTTGCATTGTGTTACCTCGCCCGACTGGCCCGAGCAGCTCAAGCGGCAGATGGACGACCTCTCGAAGCTGAGGGACAAGGGCGTCATCCGCGCCCACGGTGTCTCCTGCCACTCGCTGCCCGCGCTGGCCGCCTGCGTCGACGAGCCGTGGGTCCAGTCCGTCCACACGCGGATCAACCCCTACGGCGTGAAGATGGACGGCCCGGCGGAGAAGGTCTCGCCGGTCCTCAAGCGGATTCACGCGGCGGGCAAGGGCGTGGTGGGCATGAAGATCATCGGCGAGGGCCAGTTCCGCGACGACGACGAGAAGCGGGACAAGTCGGTACGCTACGCCCTCGAGCTCGGCTGCGTCGACACGCTGTTGGTCGGCTTCGAGAAGCTCACCGAGATCGACGACCTCGCCGCCCGGGTCCGAAAGGTCCAACGCCCCGTCCCGGCGGCGGAAAGCGCATAGTTATCGCGAATTGCGGACCGCGGACCGCCCTCACCTCGTCGGCGTCAGCACCGGAGCCGGCAGCATCTGCTCTTTGAGGAACAGGTAATACAGCCGCCCCTTGTTGTACGTCTGCCCCGCCAACTCGCCTGCCTTGTCGCCGACGCCGACGTAGATGTCGCATCGGCCCGGGGCACGGATCGCGCCGCCGGCGTCCTGGTCCAGCGCGAAACCGCTGTACGGCAGCACTTCGATGCCCGCGCTGTGGCGCATCGGCAGCGGCGCGTCGATCATTGCAAGGCACGCACGCGGGTAGACCTCCTTGTCGGTGGCGATCGTCCGCTTGGTGGTGACCGGCTCGTTGAGGCATCCGTGCGGCGGGCCCGACGAGGCCGCGAAGAACACGTACCGCGGGTTGCGCCAAACGTACGCGTCCACCTCGCCCGGATGGGCCCTGAAGTACGCGATCATCGACGCCAGCGATAGCTGGTTCCTCGCGATCTTCCCGTCGGCGACCAACTCCTTGCCGACGCTGACGTACTCGTGCCCGTTGTTGGCCGCGTAGCCGACCGTGACGAGCCTGCCGTCGGGCATCCGCAGCTTGGCCGAGCCCTGCACGTGGGCAATGTACGCCTCGAACGCGTCGGCCAGCCAGACCAGCTCGTTGCCCTTCAGCATGCCCGAGCTGTCCAGTTCGCGGCGGGCGGGCATGCGGCGGATCACGCCGTCAGGGCCCTTCATGCCCAACACGTTGCCGTCGGCGTCCTTCATCAGCCCGGCCGGGGGCTTGTAGAGAGGAAAGCGATACACCGAAGACGGCGTCGCCGAGGCGTTGAAGATCGGCGTGTAGTAGCTGGTGAACAGCACCGTCCCGCTGCCGTCCCAGCCGACCGACGTGTAGACGTCGAACTTCGCCAGCAGCTCCCCGGCCATCTGCTCCCCGCTGCGGCCGGATGCCAGGATCGCGTCGAACGCCTTCAGACTCTCGACGGCGTGGCGGTGCGTGATCTCACCGTACGGGAAGAACCGCCGGCTGGAGGGCTTGGCGAGGTAGTTGAGGCTGTGGGCGATCGCCGGGCGCAGGCCGAAGGTGAACTGGCAGGCCCGCGTCAGGTCGGGCAGGTCGCGGGGGTCGGTGATCTTCCGCAGCGCCAGTTCGCCCGGCGGCAGGGGGCGGTCGAAGTCCTCCTCCATCCCCATCGGTTGGGGCGTCTTCTTCGGGCAGCCGGCGAGCACGAGGGCGAGGGCGACACAGGGAAGCACGAGCAGGCAGGTCACAGTCCGTTTCATCGTGACGGTCTCCTTCCATGGATTCTCCGAAACGCCACGCACCAAACTACCACCACGCGGGGCGGAATGCAAACAGGTGTCGAGTGGAAGAAGACCGCGATTGGGGCGTCAGACAGCGTCAGGTCATCCAACAAGAGCCCCCGGTCGGGGGACCGGGGGCGAAATACAGGGCATTCGGATGATCGTGAGTCGGTCCGTCTCCGTTCCTCTCGGGGGGGAGCGTTGTCCTGGTGAGTACGCTTGATGGGAGTCGGGGCTACGAAGACCCACCGATTTCGCCCCCGGTCCCCTGACCGGGGGCTTTTCAAGACTCACCCGACACACCAGACGTCCACTCAGCGTTTCTTCGGGGCAATCAACTCATACCATGCGTCCACCCTCCGATTCCTTGGAGGCGGCGAAGCCCCCATTGCACCGCCGGCCGCACGGCTGTAGCACGCCGGTCAGTGGGTCGACGATAGGCGGAGACCAATAATGAGCGGGTAGTGGGGCTACCAGATACAGGGAGACACAGATGAGCCCAATGCGCGCAAGGAAGCTGCTGGCCTTCAGTGTGCTGTTGTCGAGCGTCTGCATGGCGGGGTGCCGGAGGCTCGGGGATTTCACGTTCCTTTCCACGAAAAACCTCGACCTGACGAGGTTCAGCACCGAGAGCGCCGAGAAGCTGCCCCCCGTCACCGGGGAGGACTCCAAGCCGATCGTATTTGTAGTACATACGGGAGTCCCAAGCATCGAGGAGGCGGCCGACCGGGCCATGGCGAAGGCCAACGCCAAGGCCCTGACCAACGCGGTGGTTTACCGCGAGAGCTGGTACATCCCCTATATCGTGGGCGAGAACAAGTTCGTGGTGAAGGGCAACCCAATGAAGTGATCGCCGCGGCGAGGTTGCTTCACCGTCAATCGCTCACTTCGAGCTTGGAAGGAGAACCTGATGCACCGGATATTGACTCCGCTTTCTCTCGTGATTCTTCTGGTCGCCGCAGGCGGCTGTACCTCGCACCGAATCGGCGACTTCACCGCCCTGTCCACGAAGAACATCTACTGTCAAGGCGTCGACGTCACAAGGCTGCCTCAGAAAGAGGGGGTCGAGGGCAGGCACATGCCGTTCCTCGGCATCGGGGCGAACATCCAGGACGCGCTGGACAATGCCCTGGAGGCCGGCGGCGGAAACCTGATGATCGACGGGGCACTGTATATGGAATCCGAGCCGTTCGTCTCCGGCTACCGCGTTCGCGGGACGGTGGTGAAGGTCCCCTACCGCGCCGAGCCCGCCGCGAAGCCGTAGCGGCCGAGGCGGCGCGGGCCGACGGCACACGGACTAGCGCTTCTTCAAGGCAACTGAGCGTACTCCCATCGATCGCCAGCGAGGCTTCACTCGTGGCTGGACGGTCAGTGTGTGCTTGCCCGCCTTGTCGATGGTGATCCGCCCGAGCTTCCACTGCGTGAAGCGGCCCCACGCGCCGGTGTCGATCGGCTTGGGGGACAGCTTGCTCTCGCCGACGGCGAGGGCCAGAGGCGGAACCCGTCGTGGTAGTTCGCCGTGGTCACCACGTACTTCGCCCCCGAGCGCACGAACAGATCGGCCCACTCGTTCGCCTCGAACAGCTCCGCCGTCAGCATCTCGGCGAACTTCTCGTAAGGAAAGTCCTTGCCGTAGACCCGCTCGTGGAGCTTCTGCGTCGCCGAGCCCTTCCGCCGGGAAACCAGGGGGTCCCAGGGGCGCCAACCGTCTGTCGCATCCAGCCCAATGCCATGGCGCCGCGCCGAGTGCAAGCCGCAGCAGGGGAAGGTCGATGGGCAGCCGCGCAATTCGGGCGAGTCTTCCAGCCGCATGGGGAAGCCCGGATTCCGAGGCGGACCGGTCCCATCGGGCTTCTCCGGTCCAGGGCGAAGGCGGCTCGGACGGCCCGGACCTCAGTTGCGGCCGAGGGGCGAAGCCCCGAGCCCGCGCTGCGTCCTCTGCGGATCAGAAGGCGCGCCAGAACCGGGACCGTTACTCGTCTTGCCCCCGCCATTGGCTTGCCCCTCTCCAGTTGGGCAGTCGAACGCGTCGGCCTCCGCGGAGCATCTGATTGGGGTAGAACGTCCCCCGCCAGAGGATGCCGCCTCGCCGGTGCCCCGCCAGGGCCGAGCGGAGCAGCATCAGCGCCCCGCCGGGCGCGACGAACGGCCCGGCGAGCGCGGCGGTCATCCGCAGCCCCGACCACCGGTGGAACAGCGCCGCCGAGGCGACGAACGCGCCGACGATCGCCACGCCCATCAAGCCGACGACCCGCAGCGGCCGGAATGCCAGCAGCAGCGGCAGCGCGATCGGCGCCAACTCCACCGCCAGGACCGACAGCGCGATCTGCACGCCGCGCCGCAGGCTGCACTCGCACGGCATGGCGTAGGCGCGGTCGGCGCCCCGGGCGGCCTCATCCGGGCTGCGATACCAGTGCAGTGCAAGCTGCTCGAAGGCGTTGACCATCGCGCACTTCGCGCCGCTGCGCTTCATCAGCAGGGCGAGGCCGAGGTCGTCGGCCACCTCCAGCCGCAGCCACGCCAGCCCCCCCGCCGCCTCCAGCGCGCTTCGCCGAACCAGATTGAACGCCCCGACGCCCATGTACGCGCCGCTGCCTGCGTCGCCGAGCGCCCACGGGCGGGCCATCACCATCAACTGGCGGATGAACGCCGCGATCCCCGCGTCCAGCCTCAGGCCCGTCCGCCACAGCTTCGGAAAGGCCGCCAGGTGGTCCAGCTCGTGCGCCAGGAAGTACCCCACCGCCCGCCGAAGCGCCCCCGGCCGGTAGTGCACGTCCGCGTCGGTCAGGAGAACCAGCTCGCCGTCGCACTCGGCGACGCCGCGATGCAGCGCGTGGACCTTGCCCAGCCAGCCGTCGGGCAGCTCGGCGACGTGGACGGCCTTGACGCGATCGTCCCCGGCGGCGATCTCGTCGATCACCTCGCCCGTCTCGTCCGTCGAGCGGTCGTCGACGAGGACGACCTGGAGGTTGTCATACCCCTCGGCCAGCAGGCTCGCCACGGCCGGGCCGATCTTGTCCCCCTCGTCGCAAGCCGGCACGACGACCGACAGCTTCGGCCAACTCTCTCGCCGAGGCGGCTCGAACCGCGACAGGTACGGCACGCCCGACCCCAGCCGCCACATCGCATACCCCGTCCACACCCAGTAGGCCAACGCCACCGCCGCGTAGCAGCCCAGCAGCACACCCAAGACGATCATCGCCCGCCCCGCCTCTCAACGAATCCTCCACGGGGAGAATAGGGACGTCTAGCTATGCTCGGGCCCAGAAACAGGTGACTGTCCCTGTTTCCCCTCATATACCCAATAGCGCATAGCAGACGTCTTCGCGGTCCGGAGATGATCGTCACTTGAGGATGTCCTCGATGGCGAGTTCGCGGCCGGGCATCTGCCGGTTGGCGGTCTCGAGCTTCTCTCGGCCGGCGACGACGCAGACGGCGGCGCGGGGCATCCCGGCGGCGAGGGCGTCGAGGATCGCCCGGCGGACGTCGGCCGCGCCGGCGGCGCGGATCCGCTCGTATCGGCGGCTGCGAAGCTCGTAGGTCTGCCCCGTCAGGTGGCGGTACATCGCCAGCGCGGTCGCGGCGGCCGGGCGGATCGGGGCCTCGTCGCGCTTCGCCGTGCCGATGATCGCGTGGTCCACGTTGGTCTGCGTCCAGTCGGCCTTCTGCACGTAGTCCGCCGCGGCGTCGAAGACCTCCAGCGTCCGGGCCACGTGGGGATCGTTGTAGCTGCCGAATTCGATAACGCGGCCGAGGCTGTTATGGCGGCACCACGCGCCGTAGGCGTTGCCCTTCAGCCGCACCTCGCCGAGGACGTACTCGTAGCTGATCAGGTGAGCGGCCAGGGCGAGGATGGGCTCGTCTTCGTCGCTGTAGTGCGGTGCGGGCACGACGCGTGCGCAGTGGGCGACCTGGATGGGCCCGGCGAGCCCTTCTCGCGGAGGCGTATCGAACGGCCGGTAGCCGATCTCGGCGTCGGCGGGCGGCTCGTCGCGCATCCGGGCGATCCAATCGCCGAGGACGCCGCGAAGCGCCTCGCAAGCGCCGTCGGAACCGGTGAAGCTGACCGTCAGCCGTCGGCGGGCCAGCAGGAAGTCGCGGATCGCCTCGATGCGGCCCATCAGCTCTTCTCCCAGCTCGTCGAACCGCTCGCCGATCTCGTCGGCCTGCGTCAGTTGGGGCAGCCCCTCGGCCAGTTCGTCGAGGTGGCCTTGGGGCGTCAGCCCGCGCGCGGCATGCCGGGCGGCCGTGCCCGAGCCTTGATGAACCAACTGCGTCCGGTACCGCGCCCGAGCCTGGACCATCACGTCGCGCAGCCTCTCGGTGTCGCGAGGGTCGACGGCGAACAGCAGGTCGCCCAGCAGCTCGAGGGCGGCAGGGACTTGATCGTCGAGGGCCTTCATCCCCACGCGGAGGCCCAGCACGGGACGGTTCGGATCGGAGGCATGGGTGGTGAAGTTCGCGCGGCACGCGATCCCGCCGGTCGTCGCGGCGGTGCGGCGGGCGATCTGCTCGTAGTTCATCCCCGCCGCGCCGAGCTGCCGGATCGCATCCGTGTATCGAGGCAGATACTGCCAAAGCTCGGCGGGCAGCCCGCGGAGATCGAAGTTCAGGTCCACGTAATTGACGCCGTTAGCGAACACGTCGTTGCGGAGCAGCTCGACGCCGCCGTCGAGGCGCTCGACAGCCGTGGGGATCCGCCGTGGCCCGCCCGGCAGGTCGGTGACCTTGAGCTGCGGCAGCTTCGCGATCGCCTCCGGCGGATTCGGCGTGCCGGACTCGGCCTCGAGCGCTTCGGCCTCGGCGGCGATTCGGCGGGCGTCGTCGTCGGACAGCTCGGCCCGGACGGCCTCCATCCGCTTGGCGAAGGCGGCGTCCTTGCGGGCCTGCCATTGGCGGTCGGGCCTGAGCACGATCCTCAGCCGGTGCGGGTTGTCCAGCATTCGCTCGCGGATCAGCCGCGAGAAGAGCATCTCGTCGCCTTCGTGCCGCCGCCGGCAGGCGGCCAGGTGCTCGCCCATCGAAAGGAACGCCAGCGGGTCCCCGCCGTGCCGCCACGTCCGAAGCAGCCGCATCATCAGCCGAAGCGGGTAGTACGAGCCGATCTCGAGGTGCTGGTAAGCGGCCTGCTGGAAGGCGGCCCCGACGCGCCCGCGATCGATCGGACCGGCGGCGATTTGCTCGAGCGTGTCGGTGACGAGCTGCTCGAATGCCTCGGCGCGGTCGGGCTCGGCGCCCTTGAGCCCCACGCGGAAGGTGGCCTCCCGCCCGACCGAATCGCAGCCGCTGAAGATCAGGTCCTCCCCGAGCTTCGAGTCGATGATCGGCTTCTTCAGCAGGGCCGCCTCGTTGCCCAGCAGGATCGCGTCGAGCACGCCCATCGCGGTGAAGTCCGCCGGGTCCGTCGCGTCACCGACCAGCCAGGTGAGCATGAAGTACGTCTTCGCCGCGTCGGGCTCGTCGGCGCCGATGGGGTAGGTCTCGTCGACGGCCCGCGACCGGTCCCACCGCGGCTGCCACGGGACGCCGGCGTCGACGTCAGCCCGCTCGAAGTCGGCCAGCCGTCCGGCCAGGAACGCCGTGTACTCCCGCGTCGGAATGTTGCCGTACAGGCAGAACAGCGCGTTGGACGGGTGATAGTAAGTCTGCTTGAACCGCTTGAAGCCGTCATACGTCAGGTCGGGGATCGCGTCGGGGTCGCCGCCGGACTCGCGTCCGTTGGGGGTATCCGGGAACAGCCCCCGGCCGGCCAGGTCGTACAGCCGCGTCTCCGGGTTCGAGAAGGCCCCCTTCATCTCGTTGTAGACGATGCCGTTGACCGTCAGCGCCCCGGTCGGGTCGGCCGGGTCGGCGGGGGCGAGGTGATGGCCCTCTCGCTGGAAGGTCCGCTCGGTAATCAGCGGGTGGAAGACGGCGTCGAAGTAGACGTCGGCGAGGTTCCACAGGTCCTGCTTGACGTTGCTGGCGACGGGATAGTACGTCGTGTCCGGCCCGGTCATCGCGTTGAGGAACGTCGACATGCTCATCTTCGCCATCTCGAAGAACGGGTCGCGAACGGGGAACTTCCGCGAGCCGCTCAAGACGGCGTGCTCCAGGATATGCGGCACGCCGCAGTCGTCCGGCGGCGGCGTGCGGAAGCTGACGGAGAAGAGGTTCTCATCGTCGTCGGCCGACAGGTGGACCAGGTGCGCCCCGCTGGCCGGATGCTCCAACTGAATCGCCGTCAGCCGAAGCGCCTCCACCGGCGTGACCGCCCGCACGACGAACCCGTCTGTCTCCTCGCCCACACGCATTCCCGCCTCCGGATCGAGCATCACCGCTGCCTCCTCAAAGGACCACCAAGCCACGATATCCACCCCCGCCGACCCACGCAAGCGACTGGCGCTTCAAGCGCCCGACGCCCTTCCCGCCAACGGGCAGGGCGGACCATGCCTTCCGGATGCGTTCGGGGGCCGCGCGGTCCGGGGGCGGTTGGCCCGGCCTGGATTTCCTTCGTCTGCCGGCCAGCGTATACTGGCCCGCGCGGGAGGCCCGACAGAAGGAGACTGCCGTGAGACACGTCAACCGGCGAGAGTTTCTCAAGAGAGCAGGTCTGGCCGCGGCCCTGTCGGCCGGACGCGCGGCGGTCGGCGGCGCCAAGCCCACCGGCCGGCCCGATGTCGTCATCATCATCGCCGACGACATGGGCTACTCGGACCTCGGCTGCTACGGGGGCGAGATCGAGACGCCGCGCCTGGACCGGCTGGCCGCCGGCGGGATCCGGTTCACCGAGTACCACACGGAGAACATGTGCGCGCCGACGCGCGCGACACTGCTGACCGGCCGGTATTACATACGCGGCTTCAGCCAGGGCGACAACGTCACCATCGCCCAGGCCCTCTCGGAGAGCGGGTACCGAACGTGCATGTCGGGGAAGTGGCACAACACGAACGACACGGGCCCGCCGCGGGAGGCGCCGCTGAAGCGCGGCTTTCAGAAGTTCTTCGGCACGCCGATCGGCTGCGGCAGCTTCTTCGCGCCGCTGATGCTCACCCGGGACGGCAGGCCGGCCGAGCACGAATGGAAGAGGAAGGGCTTCTACTACACCGACGCCATCAGCGACAACGCCGTCGCCTACATCCGGCAGACGCCCAAAGACCAGCCGCTACTGCTCTACGTCGCCTATACCGCCGCCCACTGGCCGCTCCACGCGCTGCCGGAGGACGTCGCCAGATACGCCGGCCGGTACGCCGCCGGCTGGGACGAGCTGCGGCGCCGGCGCCTGGCGCGAATGAAGAAGATGGGCGTCGTCGCCCCCGACACGCCGCTGTCGCCCCGCCATCCGAACGTGCCGGCCTGGGCCGACGAACCGAACAAGGCGTGGCAGCAGAGGCGAATGGAGGTCTACGCCGCCCAGGTGGACCGGATGGACCAGGGCATCGGGCGGATCGTCGACGCGCTCGACAAGGCCGGGCGGCTCGACAACACGCTGTTGATGTTCACGATCGACAACGGCGGCTGTCACGTCGAGTACGGTCAGAGGCGCAAGGGGGCGTTTCTCAACGCCACCACGCGCGACGGCAAGCCGCTGCGCGTCGGCAACCGCCCCGACGTGATGCCCGGGCCCGAGGACACGTGGCAGAGCTACGGTTACGGATGGGCCAACGCCTCCAACACGCCGTTTCGGATGTTCAAGCAGTTCGACCACGAAGGGGGCATCCGCGTGCCGCTGATCGTTCACTGGCCTCGGGTCATCGGCAAGGGCGGGCAGATCACCGACCAGGTCGCCCACGTGATCGATCTGCTGCCCACCGCGCTCGACGCGGCCGGCGTGGCGTACCCGAAGGCCTACCAGGGCCGGACCGTCGGGCCGGCCGACGGCAAGAGCCTGATGCCCGTTCTCCGCGGCAAGCAACGCGCCGGCCACGATGCGCTGTTCTGGCGGTTCGCCCACGGCCGCGCCGTCCGCCAAGGCAGATGGAAGCTCGTCAGGATGGACAACAAGCCGTGGGAACTCTACGACCTCGAGGCAGATCCCGTCGAGTTGACCGACCTGGCCGACAAGATGCCCGAGAAGGCCCGCCGACTCGAGTCGCTCTGGGAAGCCTGGATGGCCGGCGGGCGAAGCCGCCAAAAGAAGAAACGGGAGAAACGCAGGCCCAACTCCTGACGTCTAATCCCTGGCGGAGCGGCCCGCGGTCTCGCCGCTCCGCAGCCCGAACCGGCAGTGCCACTTGGCAGGGAGTCGGCAGATGACGTGCTCGAGAGCATGCGGCGGGGCAGTCGTCGGGATGCTGATCCTATGCACCGGCCGCGCGTCCCCGCAGCCCCCCCCCGCCGAAGCGCCCGAGGCGCCGGCCAAGACCCCAACGACCGCCGAGGCCGCGAAGACGACGGCGAAGACGGACGCCTCCGCCGTGACCTTCGACGGCTTCGACGGAAAGCTGCGGCTCAATTGGAAGATCCAGAATCCCGACCCCAACCACTACTCGCTGACACGCAATCCCGGCACACTGACGATCACGACGCAGCAGGGCAGCATTTCCAAGGGCGACAGCGACTATGAGAACCTGTTCCTGATCAAGTGCCCGGCCAAGGCGTCGAAGGACTGCCAGGTCACCACGTGCCTGAAGTCGTTCGAGCCCATGGCGGAGTACAACCAGGCGGGGCTGATCTTCTACCACGACGACGACACTTACCTCAAGTGGGTTCTCGTCTGGAAGGCCGGGGCGATCTTCCTGACGGTCGGCTGTGAGCGAAACGGGCGCTTCGTGACGCAGAGCAACCTGCCCGACCGGCAGGGCGGGACAGTGTGGCTTCGCGTGACCAAACGAGGCAACCGCTACACGCTCTCGTCGAGCGTGGACGGCAAGTCGTACCGCGACCACCGCGAGATCGCCTGGGGCAACAGGGCGGTCCGGCGGATCGGGCTGCTCGGCAAGAACGGCAAGGGCAGGAAGTTCCCCCAGATCGACGCGTCGTTCGACTTCTTCGAGGTCCGCCTCCCGCCGCCGCTGGCCGCCGAGGCCGCCGCGAAGCCGTTCATCCCCAAGCGGCACCTGGTGATGTCAGCCGACATGAAGCCCTGCGCGGCCAACCTGCGGAGGATCCATGCGGCGATCGAGAAGTACCGGAAGGACAAGGGAGAGCTGCCCAAGTGGTTGACCGACCTGCTGCCAACCTACCTGAACGCCGAGCTGCTGCTGTGCCCCAACGACCTGAAGTACGTGGGGTACAATTACGAATTCACGCCCAACCCCGTTCCGCGCGACTGGGACGGCGGTGCCCGTACCCCGCAGCACGACTGGAAGGCGCGCCAAGTGAAGCGCTTCGGCGACGTCGTGCCCTACGTTCGCTGCAACCGCCACGGTGCCTACATCCGCCTCAACGTCGGCGTCGGCGGGCAGATCTACTGGAGCGGCGTGGAGTGGGAGCGGCTGTTCATGCCCTGCTACCGCTTCTCCGACGACTCCTCCGCGCAGAAGCCGGCGACCAGGCCCGCCTCGGAGGGCTCCTGACCAGAGCGACCGAAGGCGGCTGGGGTGGCCTCGATGCGGCAGCATCGTCGAGTGAGAAGACGGCCGGCCTCCCCCTCTCGGCGACAAGAAGCGCGGAGGAAGCTCCCCAGGTTGGAGGAACTTTGACCTATGAACCATAGGGTCCTCTGGAACCTGAACTACCGCCGCCGGACGCAGAGACACGTGGGTGGTTGCGTCCTTTCATTGGACCAATTGCCTGAAGAGGACCTCTTTACCCCATTACCCCTCCGGATCATGGGGCTGATTCGGGAGAACCAGGAACCACTGCCGCTGACCCGGAACGCCGCGCTGCCGCTGCGACCCGGGGGGCGGGCTGGCTCTGCTGAGATCCCTGGGAAGCAACCCGCAGCCGAGTTCCACGAAGGCAGCCGCGCGCGTCTTGTAGGTCGCCCGTCTCCCTCCCCTCGTCAATGGTGGGGCGGTCCTCCCGGCATCGGCGGGGGGTGACGTCCGTTCTCGCGGCGACGCCTGCGCCGCCTTCGCATCAACGCCAGGCCGCCCAGAGCCAGCAGGGAAAGGGCAGCCGGTTCCGGGACGGGCTTCGCGCCGTCGCCTACGACGGTCTCGCCGGTGACGAACAGGCCGAAGTTGGTTTTCAGAGCCAGGCAGTCGTGGGCGTCGAGGTCACCGTCAAGGTCGCTGTCGCCGCCGAACCAGTCGGCTGGCCCGCCGGCGGCGAATGCGTCCCTGGCAGCGACGTAGTCGTCGTAGTCCACGTCGCCGTCCAGGTCGGCGTCGGCGTCGAGCTGCGGATGCAGCGTCAGGTAGATGCCCTTGCTCCCGTCACCCATGTCCACGTTGTACTCGAGGTCCGCGACGTAGTCGGCGCCGATGTTGCCGCCGCCCGAGAGGTCGAAGACACCCGACGTTTCGCTGCCGGTTTGCACCACCAGGTACCGGCCGCCGAATCGCGAACCCGCGTTGGGGCCGGGCACCCACGACGGCGCGATCGCGTCTCCGGCGTCCGTCAGGTCCAGCGCGCCGCTGACAACCAGCAGGTCCGCCGTGTCGGCTCCCTGCACGTCGGGCGCCAGCGCCCCGCCCGACTCGAGCGCCGCGGACCCGGCGATCGTCAGCGTGCCGATGCTGTCGCCCGGCCGGATCCGTCCCCGGGCCGAAAAGCTGCCCTCCACGCCGCCGACGCCGCCGACGTCCCGGAAGCTGATGTCCGGCGCGCCGCTCAGCGTGACGAAGCCGCCCGGGCCGACCGACAGATCGCCCAGCGTCGCCGTCGCGGCGTCGACGTGGAGCGTCGCGAATTCGGTCACCAGGAAGTTGACGCCCGGCGCGGCCAGGACGCTGCCGCCGGCCGGGTCGGCCACGGTCAACGTGCTGCCGGCGGCGTCGATCCCCACGTCCGCCGCACCGGCCAGATCCGCGCCCGAGGCGACGACCGACGAGGCATCGGTGGTCATCTTCGCGCCGGCGGCGATCAGGCTGTCGGTCGCCCTCACCGCGTTGCCGTGCGTGTCGACCGTCCCGCCGGTGACGGCGAAGGTCGCCGCGGTGAGGTCCTGCCACAGATCCGCCGTCCCCCCGGTGACGTGGACGCTCTCGACGGTCAAGGTGGCGCCGCCGTGGACCGTCGTGGCCCCGGCCGTGGTCAGACTCTGGGCGACGAGCGTGCCGCTGACCTCGAGCTCGCCGCCGGAGGCCACGTCCACGTCGGTCGTCACCGTCAGCGTTCTGCCGGCCGCGACGGCCACCTTACCGCCGCCGGAGACGTCGGCGGTCAGGCACTGACGGTTGGCGTCCCGGACGGTCACGACGTGGGGCGTATCGACCACGGCGGCGACGTACGGGTCGTCGGGGTAGTTCGGCTCGGCGCCGGGGCCTTCCCACGTGTCCAGCAGCGTCCAGTTGCCGGGGGCGTCCTCGCCCCAGACGCCGTCGGCGCCCCTGGACCACGCGAGCGTGCCGAGCAGCCGGGCGGACCCCACGCCCGTCAGGACATAGACCTGCTCGTCGCTGCCGTCGCCGTCGACGTCCTGGCTGCCGCCGGGCAGGAGCTGCGCGGCCGACGTGTCCCACCCGGCGGGGGCCTCGAAGCTGACCGCCCAGACGTCGGGAACATCGAAGCTCCCCGCGGCCGCGACGACGAACGTGTCGTCGGGCGCGATGTCGGCGGCGAGGCCGGCGTCGACAATCCGGAACGTCAGCGCGCCGTCGTCGTCGTCATCAACGTCGAAGTCGATGTTGTCGCCCCACAGCAGGTCCCAGCCGGTCCCCGCGTTGCCGGCCGGATCGGAGATCTGCCACTCATAGACGGCCGTGTCGGCCAGCTTGACGCCGACGCCTCCCTTGTTCAGCTCACCGACGCCGTCGCCCGGCGCGACGGTGCCTTCGACCTCGACCGTTCCGGCGTTGCCCCACGCGCCGTCGCCGCTGAGCGTGCCTCCGACGACGATCTTGCAGACGGCGTTGTTCATCCGGATGCCGCTGGATCCGTTGACGTAGTCGGCCTTGACGGTGAGGTCCCGCAGGATGACGGTTTCCGTCCAGTAGTTCTCGAGGTACATGTAGCCGCCGGGCTCGAGGCTGATGTCGGTATTCGACAGATCAAAGGCAATGGTCCTGTCGGCGGGTTGCTGGAAGGAGATCCGGGCGGGATCCTCGATCTTGATCTTCAGGCCGCCGGCGACGGCGTTGTCGACGAGATCATTCTCGAGCTTCACCATGCCCGCACGGACGAGGACCTCCTTGGCGCCGCTGATCGCGCCGTTGAGTTCGACCGTGCCCGTCGGGATCGCCCTTATGCGTTTGCCTTCCATGCTGGCGAACAGCAACTCGTCCGTGCCGTTGACCACGATCGTGCCGCCGTTGGCGTCGATCGGCATGGTGATGGTCATGGTCTCACCGGGGGCGGCGGCGATACCCATCCTGCCGTCGGCGTCACCCAGCGACTGGATCTTGCCGGCGCCCAAGGCCTGGAGCGTCATGCCGTCGTAGGCCAGGACGGTCTTGCCGTCGCCGACGACGAGGCCGGCTTCCGGCATGGTCGCCGTGCCCCGAAACGAGATGTTGGCCTGCCCCATGAACTCCATCAGGTTGGGGTTGTTGGCGTCATCGTAGACATACGTCCCGCCCGCCCGGACGAAGTTCAGGATCGGCGAGCCGCTGACGGTAATCTGCGTGTCGAAGTCAAGGCCCTCGATATCTGATTCGTCACCATCCCAGACATCGAGAATGCCCTCCTCGCCGAACGCCACATGGATGTTCGGATCCCCGCCGGCCAGCGGGCCGTAGAGGCTCAGGGAAGCGCCGTCCGAGAAGGACAGGTGGCCCTTCATGTTCGTCTCGTCAACGCGGACGTAGCCCATGCCGGAGAAGTTGAAGGTCTGGCCGTTCTGGACGATGAAGTCGTTGGAGAAGTCGACGAGCTTCATGCCGGTCGTCGAGGCCGCGCGATCGTTGGTGATGTTGAACGTGGTCACGTTGTTGCCGTCGGGGTACTGGTTGATCGTGCCCCCCTTGAAGTGCATCAAGCCGATGGCGGTGATGTTCGCCACGCCCGTCTTGTCCAGCGACCTCATGTACATGTTGTTGGCGGACTTCGCCGTCGGCGCGCCGCCAAGCCAGAGCACCTCGAGATCCTCGGCGCCGACGGGCGCGACAAGCCGCTTGCCGTTGAAGTCGCTGGAGAAGCTGCCCATCGCCACGCCCTTGTAGACGCTGTTGCCGTCGTCGCCGCAGGCCCACGTCCCGTCCGCCGTGACGCCCTGCCACGCCGGGGCGTCCTTGACGCCGCTGACCAGACCGAGGTCCGCGGCGGTCGGCTCGGGGCCTGCCGTAAGGGCAACAACGGCGTTGTTGTGGATGCCGATGTCGTTTCCGTCGCCGTACGTCGCGCCGTTGACGTTGCCGCGCAGCAGGCCGAACGCGCTGATCTCGGTCCGGGGAAGGGCGTTCTGGGCGACGACGAGGTCCAGCACGCCGTGGGCGTTGACATGCACCTTGCCTTTCACATTCCTCAGCGTGTTGGGATCGTTGGCCCTCAGCGTGGCCGGATAGGTTCCGTCGCTCGACCAGATCGTCACGTCTCCCGTCGCTCCCGTGGTGGTCAGCGTGTCGCTGAATGTGTAGACCGGGCCGCCCCCGATCGCTTGGTTCTCATAGAAGACCTCCAGGCCTGCCGGCTGCGTGATGGTCGTCGGGCCGTTGAAGAGAAAGCCTCCTTGGCGAAGCTCGATCGCCCCGGCCGTCAGCGATCTGTTGAACTCCATCCCGAAGGCCTTGCGGTTCGTCCACACGGTTCCGGAGACGTTCACGTCCACGCCGAAGTACGCGTTGTTGTTGGTGCCCTCCAGGTTGCGGAAGAACAGCTCCGTGCAGCTGAGCGTGGACGACCCGATGGAGGAGAAGAAGGTCTTGTGGCCGGTCTTCTCCTGAACGGCGAGTTGGCCGACACTGACGTCGATGCCCTTGAGATCGATACCGGCCGCGATGTTGACCAGGATGTTGTCGCCGGCATACTCGCCGATGCCGGGGACGTTGGCGTCGACGGCCGGCGTGTTCCAGTTATCGGGGTCCGACCAGTCGCTGCCGTCGCCCGCGCCGGTCCACGTCCACGTCTGAGCCCGGGCCGATCCGGCCGTCAGGGCCAATACGACAAGTACGGCCGTTAGAAACGTGATTCCTCTCATGGCTTCTCACTCCTTGCCGTGCCACGCCTCTGACTTCGGTCGGCATGGTGACCGAAGCACGTCGCCAGGAACTTGCGCAGACCACCTCCGTTGAATGGGTCGCCCCACCGGGCTCCCTACAACCATTGAACCACAAAGACGCCCAAAGCGAAGCCCTTTCCTTGCTTTTTCGCCGGCCGGGTTCTCTGCGAATCGGGACCGACCGTGGCGGTTCCGCGTCGGCGCAGGTTCTATCCGAGGTCTGCCGGGCGGACAGTGGCCGACGGCCGCCGTCGCCCTACCCGATCCACCACCCCTGCGGGGCTCATCTTCATAGGGAGTTCGCAACCGGGGGCTGACGATTCCAGCTATTGTCTATCGTCCCGTCGGGACTCCGGAGGCGGTCGTGCCAGCCGCCGCCAGACCGGGCCGATCACGTGTGGCCGACGCGCTGCAACCGGCCCCCTCGGGGCTACTCCGTGACGTAGCAGTCGACGATCTCGCCGTAGTAGTGCGTGTGGTAGTCCTTCGCCGGATAGATCGCGTCCAGGCATTCGTGAGCGTTGGCCGGGTCCATCGGGGCCTTGTAGACGATCCTGCACTCGAATTGAATGCCCGCGATGGCGATGATGGGCGAGTCGACCTGCTGCGCGGCCGCGGTTGCCAGACCGCACTCTCTGAACTTGTCCACGTCCCGCCCGGACCTGCTGCCGCAGTAGGCGAGTTCCTTGGCCAGGTCGCTCGTGGGAACCGTGATGGTGAAGTCAGCGGCCCGTTCGATCATCCCGAAGGTGTGGCGCGAATCGCGCACCGCGACGGCCGCCACCGGCCTGCCCCAACAGA
>Ga0180437_10001666_pt1 | contig 37591 bp, 17 predicted proteins | sample SS_ome_4_FD_132410 | JGI IMG/M metagenome (GOLD analysis project Ga0180437, IMG submission 132410) | Hypersaline lake sediment archaeal communities from the Salton Sea, California, USA - SS_3_D_1 metaG | ecosystem: Environmental > Aquatic > Non-marine Saline and Alkaline > Hypersaline >...
GCCGGGGCCTTCGGCTTGCCGCTAAACGATGTGGGGGAGGGCGGGTATGGTTGGACAAAGATTTGTACAGGAGGGAACAGAGGGAACGGAGGGAGGCGGAGACAAGAAGATGGAGGACAGGAAGATGGGGAAGGGAGAGACGGAGAGAGGTGGCAGGTCGGGCGGCGGTTATCCCATCACTTGACCGTCCCATCACTCCATCACTCCACCGTTCCTCACTTCCCACTCCCCACTCCGCTCAGTAGAGCAGCTTCAGCCGGACCATGACGGTGTCGTCGGGGTCGAAGTTGGTCTGGTTGCTGCGGTAGAAGCGGATCTCGCGGTTGAAGGCGTAGGCCAGCTCGATTCGGGCGTCAAGGCCGCCGATGACTCGGCGCTCCATGCCGAGGATCAGGCGGTAGTCGCGGAGCACGGCCTCGTCGATGCTGCCGTCGGCGTGGGAGAGGGTCCAGGACTCGCTGGCGAACTCGGCGGCCAGGTAGAGCCAGTCCTGCACGTCCCGGCCGTATTGGCCGAACCAGTAGACGCGGTGCGCCAGCTTGGGGTGGGGGAAGAGCATCTCGTACTCGGAGTCCTCGTCCGGCTTCCAGATCACGCCGCCGATGGGGATCACCTCGATGTCGGGCCGGTCGAGGTACGCGGCGCCGAAGACGATCTTGGTGGTGTCGTTGAAGGTCCAGGCCGCGGCCGCATGGCCGGGCAGCCGGAATGCCTTGCCCGCCTCCTGCTCGAAGTCGCTGAACACGCCGGGCGTGATCGACAGCTCGATGCCCAAGCGCGGCCGGACCTGGCCCATCCAGCGAAACTCGGTATAGGCGGCGTAGATCCGCGGGGCCAGATCGACGCCGCGCGGGCCGTCGAGGTACTGCACGGCAAAGCCGGGGATGATCAACAACGGCGAGGTCGGCTTGGGACAGGGCAGCGCGAAATACGCCTTGAGGTCCAGCTCGTTGATGCCGAACCCGTTGGTGCCCCACTTGGGCAGGTAGGTCTCGCAAAAGACGAGCTTCTGGAAGGCGCCGGGGCGGACGTCGGCCGGGATTTCGACGCCGGCCGGGGGCTCGGTGAATTGTGCGGGGCTCACGCCGCTGGGGGTGCGCAGCATCTCGGCGGTCGAGCCGGGGTACACGGCCAGGCGGTCCGGGCCGGGAGGATGGTCTGTCGGCTGGGGCGGCCAGAGCGGCGCCGGGCCGATGGGTAGCCGGCCGGCGGGTGGTTGGGCCACGGGCGGGCGCCCGGGCGGTGGTTGGCCGACAGGCGGGGGCACGACGTTCGGGGTCCCGGCGGGTGCCGGGCCGGCATAACGCGGGTATGGCGGCACGTAGGCCGGCGCGTAGTCCGGGCCCCAGGGCGACTGGTACTCGGTCGGCGCGGGCGGATAAGAGACCGCAGGGGGGTAGGGCACGGCGGGCGGATAGGACACTGCGGCGGGGAGCGTGCTCGCGGGCGCGAGCGTTCCCGCGGCCTGGGAAGGGGGCCGGTAGCGGCCGGGCTGCGTGGCCGGGCCCACCGCGTCGACCGGCGGCATTTGGCGTATCATCTGACCCCACGCCGGCGCAGAGAGGAACCCCATCGCGAGAAGGCAGAGAGGCAACAAGCGTCGCAGCGCAAATGGAGGCATGCTTCGGGGCCTTCCAGCAGGGCGCGTCAGTACGACAGCCCGCCGCGGAGGAACACGATGCTGTTCAGATCGAACTGGCCGGGCGGGGTGCGGCGGTAGTAAAGCTCGCGCTCGAAGGCCAACCCCACCTCCAACAGCCCGCTTATCGATGACTCGTTGACGAACTCGACCCCCAGCGAGACACGCATGTCGTTGTAGTCGACCTCGTCGAACGTGGCGACGCTTCCGGGGTTGACCAGGCGGGTAACCGTCCACGAGCCGCCGCCGTACTCACCGCGGGCGTAGAGCCACCACTGGGTGTTGCCGTAGTTGGCCAGGCGCCGCGAGATTTTCGGGTCGGGGAAGAGGATGTTGAAACGCCAGTCTTGATTGGGCTCCCAGATGATCCCGCCGGCGGGCAGGAGCTTGATGTTCACGCGATCGAGGTACCACACGCCCGCCTTGACCTTGAAGCTGGGCGAGAAGCAGAGCAGGACCATCCCCTTGCCGGTGTAGCGAAGGCTCTCGTTCTTGACCTGGTCGAAGTCGGAGTAGACGCCGACGCGCATGGCCAGCTCGCCGCTGAGCCAGGGGGTGATCTTGGGGTTCCAGGCGCCCTGGAGCCAGGCGTCGAACGCCTCGCCGGGCATGTCGGGGGAGATAGGGGCGGCGGTCATCTTCGGGCCGTTCCAGGCGTGGATCGCGAACCCGGGCGTGACCAGCAGCGGTTCCTGCGTGTTGTGCAGGAACGGAATGGCGAAGGTGGCCGACGCCTCGACGTCGTGCAGCCCGAACTCCTCGAAACCGTTGCCGGGCATCCACACGTGCTCGACCCGAACCTCGTCCAGGAGCCGCTGCATGGTGGCCAGACTGGACCCGGGCGGCATGGTCATGCCGCCGGAGAGGTAGGGGTCCTGTGGAAAGAGCGTCGGCGACTGGGTGCCGGGCGTGGCAAACGGGTCCCAGTTGGGCGGGGGCGCCTGGATCGTTCCGTCGAACGTGGCCATGGGCGCGCCGCCGGACGTCGGACCCGGCAGCGGCTCGGCAGGGGGCGAACCGGGTGAAGCCGGGGGGAACTGCATACGGACCTGGGCACGGCCCGCGCTCGGCGCCAGCATGGCCAGCGCCGCCAGCAGGCAAACACCGCCGCGAAGGGACGACACGACACGATCCCCTTTGCCGATGAGCTGGGTAGAGACTCACGAAGAGCGCAAGATGAGGAGGGGCTTCAATACCAGGGTCGCCCGAGCGGGTCAAGAGCGGTTCCGGTTCCACTGGGGTCACTGGGGTCAGGTCTTGACTTGTGACTTTTCGGGCATCCTGCCGGCTGGCGCGTAAACGAGCCAGCACGCCCGAAAAATCACAAGTCAAGACCTGACCCCTGATATATACTTGCGAGGCGGCCCGCGTGGGTCGCGGCCACAGGGAGCGAGCGATGATTCACCCGGGCGGTTGTCTTGTGTGCGTCGGCTTGGCGGCGTGTCTGGCCGGGCAAGTCACCGCGCCGCGGCTGCCCGACCCGCCGCCGGTCCCGCCCGAGCGGGGGGGGTTCGCGCAGCTTCTTCGGGCGGAGAAGTACGTCGGACCGGGGGTTTTCGGTGTCGCCGACCCCGCGGCCGAGGGGGCGGACGGCGCCGCAGGGTTCCGGCTCCGGGCCGATTTCGAGCGGCACGCCGGCGTGGCGCTGGTGGCCGACCGGCTGGCCCGCGACTTCCCCAAGACCTTCGGCCGGCTCGTGCCGGCCATCGCTTCGCGTGCCCGGCTGGTGGCAATCGTCGCCGACGACGACGCGGCCGGGCCGGTGCGCGCGGCGCTTCGCCGGGCCGGCGTGGCGGAGGACCGCGTTCGATGGGTTCAGTCCCCCACCGACACGATCTGGATCCGCGACTTCGGGCCGGTCTTCGTGGAAGCGAGCGACGGGTCGCGCCGGGCCTTCGACTTCGACTACCGGCGCCGGTCGGGAACCAAGCGGCGCGATCGCGACGACGCCGCGGCCGCGAGCATCGCCCGACAGCTCGAAATCACCGCCGTTCCCAGCGCCATGCTGATCGAGGGGGGCAACCTGCTGAGCAACGGTTGCGGGCTGCTGCTGATGAGCACCACGGCCGTAAACGCCAACGTCGCCCGCGGCTATGAACCGGAGACGGTCACGCGCTACCTCGGGGCGGTCTTCGGCGCCCGCACCATCGTGGTACTCGAGCCGCTCCGGCGCGAGCCCACCGGGCACGTCGATACGTTTGCCTGTTTCACCGACGCACGCACCGTCGTGGTCGGCCGGTGCTCGCGTGAGCGGGACCCGGAAAACGCCGCGCTGCTGGACCGAAACGCCGCGTTGCTCGCCGGCGTGCGCACGGCGGAGGGGCCGCTCCGCGTGGTTCGCGTCCCCATGCCGCCGGGCGACGACGACCGGCGGCGGACCTACACCAACGGCGTTCTGCTGGGCGGCACGCTGCTCATGCCTACCTACCGCGACGCGGATCGGCAGCTAGAGGCCGCGGCGCTTCAGACCTTCCGCCGCCTGCTGCCGGGCTGGAAGGTCGTGGGGATCGACGCCTCGGAGCTGATCGCCCGCGACGGGGCGTTGCGGTGCGTGACGCTTCCCGTGCCGCGCGGCGCCGCAGCCGGCTCCGGCGTCCCGTCGTCTCCGGGAGCCCGGTAGCCACGGTCTTGCAGAAGGCTTTGGGACGGATTGGGCAATCCGTCCTACCGGAGAGGTGTCCGGGCTCTTCCCTCAAAACGGCCGGCCGCCGAGGCGGGCGACGAGGCACTCGGAGAGCACCACGATGTCCTCGGAGCAAAGGTACTCCTCGATGTTCGGCGGCAGCAGCAGCGTGGCCGAGGCGGGGAACTCGTCGTCGGGGGCGTGCCAGATCAGGCGGTGTGTAAGGCGCGGAAAGAGGTCGAAGTCGAAAACGAGGTCGCCCTCGTCGGTCTCAACGCGGCGAGCCCCCAGCGACTCGGCCGCGGCGCTGAGCTTCTCCACGGTACGCCCGGCCGTACGGCAGAGCCGGGCGATCACGCGGCCCTGGTACACGCCGGCATACGACCGGGCCGTGGGCAGGTCGGCAAACGTCACCCGCGGCGGCATCGCCTCCGGACGGGCGCGGATGGCCAGGTAGTGTAGCACGAGGATCGCCCAGTGCGGGCCGACCGGGCGCCCGGCCGCCGTGGTCAAGCGGCGCTCGGCCCGATCCACGGCGATCACGTCTTCGAGCACCGGCACGCGCCACTCGTCGCCCGCGGCCTCCCCTCCCAGCCACCGCACCTGGTCCTCGGCCTGGTCCGCCAGGTTCTCGAATCCCAGGTTGATCGCCCGGCTGAGGTTCTCCTGCTTCGGCGGCCGGCCGGGTCGCCCCGATGGGCGGTGCGGGTTTTCCATGCCGTTGGGTTTCCTTTCTGCCTGGGAGGTGGCGGCGGTGCGGTTCGTCGTCGAGACCCCAGTATTCCACACGCGACCTCGAGACATTGCAAGGGCTTTGACGCAGACCGTTTTCGGCCTCGGAGAGCCGAAAACAGGCCCCGATCCCGTAACCCCCATGACCGGCACAACCGTTGTAGGCAGTAGGTCCGGGGGATCGCTGCAAACGGCCAGGCGGCATAACCGACACAAGAAGAGTGATCGTCTTTGTCGGCGAATCCGTCATCTTCCTTACCGTGTGTGTCGGATGTCTGCCCGAAGTTGTTTCTGCGCCTTGGCTTACGTCGCCTGCCTGGCGTCGGCGTCCGGCTGCGTCTGTGCCGGGCACTATGGGCGGGGGCACGTGGGTGGAGAGGTGGCTGCCCGAACGGGGCACAGCCTCGGGCCGAGGAAGCCGGCGGGCAACGTGGCGATTCCGGACCTCGTTTCCTGGGAAAACGGGCTCTCGGAAGAGGAGGCGGTTGCCGTCGGGTTGTGGAACCACCCGGGCTACCAGGAGCTGCTCGCCGATCTGGAGATCACCCGGGCCGACGTGATCCAGGCCGCCGAGCTGCGCAACCCGCAGCTAAGCACGCTCTTTCCTCTCGGACCCAAGGAGTGGGAGTTTGCCCTTTCGGTCCCGCTGGACGTGCTGTGGCTGCGCCCGCTCCGGGTGGCCTCGGCGCAGTTGGAATCGGCGCGTGTGGCCGAGCGGCTTGCGCAGGACGGGTTGGACGTCGTGCGTGAGGTGCGCCTGGCGTACGTCGACTGGCAGCTCGCCGGCCAGCAGTCGGAGCTCGCCGAGCAGAGCTCGCGTCTTCGGGCCGAAATCGCGCGGATTGCGGAGGCCAAGCTGAAGGCCGGCGACGTGGCCGAACTCGACGTTTCGGCAATCCGGCTGGACGCCTTGTTCGCCCGGGGCGAAGCGGCGCGGGCCGCCCGCAATGCGGAGCTCGCGCGCGAGCGCCTGCGTTACGTCTTGGGGATCGAGCTTAGCACCTTCTCTCTTACGCCGAGTCCGGCGCCGGCGCCGCCGTTTGTGGACCTTCACGTCGAGGACCTGGTGCGCGAGGCCGTTGCGTCCCGGCCGGATCTGCGCGCGGTCCAGTTGGCGGTGGGGGCCGCCGAGCAGCGTGCCGCGGTGGCGCGGCGCGACGTCTTCCAGGCGGCCGCGATCCTGCCGGACCTCAACAGCCGGGGCGCAAAGGGATTCGAGGCGGGCCCCGGCGTGCAGCTCACGCTGCCCATCTTTCACCGGAACCAGGGGGCCGTGGCCCGGGCCGAGGCCGAGGCCGAGCGTTTGCGCCGCCAGTACGTCCGGCTCCGCGACACGGCCGCGTTGGACGTGCGCCAGGCACATACGCGGCTCCTGCAAGCGCGGGAGGACCTGGCGATGTGGCGCGACCGTGCGGTTCCCCAGGCCGAGGCCGCCGTGGCGAGCGCCCGGCACGCGCTGGAAGAAGACGGCGTCGCGCTACTCTTGGTCCTGGAAACGACGCGGCAGCTCTTCACCGCGCGAGGGCGGGAGCTGGAGGCGGCTGCCCAGGTTCGCCGCGCCGTGGCGGAGCTCGAGCGTGGCGTAGGGCGAAGATTGTATGCCGTAGACGCCCTCCAGAAGGAAGAAGTTGAGGCCGTTCCGGTGCCCGACCCGGAGGCGAGGAGGACTGTTCCGTGAGACCGCGATTCCCGATGACCGTTCTCGTGATGGCGCTCGGTTGGGCGGTCGGTTGCGGCCGGTCCGCCCCCCCCGCTGCCAAGAGCGTCGAACCGGCCAAGGTGGCGCATCACGTCACCGAAGAAAGCCTCAACACCATTACGTTGGCGGAGGAGGCCGTCGGGCGACTCGGCATCCGACTGGCCGACGTCGAGCTGGCCGAGGTCCAGCGGAAACGCACCGTGGGCGGCGAGGTCGTGGTTCCCACCGGCAGGACGATCGTCGTGTCGGCCCCCGTTGCGGGAACCCTCTCGGCGCCTGGGGGTGCGGCGGTTCCGGCGCCGGGCAGCAGCGTGGCGGCGGGCCAGCCGTTGTTTCGGTTCGAGCCGCTGTTGAGCCCCGAGCGCGACGTGCTCACCCCCGCCGAACGGGTCCGCGTGGCCCAAACCCGAGCCGACGTGGCCAGGGCCCAAATCGAAGCGGAGCAGGAGGTCGAATCGGCCAAGGTCGCCGTCGACGCCGCCCAGATCGCCTACGACCGCGCCGTTCAGCTTCTGCGGGACAAGGCGGGCAGCCAGCGGTCCGTCGACGAAGCCGAGGCGAGCTTAAGGCTGGCACTCGCCGCCCAGAAAACCGCCGAGGCACGCTTCCGGTTCCTGTCGGAGGTCAATTTGGACGAGCAAGCGGGCGAGCTGGCCAGCCGGACGATCGAGTCCCCGGTCGGAGGGATCCTGCAAAGCGTGGAAGCGGCCGTGGGAGAAACGGTCACCGCGGGCGAGCCGCTGTTCAGCGTGGTCAAGATCGATCGCGTGTGGGTGCGGGTGCCCGTCTACGTGGGGCACTTCCGAGACGTCGACACTGCGCAGGCCGCCTCGGTGGCGGAATACGGACAGGAAGCGTCCGTGCCGCCGCGGTCGGCGAAGTACGTCTCCGCGCCGCCGTCGGCGAACCCCAACGCCACGACGGCCGACCTGTTCTACGAAATGGCCAACGACGACGGGCACTTGGTCCCCGGGCAGAAGGTCTCGGTGACGCTTCCCGTTCAGGGCCGCGCCCGGAAGCTGGTCGTGCCGTTTAGCGCGGTGGTGTACGACGTGCTCGGCGGGGCTTGGGTCTACGAACGGATCGAGGATCGCGTCTTCGTGCGTCGCCGCGTTTCGGTAGAGTACGTGGACGGGGCGAATGCCGTTCTCGCGGCGGGTCCGGCGCCGGGGGCACGGGTCGTGACCGACGGAGCGGTGGAGCTGTTCGGCACCGAGTTTGGAGTCGGCCACTAGTGGAAAAAGGGGACGGGGCTAATTTGCCGGAACGGCCCGAAGGGTGCTTCGCACAAATCAGCCCCGTCCCCTTTTTCCCGGAATCACGCGAGGCAACTCAGTGTTACGCGCACTCGTTACCGGATCGCTGCGGCAGCCATTCTTGATCCTGGCGCTGGCGGCTGCGCTGTTGGTGATGGGTTACCGCAACCTGCGAAATGCGCCGCTCGACGTCTTTCCCGAGTTCGCCCCCCCGCTGGTCGAAATCCAGACCGAGGCGCCCGGCCTGTCCACCGAAGAGGTCGAGAGCCTGGTCACGGTGCCGCTGGAAAACGCGCTTAACGGCACACCGGACCTGAAGACGATCCGCTCGAAATCCGTTCTCGGGCTGTCGTCCATCGTGCTGATTTTCCAGGATGGGACGGACCTGATGGAGGCCCGGCAGCTCGTCGGCGAGCGCCTGGCCATCGAGGCGTCTCGTTTGCCCGCCGTGGCCCGGCCGCCGGTGATCCTCTCGCCGTTGTCGTCGACCAGCCGCGTGCTGAAGATCGGCATCTGGTCGAAAAAGGACGAGCAGGGGAACGACAGGCTTTCGCAGATGGAGATGAGCGAGCTTGCCAGGTGGACCATCCGCCCGCGGTTGATGGCCGTTCCCGGCGTGGCGAACGTGGCGATTTGGGGCCAGCGCGACCGGCAGTACCAGGTGCTCGTCGAGCCGGAGCGACTCCGGGCCCACAACCTGACGCTTGCCGACGTCGAGCGGGCCGCCGGCGATGCGGCGATGGTCTCCGGGGGCGGGTTCGTCGACACGCCGAACCAGCGCCTGCCGGTGCGCCACGTCTCGCCGATCGTCACGGCCGAAGACCTGGCCCGCTCGGTCGTGGCCTTCCGCGACGGGGCACCGCTTCGTCTGGGCGACGTGGCCGACGTGCGAGAGGGGCATCCGCCGCCCATCGGCGACGCCATTATCAACGACGTGCCCGGGCTGCTCTTGATCGTCGAGAAACAGCCGACGGGCAATACGCTGGACGTGACGCGCCACGTGGAAGCCGCGTTGGAGGAGATGAAGCCGGGGCTCGCGGGCCTGCGGATCGACTCGACCATCTTCCGCCCGGCCACGTTCATCGAGATGTCGCTGGACAACCTGGGCCGCGCGCTGGTGATCGGCTGCGTGCTCGTGGTGCTGGTCCTCGTCGCCTTTCTGTACGACTGGCGCACGGCCCTGATCAGCACGACCGCGATTCCGCTGTCGCTGGTCGCTGCGGCGCTGGTGTTGTGCGAAGCGGGCATCACCATGAACACCATGGTGCTGGCCGGCTTGATCATCGCGCTGGGCGAAGTCGTCGACGACGCCATCATCGACGTCGAGAACATCGTCCGGCGGTTGCGCCTGAACCGGGAGGCGGCCAACCCGCGATCGGCGTTTCGCGTGGTCTTGGACGCATCGGTCGAGGTCCGCAGTGCCGTGGTTTACGGCAGCTTCACCGTGATGCTGGTGGTGATGCCGGTCTTCTTCCTGGAGGGTCTGGCCGGCTCGTTCTTCCGGCCGTTGGGCATGGCGTACGTGCTGGCGATCTTCGCGTCGCTGCTGGTGGCCATCAGCGTAACGCCGGCGATGTGCCTGCTGCTTCTCCCGGGGCGTTCCGACCGGCGCCGGGAATCTCCGCTCAGCACGGTCCTGAAGAGGCTGTACCGGGCCGTGCTGCCCGCGCTGATTGCTCGGCCGGCCTGGCTGACGACGGTCTTGGCCGGACTGTTGATCGCCACGCTGGCGACCGTCCCCTACTTGGGCGAGGAGTTCCTGCCGAAATTCCAGGAGTACGACTTCCTGATGCACTGGGTGGAGAAGCCCGGCACCTCGATCGAGGCCATGGATCGGATCACGGTTCGGGCCAGCAAGGAGCTGAGGGCGATCGACGGCGTTCGCAACTTCGGCTCCCACGTCGGCCGCGCCGAGGTGGCCGACGAGGTGGTCGGCCCCAACTTCACGGAACTCTGGATCAGCCTCGACCGCGACGTCGACTACGAGGCCAAGGTCGCGGAAATCCAGCGAGTCGTCGACGGCTATCCCGGGCTCTACCGCGACCTGCTGACGTATCTGCGCGAACGGGTCAAGGAAGTGCTCACCGGCGCCAGCGCGAGCATCGTGGTCCGGATCTACGGCGACAACATGGACAAGCTGCGAGAGCACGCCTACCGCGTCAAGGAAGCGATCGCCGACGTCGAGGGCGCCAGCGACCTGAAGGTCGAGCAGCAGGTCCTTATCCCCCAGGTCGACGTCCGGCTCAAGCCGGCCGTGGCCGAGCAGTTCGGCCTCAGCGCCGGGGACGTGCGACGCGCGGCCGCGACGCTGATCCAAGGACGCACCGTGGGCGAGGTCTACCGCGAGCAGAAGGTGTTCGAGGTGGCCGTGTGGGGCGAGCCCCGTGTCAGGTCCGACCTGGCCGCCGTGCGAGACTGCCTCATCGAAACGCCCAGCGGAGGCCACGTGCCCTTGGGCGAAGTCGCGGAAGTCGCGGTCGTGCCCGCGCCGAACACGATCAAGCGGGAAAGCGCGTCGCGGCGGATCGACGTGACCTGCAACGTGCGCGGCCGGGACCTGGGCCACGTCGCTCGGGAGATCGAAAGCCGAGTTCGCCGGGTCGACTTCGACCGCGGCTACCACCCGGAGTTCCTCGGCGAATACGCGGCCCAGCAGGACTCGCGCCGACGAATCATGCTGATGGGGGCGATCGCCTTTGCCGGCATTATTGTCTTGCTCTACTCGGAGTTTCGCGCCTGGCGGCTCGTGATGCTGGTGATGCTGAGCCTGCTGTTCGCGTTGATCGGCGGCCTGCTCGGCGTCTGGTTCGGGGGCGGCAGCCTGTCGCTCGGCTCGCTGGTCGGATTCGTCACGGTGGTGGGGATCGCCGTTCGCAACGGCATCATGATGATCAGCCACTTCCGGCATCTCGAAGAGGAAGAGGGGGTGCCGTTCGGCGACGGCCTGGCGATTCGCGGGGCCGAAGAGCGCCTGGCCCCCATCCTGATGACCGCGCTGACGGCCGCCCTGGCACTCCTGCCGCTGATCGTGGCGGGTAACAAGCCCGGGCACGAAATCGAGTACCCGCTGGCGATCGTGATCGTCGGCGGACTCTTCTCTTCCACCTTGATGAATCTGTTCTTCCTGCCCGCACTCTATCGGGCCGTCGGCCAGGTCCGGCGACCTTCCGCGGTGGCGGACGAATAATCGTAGCGGCAGCGAGTCCGCGCTGAGTGCCCGGCGACCTTCGGGTAGCCAGCAACCCCCAAACGGACGGGACAGAAAAATCCCGTGATTCTTCCGGACTTTTCGGTCTGGGAAGATTGTACCAGGTCAAGAACCCAGTATACTCATGCTCATTGTCAGGGTATTGCCGGCGGCGGGCCCGGCCGCAGCCTCTTGTCTACGGCCGGTCGGGTGGATCTTCTGCTTGAAGCCGCTTGCACGCAAGGAGTCTGTCGCGCGGATTCAGGACCGTGCGGCTTGTTCGAGCACGACGACTGCGTTGTTCTCTCTCCCAGGAGCCGCGAAATGAGCACCAACAGGCGATCTCGGAACTTGTGGAATCCCCTGCGGACACGGAAGGCCCATCGGACGGCATCGCCGAGGCTTCGCCGGGGCTCGATGCGCCACACGCCGCGGCCCTCGGCAACGAGCAGGACCGCGCGGCTTCGATTGGAGCAGCTCGAAGATCGGAGGCTCCTGTCGATCGACCTGTACGGTGGGCTAGGCCCGTTTCCCGCCGCGTCGTACGCATCGAGCAGCGATCTGTCGGGCACGCCGGAGAGCGCGATCGCGAACACGTCGTTGCAGACCGTCAACCTGGAGCAGGGCCCGGCGGTGGCCGATCAGATCATCGTGCGGTTTGCCGACGAGGCCGCCGCGGCGGCGAGCACCCAAACGGTTAGTGCGCTGGGCGGCAGCGTGATCAGCCAACTGGGGATCATCAACGGAGCGGTGGTGCAGCTCGATGAGGGGAGCGACATTGCGGAGGCGGTGGCCCGCTTCAGCGCGCATCCCGCCGTGATGTATGCCGAGCCGGACTACATCGTGCATACCTTGCAGACCGTGCCCGACGACCCTCGATTCGGGGAGCTGTGGGGGCTTCACAATACGGGCCAGTCGGGCGGCACGGCCGACGCCGACATCGACGCCCCCGAGGCGTGGGACACCTTCACCGGCTCGTCGAGCGTGGTGGTCGCCGTGATCGACACCGGCGTGGATTACGGCCACGAGGATCTGAACGACAACATGTGGGTCAACGTTGCGGAGCGCGACGGCACGTCGGGCGTGGACGACGACCTCAACGGATACGTCGACGACCTGTACGGCATCGACGCGGTCAACGGCGACACCAACCCCATGGACGATCACAGCCACGGCACGCATTGCGCCGGAACTATCGGGGCCGAAGGGGACAACGCCGTGGGCGTGGCGGGGGTGAACTGGGACGTGCAGATCATGGCGCTGAAGTTCCTCAACTCCGGCGGGTCCGGCCCCACCTCGGCCGCCATCGAGTGCATCGACTACATGACCATGATGAAGCGGGATTACGGCGTCAACGTGGTGGCCAGCAGCAACAGTTGGGGCGGCGGGGGCGACGACCAGTCGCTCTACGACGCCATCCAGGCCAGCAACGACCAGGGGATCATGTTCCTGGCCGCCGCGGGCAACGGCGGGCTCGACGGCATCGGCGACGACAACGACCTGGTGCCTTTCTACCCCGCCAGCTACGACCTCGACGGGATCATCGCGGTGGCGGCCACCGACCGCAACGACTACCTGGCCGGCTTCTCGAACTACGGGGCGACGTCGGTCGACCTGGGGGCACCCGGGGTGAGCATCCTGAGCACCGTGCCCGGCGGCGGCTACGGCACCAAGAGCGGCACCTCGATGGCCACGCCCCACGTGGCCGGCGCCACGGCGTTCCTCATGGCGCGGGCACCCGGCGCTTCGCTGGCCGAGATCAAGCAGATTCTGCTCGACACCGGCGATCCCCTGCCCGACCTGGCCGGCTATACCGTCTCGGGCAATCGCTTGAACCTGGATGCGGCGCTGGACGGGTTGGGGATGTCGGTCACCGGCAGCAGCCCGGCCGCCGGCGAGGTGGTGACCACCCCGCCCCTGGAGTTCGCGATCGACTTCTCCGATCCCTACGACCCGGCCAGCGTGGACCCGGCCGACCTGACGCTCAACTCGACCTACCCTGCCGACGAGATCAACTGGGCCGCCAGCGATGCGGACACAGTAGTATTTACGTACTATACGAGCCCCGTGAGCGCCGACGGGGTGCAGCAGATGGACATTGCCGAAGGGGCCGTCGAGCGCGCCGGCGACAACGATCCGGTGTCGGCCTGGACGGCCGAGTTCCGCTACGATACGCTGCCCATGGAGGTCACCCACACGGTCCCCGCCGACGGCAGCGCCGTGTCCTTGCCGTTTACCGGCTTCGAGGTGCATTTGAACGAGGACGTCGACCCCGCGTCGATCGACCCCGGCGACGTGGCCCCCAGCCAGGGATCGGTCGCCGGCGCGGCGCCGGGGGCTGCGCCGAATATCGTGGTCTACACGCTCGACGGGTTGACCGACGAGGGCGTGTTCACGTTCGAGATGCCCGCCGGCGCGCTTACAGACGCCAACGGGAACCCCATGCTCTCCTACAGCGGCACCTTCTTCTTGGACTTCGACACCGTGCCCTACCCCACGCCGCTGGCACCGAAGATGCCCGCGGGCGGCTTGATATACGACCCCTCGGTCGCCGGCTCGATCAGTTACAGCGGCGACGTGGACCAGTTCACCGTCGAGTTGGACGCCGGTCAAGCGGCCAGCGTGGTCGTCGATCCGGACGCCTCGCTGCGCCCGACCGTGGAGCTCTCGGGCCCGGGCGGGCCGCTGGGAAGCGCCACGTCCGGCGGGCCCGGTGAAGACGCGGTGCTGCAAACCGTCGAGGCCGCGGCGCCCGGCACCTACACGATCTCGGTGAGCGGCGGCGGAACCACGGGCAGCTACACCGCCCAACTGGTGCTCAACGCGGCCGTGGAGCTCGAATCGCACGACGGCCCGGCCAACGACGACGTTGGCTCGGCCGAGCTGCTGGCGGAATCGGGGTTCATCCCGCTCGCCGGAGGGGCGGCGGCGCGCGCGGCCGTGCTCGGCGTGGGCGACCCCGGCGACGACTTTTATGGTTTCGACTTGACCGCCGGCCAGAGCGCAACGCTGGCCCTGGCCGCCGGCGGCGCCCAGGGCGCCGTGCTCGAGCTGTACGGCGCGGGAAGCGACCTGCTGGCCGTGGCCAACGGCGCCGGGGACCTCGACCGGGTAATCAACAACTTCGTGGCCCCGGCCACGGCGACCTACTACGCGCGGGTTGCTGTGGGCTCGACGGATTACAGCCTCGTCGTCGCCCGGGACGCCGATTTCGAGACCGGGGCGGGCACCGACTTCGATAGCGCACAACTGATTTCGCCGACCGAGACCGTTCTGGGGGCGGTGGCCGTCGAACCGGGTTGGACGTTGATGGTGTACCTCGACGCCGACAACGACCTCGAGAGCGCCGGAATCGAAGACTTCCTCGAGATGTCGTCCATCGGCTCGACCGAGGACGTACACGTCGTGGTGCAGTTCGACCGCATTTCCGGGTACGACACGAGCTACGGCGATTGGACCGGCACGCGGCGAGGTCTGGTGGCGCCGGGCGACGTGCCGGACGCCGCCTGGGGCACGGACCTGGGTGAAGTGAACATGGGCGACCCGTCCAGCGTGATCGATTTCGTCGACTGGGCGATCAGCGCGTATCCGGCGTCCAACTACGGCTTGGTGCTTTGGGACCACGGCGGCGGGTTCTACGGCGTCTGCTTCGACGATACCGACGTCGACGACCTGAGCATGGCCGACCTGGCCACGGTGTTGGACGGCGTCGCTCCGCTGGACCTGCTCGGCTACGACGCCTGCCTGATGGCCATGGCGGAGATCGCCTACCAGGCGCGCGGCGACGCCGACGTGATGGTCGGTTCCGAGGAGACGGAACCGGGAGACGGCTGGGAATACCAGTACTTCCTGGACGACCTGGTGGCCGATCCGGGAATGGACGCGGCGGCCTTGGCCGGCCACGTCATCGACGCCTACGAGCAACGGTACGGCCTCTACACGCTCTCCGCAGTGGACGTGTCACAAGCCGAGCCCCTGGCGGCCGCGCTGGACGACTTCGCCGACCTGATGCTGACCTCCGCCTCGGCGTCGGATTGGAGCGCCGTCCAGGCGGCACGCGACGCGTCGCAAGGCTACGCCTACGATACGTTCCGCGACCTGGACGATTTCATGGGCCGTGTGGAGATCGCCGCCGTGGACCCCGCGATTGCCGCCGCCGCCGGCGACACCCGCGCCGCCCTGGCCACCGCGGTGCTGGACGCATACGCCGGGGGGATGGTGGGCACGGGGTTGTCGATCTATTTGCCCGGCGTGGGCGACGGGCTCAGCAGCACTTACAACGACGACCTTGATTTCGTCGCCGACACGCAATGGGAGAACTTCCTCGCTGAGCTGATCGTGGTGCATTCTCCCGCCGGCGGCACGTGGGCCCCCACGAACCCCACGGTCGAGAACTCGGCCTACTGGGAAGCCGTGCCCCGCGGCTCGCTTCCGGACGTGTTCCCCGCCGGTTCCCCCGGCGACGCCTCCGGCGCCGGCGCGGCTACGTCCGCTTCGGGCGACTGGTATGCTTTGAGCGTCAATGCGGGGGACGCACTCGTACTGCAAACGACCACTCCCGCCGACGGCCCCGGAGAGTTCGTCAACCTGCTCGATCCCGCTTTCGAGCTGTACGACCCGACCGGCACGATGGTCGATTCGGACGACAACGGCGCAGGGGACGGGCACAACGCCCGGCTGGAGCACACGGCCTCGCTGACCGGCATCTACCGGGTCCGCGTCTTCTCCATGGGGGAGCAAGGCGAGTACGTTTTGCACGCCGGCGGGGCGACCGGCGATCTGCCGCCGTTCGAGGTGGTGGCCTCCGACCCGGCCGACGGCGAACGCGTGGCGGGCGACCCGGCAACGGTAACCGTCGATTTCAACGACCAAGTGCGAGTCGACTCGCTGGACGCCGGTGATCTCACGATCGACGGCGTGCCCGCCCAAGACGTCGCGCCCGTCGACGACGACACGGTGACTTTCACGTTGCCCGGCGGGCTCTCCGAGGGCTGGCACGAGGCGAGGATCGGCGGCGCCCTGCAGGTTGTGCAAGACCTCCAGGGCACGTTGCTGGAAGAGGCCGTTTGGCAGTTCTACGCCGACTTGACGGCCCCGGTGGTGGTTTCCTCGTCGATCCAGGAAGACGACGTCCTCGGGGCGGGTGACCTGGTCTACACGGCCGCGTTTAGCGAGACGCTCCGCAACGACACCCAGCTCGAATCGACCGACGTGGAGCTTCTCGGACAGCTCAGCGGGCCCCATGCCCCCGTGCTCTTCGGTTACGAGCCGGGCACGTCTACGCTTTCGCTCCAGTTTGCCGGCCTCCCGGAGGACTCGTACACGCTCACGCTGCTGAGCGGCGACGGGCAGTTTGAAGACGCGGTGGGGCACGACCTGGACGGGGATCCGGTCGCTTGGCCGATCCCGCCGAACCAGTCCGGCGACGGTGCGGCCGGCGGCGACTTCGTCGTCCACTTTGAGGCCGATGTCGACGTGGCGCCCTATCCCGTCCCGCTCGAGCCGAAGGATCCGCTGGGGAGCTTGATCTACGATCCTCCGGTGATCGGCGCGATCGGCACCCCCGGCGACACCGACAGCTACACCGTCACACTGGACGCCGGCCAGGCCGTCACCGTGGTCGTCGACCCGGACGCCTCGCTGCGCCCGACCGTCGAGCTTGTTGGCCCGGGTGGGACGTTGGGAACGGCCACGGCCGGCGCGCCCGGCGAGGACGCGGTGCTCCAGACCGTCGAAGCGGCAACGGCGGGCGTCTACACGATCACCCTGGGCGGCGACGGCGTCACCACGGGCGCCTACGAGGCCCGACTGGTGCTCAATGCAGCGGTGGAAGCGGAGTCACACGACGGCCCTTCCAACGACGACGTCGGCTCGGCCGAGCTGCTGGCCGAATCGGGATTCGTCGCGCTGGCGGGCGGGACGGCGTCGCGGGCGGCCGTGCTCGGCTCGAGCGATCCCGGCGGCGCCTTCCACGACAGCCAGACCCAAAACGACGTCTATTCGCCCAACGTGCTCACTTACGACTTTCCCACTGCCATCCCGCCGCAAGGCGACGGCACACTGGACGTCTCGGCTATCGCCGATCTTGATCTGACCAGCGAGTATCTCACGCTCGACGCCGAGGGCGTCTTCTCCGTGGACCTCTTCGTCGACGACGGTCTGCAGATGCAGCCGGTATCGACTTCGCTCGTCATCGCGCAGGCGGACCTGGCCGCACTGGCGGCGGACGGGATGATTACCTTCACGGTCACTCCTTCCTCGGACGTGACCAACCTCAGCGGCACGGAGGAGCTGACGCTGGAGCTGGACTACCTCGGCCCGGCGGCCGCCGGCGACTTCTTCGCCTTCGACCTCACGGCGGGCCAGAGTGCGACGCTGGCTTTGACGACCGCGGGCGACGCAATCGCCGTGCTCGAGCTGTACGATCCCGGGGGCACGTCGCTCGCCCTGGGCATCGTGGCCGGAAACCTCGACCAGGTGATAAGCGACTTCCTGGCCCCCGTTACCGGGACTTACGTCGCCCGGGTGGCGGCCGCGGACCTCGACTACGGGCTGGTGATTACACGCCAGGCCGACTTCGATACGGAGCCCAACGACGACTTGGACACGGCCCAGGCGCTTTCGGGCGCCCAAGCGGCGCTGGGCTACCTGTCCGGCGCGAGCCCCGGCGCGGGCGCCGCGGCCGGCTCGCAGGCCCAAGACGTCGCGCCGAACGCACCGGCGCCGGCGAAGTCTGCGACGGCGCACGACACGAGCCACGCCGACGCCGCGCCCGAAGCCGCGGCGGAGTACGTGCCCGGCCGTCTGATCGTCCGTTTCGCTGAGGCACTGGCCGGCGACGCCCGGAAGCAGCTAATCGCGCAGAACAAGGGGACGGTCGTCAAGCAGTTGCCGCTGATCGACGCCGCCGTGATCGAGCTTCCCGACCCGCAGGCCGACGTGCCCGGGGCCGCCGCCGCGTGGAGCGCCCTGCCCGGCGTGCTCTATGCCCAGCCGGACTTCCTAGTGCACACGCTGGAGACGTTCCCCACTGATCCGCGCTTCGGCGAGCTGTGGGCGATGCACAACACGGGCCAGAGCGGCGGCACCCCCGACGCCGACATCGACGCCCCTGAGGCATGGGACGTCTTCACCGGCTCTCGCGACGTGGTGGTCGCCGTGATCGACACGGGCGTGGACTACACCCACGTCGAGCTGGACGACAACATGTGGTTCAACGTGGCCGAGCGCGACGGCACGACCGGAGTGGACGACGACGGCAACGGCTACGTCGACGATGTCTACGGCATCGACGCGGTCAACGGCGACACGAACCCCATGGACGACCACGGCCACGGAACGCATTGCTCCGGGACCATCGGTGCTGAGGCGAACAACGGTGAGGGCGTGGCCGGCGTGAACTGGGACGTGCAGATCATGGCCCTGAAGTTCTTGAGCTCCAGCGGCTCGGGGCCCACGTCGGCCGCCGTCGAGTGCGTCCAGTACATGACCATGATGAAGCGCGACTACGGTGTGAACGTCGTGGCCAGCAACAACAGTTGGGGCGGGGGCGGGTACGATCAGGCCCTCTACGACGCCATCCAGGCCAGCAACGACGAGGGGATCATGTTCGTGGCCGCCGCGGGCAACGACGGCACGGACAACGACGTGACGCCTCATTACCCCTCGAATTACGACCTGGACGGGCTGATCGCCGTCACGGCCACGGACCACAACGACGACCAGTGGTACAACTACGGGACCACGTCGGTCGACATCGGGGCGCCGGGCCGCGCGATCTTAAGCACGCTGCCCGGCAACGGCTACGCCTCCTGGAACGGCACCTCGATGGCCACGCCCCACGTGACCGGGGCCACGGCCCTGCTCATGGCCCACGCCCCCGGCGCCACGCTGGATCAGGTCAAGCAGGTCCTGCTCCAGAGCAGCGACAAGATCCCCTCGCTGGCCGGCAAGTGCGTCTCGGAGGGGCGCCTGAACCTGGCCAACGCCCTGGCGATGATGGGCGACCCCGGCGACTACTACCGGGTGGAAGTCAACGCCGGCGACGAGCTCACGATCAGCACCAGCACGCCGGCCGACGGTCCGGGCGAGTTCGTCAACCTGCTCGACCCGGCCCTGGAGCTGTACGACCCCGACGGCAACCTGGTCGCCTCCAACGACAACAGCCCGCCCGACGGGCGCAATGCGAACGTCGCGCACACTGCCGCGATGACGGGCACGTACACCGTGCGCGTGCTCTCCGCGGCTGAGGCGGGCGAGTACGTGCTCCACGTCGCGGGGGCAACGGGCGCGTTGCCGCCCTTCCAGGTCGCGGCCACCGACCCGGCCGACGGTGAACGCTTCGCCGCGGCCCCCACGCAGTTCACCGTCGACTTCGACGACCTCCTTCTGCTGACCACGGTGGACGCCTCCGACCTGGAGATTGCCGGTCCCGGTGGTCCGTACACGGCCTCCGCCGTGACGGCCGTCGACGGCGACACCCTCGCGTTCGACCTGCCTTCGCTGGGTGACGGCCAGTACACGCTGACCATTGCCGTCGGGGCGATCGAGGACGTTCAAGGAACTCCGCTGGAACCGTTCTCCGGCACGCTCGTGGTCGACCTCTTCGGGCCGCGGGTCGAGACCAGCTCGATCCTCGATGGCGACACGCTGAACATGCTCCCCGGCGGAGAGCTCCTCTACACGGCCACCTTCGACGAGGAGCTGGCCGACGTCCTCGGGCCCGACGACGTCGAGCTGATCGGCGCGCTGAGTGGCCCCTGGACCGCGGCCGACGAGGATTTCCTCTACGACCCGGTCACCTCTACGCTCACGGTGCGCTATTGGGGGCTGCCCGAAGATGACTACACGCTCACGCTGCTGCACGGCGACGGGCGTTTCGAGGACTTGGTGGGCAACGACCTGGACGGGGCACCGAGCTTCCCGCTCCCCTCGGGCGACGGCACGTTCGGCGACGACTTCGTGGTCCACTTCGGCGTCGACGTGGTGCAGGTGGGCGCCGGCCCGTTCGAGCGGCTCAACCCCACGGGCAGCCTGATGTCGCGGACTGCGGCACAAGGCGGGCTCATCAACCACGCCGGCGACCAAGATGGCTATACGCTCTTCGGCCACGAAGGCGAGACGCTCTGGGCCGAAGTGACGCCCGACGATCCTGCCGTGACGCTCTCGATCGAGCTGGCCGGGGTGGGGGGGCCGTACGTGGCCCCGGCCCCGGGCGAACCGGCCCGCCTGCCGCTGAGCGACATTTCGTCCGACGGCCAGTACGAGGTGCTCGTCGCGCATTCGGCCGGACCGGACGGGGGAGCCTACCAGCTCCGCATGGGCAAGAACTACCTGCCCGAGCTCGACGACACCTCCGAGGCCGCGCCGCGGGCGATCGACGAAAGCCTGTTCGACCTCGGCTCGGGCCGCTACGGGGTCGTGGGGCGGAGCGTCCTGCCGTCCACGCCCCAATCGCTCGTCTGGGGAGTGCAGGCACAAACCCGCCGGATCGTCCTTCTCGACCCCACCTCCGGATTGGTGCTCCACAGCTTCGATGCCCCGGACGCCCTGACGCCCAACCACAGCCAGATCGGGCTGACGATGGCCGAGGGCGGCTCGGCCTTGCTGTACGTCAATTCCGACGTGGACCCGACGGCCCTGTACCGACTCGATCCGGCCACCGGGGCCGTGCTGTCGGTGGAGACGACCGACGGGCTGAGCTACGACGGCCTGGGGTTCGACCGCGTGCTGCCGCTCGGCCCCACCGAGACCTTCTACTCGGCCACCATGGACAGCGATCCGGGCTGGAGCTACGAGGGGGAATGGGCCTGGGGACAACCGGCCGGCGGCGGCTCGCACAATGCCGATCCCGGCTCCGGCTACACCGGCAACAACGTGGTCGGCTACGACCTCGCGGGGGACTACTCGAACAACATGCCGGTCTACTACGCTACGACCGGAGCCATCGACGCCTCCCAATACACCGACGTGAGCCTCTCGTTCTATCGCTGGCTCGGCGTGGAGAGTGCAAGCTGGGACCATGCCAACGTCCAGGTCAGCAACGACGGCACGAGCTGGACCACCGTCTGGGAGCACACCGGCAGCGCGATCTCCGACAGCGCTTGGCAGCAACAGACTCACGACGTCTCCGCGGTGGCCGACGGGCAGCCGACCGTCTACGTCCGCTGGGGCATGGGACCGACCGATAGCTCGGTCACGTATCCCGGCTGGAACCTCGATGACGTCGAACTCTCCGGCACCCGGACGACCGACCCCGCAATCTTTCTGAACCACGACGGCGTCGAGGTCCGACGCCGAATGACCTACGCGGGACCCGAGGCCACGCACTTGACCGCCGTCACCTCGGGCGCCGTCGGCGGCGACGGGGCCGGCCGGCAGTTCGTCTACGTGCCCGACATCGAGATCCTCGAGTTCGATCCGGAATCGGCCGGAACGGTGCTGGCCACGCTGGCGGCGCCCGCGGCGGGCATCGAAGGAATGGCCTTCGACGGCACCGATCTCTACGCCTACAGCACGACCACCGCCCTGCTCTACACGCTCGACCCCGACGACGGCTCGGTCCAAGACTCGATGCCCGTTGTCGGCGGGCACCTCTTCGGCCTGGGGGCAGCGACCGGCAGTGGGTTGACGCTGGACCTTCCCGACGTCGACGTCTATACCCTGGACCTCACCGGGAAAGCCGGCCAACTGATCGACGTGGTCCTGGCCGGGCAGGAGGGCGCCGACTTCTCCGGGTCGCTCTTGGAGCTGCTGGACCCCGCCGGCACGACTGTGCGCACGGCCGTGCCCGACCCGCTGGGCGTCGCCGCCGAGAACTACGACCTGGCCATCCTCGACTTCGAGGTCCCGGCCGACGGCGTGTACACGCTCCGGCTCAGTTCGGTGGCCGAGGGGGAGTACGGTCTTCTGGTTACCGAGGGGCTGATCTTCGACAGCGAGCCGAACGACGAACCCGACGACCCGGCCCAGCCCGTGCGGAGTCTCGACGGCGTGGGGGCGGCTTTGGGGTACTTGGGCAGCGGCGGCGGTACGCCGTTGTTGTTCGGCATCGACTGGATGGACCCCACGCCGGTGAGCGTGCTGACCATAGACCCTGCCGACGCCTCCCTGCTGACCACCTACCCGGCCCCCCAAACGCCCGCCACCAACCCCTTCGGGCTGAACCTCGCTTTCGACGGGACCCATCTCTGGTTTAACGCCGGGGCCCTCTTTGGGACCAACGCCGTCTACCAGCTCGATGCCCAAACCGGCGCCACCGTCGCCAGCCACACGGCCTCTTCCTCATCAGCGGGCTACGGGCTGGCCTACCTGGGCGGCGAGCTCTTCTATAGCGATGAGACCGAAATCGACGTCTACTCGGCCCTCGATTTCAGCTTCCAACGGTCGATCCCCTTCCCGAGCGGCGTCCTCGGCCTGGAAGGCATCGCGGGCGACGACGCCGAGGGCGTGCTCTACGGCGTGGCCCAGACCAACAACACCTTGTATCGTCTCGATCCGGCCACCGGTGCGGTCCTGGCCTCGCAGCCGGCCAGCCCGCTGGGCAATGAACAGGGGATGGCCGTGATGGGCGACGAGCTGTTCGTGGCCGAAACCTCCGGCCTCGGGGGGCTGAACGAGCTGGCCGTCTACGACAAGTCGACGATGACCTTGCTTAGGCGCATGCCGGTCACCGTGACCAACATGATCGCCGGACTCGGGGGCGACGGCGTCCCGGCCGGCTTCGCGCCGAGCGGCGCGTCGGCGGCCGCGGCCTCCGACGGCGACCTCTACGAAATCACGTTGCAGGCCGGCGAGGTGCTCGTGGCCTATACCCAAACCCCGCTCGACGACCCGAGCGGATCGCCGCTCAATGACCTCGACCCCGGCCTGACCCTCTACGACTCGACCGGCGCCTCCGTCGCCTCCGACGGCAACACCGAGGACGGCAAGAACGCGCGCCTGATCTACACGGCCCCGGTCGCGGGGGTCTACCGCATCGAGGTGGCCTCGGAACAGGACGGCGGCGGTCCCTACGTGCTGAAGACCGACGTCCTTGCCCAGGCGGAGCCGCTTCTGTACGTCGACGACGTCGAGGTGATCGAGGGCGACGCCAACACGACGCTGGCCACGTTCGACGTCCGCCTGGTGGGGACCCATGGCCCGGTCGACGTCGAGCTGAGCACCTTCGACGGCACGGAGTTCGTCACGCTGAACGGCCCGGCCACGACCGCCGACGGCGACTACGTGCCGCTGGCCGGCCAGCCGGTGAGCTTCCCGGCAGGTGGCGACATGGTCGAGCAGGTCAGCGTGGTGGTCAACGGCGACGTCGACATCGAGGCCCGCGAGGACTTCTTCGCTCGGCTCTCCGGCCCGTCCGGGGCGGTGCTGGCCGATCCCCACGCCGTGGGCACGATACTGAACGACGACACCCGCATCGCCCTGGATCAGGCCGTGCTGGAACAGATCGAGGGTGACACGGGCACCACACTGTGGAGCTTCCCGCTCAGCCTCGCGGTCCCCGCCGACGTGCCGGTCACCTTGCAGGTCGACACGGCCGACGGCACGGCCGAGGCGTCGGACCTCGACTACGTGCCGCTCTCCGGCTACGTGCTCACGTTCGACCCCGGCGAGATGGCCAAACCGCTCACGGTGGAAGTGCTCGGCGACACGCAGATCGAGCCGCACCAGACGTTCTACGTGGATCTGAGCAATGCCAGCCAGCCGTTCGCCGGCGGCGGCCCCACGGTCCGCGCCACTGCGGCGATACTCAATGACGATACTGAGATCGCGATCGACGACGTGGCCCTTCCCGAGGGAGACGCGGGTCTGACGGCCTTCCCGTTCACCGTCTCGCTGGCCGCCGAAAGTGCCCTGCCGGTGACCGTTGAGGTCAGCACGGCCGACCAGACGGCCACGGTCCAAGACGGCGACTATCTGCCCATCGCCGCGGTGCCCGTGACCTTCGACCCGGGGGAGCTTTCGCAGACGGTCACCGTCTGGGTTGCCGGCGACCAGGACCCCGAGGGAGACGAGACCTTCCGCGTCTGGCTGAACCACGCCAGCCAGCCGATCGTCGACGCCATGGGGGTCGGCACGATCCAGGAAGACGACGCGCCCAGCGCCGAGGTCGTCGCCCGGCACGTCTTCTACAACAACTCGAAGTGGGACGAGAGCCCGGGCCACGCCGGCGGCGACCCCGCGGCCAACGAGTACGACGACAATGCCATCGCCCCGGCCAAGTTCGCCCTCTTGCCCAACGAGACCGCCACGTTCGAGAACTACACGAGCTACTCGAAGGGCCTCAACGGCATCATGATCGACATCGGCGGTCTGGCCCACGGCGAGGACCTCACCGCGGCCGACTTCGTGTTCAGGATGGGCAACGACGACAGCCCGGCGGCCTGGCCGTTGGCCCCCACGCCGTCCGGTGAAGACATCACCGTGCGGCCGGGTGAAGGCGTGGACGGCTCCGACCGCGTGACGATAATCTGGCCCGACTACAACACAGCCAGCCCCGATCCCACGACCCAGGCCGTGGCCAAGCAGTGGCTCCAGGTGACCGTGCTGGATACGTCGAACACGGGCCTGGCCGTGCCCGCCGTGTTCTACTTCGGCAACGCCCTGGGTGACTCGGGTACGGGCAACTTCGGCGGCATGGCCGTGGTCAACGCCGTCGATTCCGGTGCCGTGCGCGACAACCCGCACAACCCCTTCATCAACCCGGCCCCGCTCGACGACTTCGTCGACTTCAACCGCGACCAATGGGTCAACGCGGTCGACTTCGGTTTCGTGCGCGACAACGCGACGAACCCCTCGACCGCGCTGAAGCTCATCACCGCGCCCCCAACCGCGCCGCCGCCCGGCCCGGAAGAGACCCTGCCCGCCGCGCCGATCGGCCGGGCCGCGCTTCACGACGCGGCCGTCGCCGAGTTGGCCGGTTCGCTGGAATCTCTCGCCGTCAGTGAAATCTACCTGCCGGAACCGTCCTGGCTCGACGCCTCCGACTTCCCGGCCTCGCAGGGGCGCTGCTGGAAGGCCGTGGACCCGACCAGGGCCGCCGTCGAGAAGCTGCTGGCAACGCTGTGACGCGCAGCCAACAGAGGAAGAAGGGACCCGGCTCGTTTCGTGCGAAGCACACTTCGGGCCTTTCCGCCAAGAAAGGCCGGGTCATTTTCTCGTTGCTCTTGCTGATCTGGGCGGAAGCGGTTGACTTCTCGCCGGATTGTCGAAACAATGAAGTAGTCACCCCGCAACGAGAAGGGGACCTGGTTTGTTTTGCCTTCAACGGCCCGAAGGGTGCTTTGCACAAAACAAACCAGGTCCCTTTTTCGGCGGTTGTCTGCCGTCTGCGGAGCGGATCATGTCGCTTCCACGGCCAGCCCGGCAGGTCCGGATCGGAGGGTCCGGCGCTGCCTCTTCGGGGCGGAGGCAGCCGACGGCCCCGACATGGCCCCGCGCTCGGGGCGTCTCGCTCATCGAGCTGCTCGTGGTCATCGCGATCATCGGCATCATGGTGGCGATGCTGCTGCCGGCGGTCCAGGGGGCGCGCGACGCCGCCCGTCGCCTGGAGTGTAGCAACCACCTTCGCCAGATCGGGCTGGCGATGAACGGATACCATGGGTCTTTCGGGAGCTTCCCGCCCGGGCGCAAGGGCTGCGACGACGGTTTCCCGTGCCACGGGGGCATCCGCACCCACGTCGAAGGGCGCAACGGCACCAGCGGATTCGTGCTGCTGCTGCCGTACCTCGAGCGCAAGTGGCTCTTCGAGCGGATCGACCGCCGTCTGCCGATCCACGCGGCCCACCCCTTTTGGCGGCGGATTCCTTCCAACGTCGAGGTGGTGCAAACCAGCCTGGCCGTGCTGCGGTGTCCCTCGGCCGTGGGCGGGCGCATGAACCGCGGGGTGCCCGGCGATTTGCCCATGGCCACCGGCAGCTACGCCCTGTGCATGGGCAGCAGGGGGCTGGGCGACGGCGACGGACACCGCTACGCGAACGACGGCGTGTTCATGCTGCCCCACTACGCCGTGGGGGAATCGAACCTGTTCAGCATCCGGCACGTCAAGGACGGGCTCTCGCGCACCTTCTTCGTGGGCGAGGCGATCGGCGGCGACGGATGGCCGCCCAACCGCTGGACACTGGCCCAGCCCTCGCTCGACTCGCTCCGCCACACCGAAAACCCGTTGAACACGCCCTACGAGTTGGGCATCACGGGGCTCACCCCGCCGGTCAACGGGGCCTTCCGAAGCGCCCATCCCGGCGGCGGCCAGTTTCTGTACGGCGACGGGCACGTCACGCTGATCGACGACGACGTCGAGCTGGAAGTCTACCAGGCCCTCTCCACGCGCGCCACCCGCGATCGGATCGAGTGAGCCAAGTAGCAGGCACACTCCGTGTGCCGTCCGCTCAGGCTCGATGCGAACCATCCTCTGCGTTCGGTCACGGCACACGGAGTGTGCCTACTACGCAGATCGAGAACGTCCCACTACTCGGGCCAGGGGATCTTTTCTCCGCCGGCCCGCGTGAGCATGGCCTTGCCGTGTTTGCGGAGGAACTCGCGGGAGAGGACCTTGACACTCCCGTCGGCGAACCCGACGACCACGCCGCCGGGGTGATCTTCCAGCTTCGGCGCCCCCGGCCGCCCCTCGAACGCGGCCACGGCCTCGTCAAACGTCAGGTCGCGTGGCTCCGTCCAGTGGATGTCGGAGTCGGCCAGCTCCAGCAGCGCGATGGTGTTCGACAAACCGTCGGTGATCTCCTCGACCTTGACGCCGCGCGAGCCGGGCCAGAGGGTTTCATCCCCGACCACCGCAACGTAGCTGGTCGTATACGGATCGTCGTTGTCCGCGGCGGGACAGCGGTAATACAATGGCATCTCGGTCAATGCTCGGTTGTTGGGTCCATTCCACGGCTCGCCGAAGTTGTATGCGTCATACAACGACACCCAGCACATGTAGGGCAGGACCGGCGCGCGCCAACTGTGCATCGGCCTGCCGTTCGCGTCAGGAATGTAGGCCGGCGGGAAGCAGCCTCTTGCGTCGTGGTAGCCTTGAATCGCCAGTATGAGCAGGTGGACGTTGTCCATGCATCGGTCCTGTAACTGCCGCTGCTTCGACGACAACCAAGGCACCACCAAGACCGCCATCACCAGACTCACAATGGCGGTGAAGATAAACAGCCCGCGAAGGCTGAACTGAAACGGCCGCTTCTTCTCGGGCGCGTTCATGGCGTCAATATCGCAGCTCGCGGTTGGCACGGCAAGGATCGTTTAACCCGGAGCCGAAGGCGACGGAGTGATCCCGGGTCCCACGTCCAACACGGCTGCGCCTGCGGCTACGCGTTAAACGAACGCGCCCAACTCGTGAATCGCCTCATACATCGCTACCACGTTCTGGGTCGGCGTGACCGGCTGGAGGTTGTGGCAGGGGGCGCAGATCCAGCGGGCGGGGGCGTAGATGGCGATGCTCTGGCGGACCTCGGCCACCACGTCATCGACCGTGCCGAAAGCGAGCGTCTGCTGGTTGTCGATCGAGCCGTGGAAGATGATCCGGCCGCCGAAGTCCCGCACGAGCCCTTCCCGCTCCATGCCCGGGCAGCGCCACTGGATCGGGTTGAGGACCTCGATGCCCACGCGGTCGACCAGGTCGGGCAAAAACACCCGGGCGGCACCGTCGGTGTGGTACATCACGTGAACGCCGTGCTGCCGGGCCAGGTCGGCCATCTTGATCTGGTTTTCGAGCAGGAACCGGCGGTACATGGCCAGGCTCATCAAGGGCCCGGTTTGCGAGCCGAGGTCCTCGGCCACGTAGGTCGAGTCGATCCGCCCCTGCCCGGCCTCGAACACTCGCCGGTGAAGCTCGTAGTGGAAGTCGAAAAGGTGGCCCAGGATCGCGTCGGCCAGCTCGGGGCGCAGGGCCAGGTCCTCGAACGCCCGCTCGAGCCCCCGCATGTACCCGTACAAGAGAAACGGCTCGTACACGCCCGCATGGATGGGGCGAAATCCGTCGGTCGCCCGGGTTGCCGAAGCGATCGGCGTGTAGTCGAACTCGTCGGGCGACGGCCAGCGATGGGCGTGGACCTGCTCGGGCGAATCGACCTCGGCCAGCGGGTGGAAGACCGGCTCGTCGTACGCGCCGCCGCCGTACTCGACCTTCCGGTAGCGGATGCCCCATGGGTCCGCATCCGCAGGCACGTCCTCCGGGCGCCGCCACGCCGGCTCGAGGATCACGCGCTTGTCAACGTGCAGGCGCCGCCACAGGGCCTCTTCGTCCGCGCAGCCCAGGTCGCGCATCAGCCGGGCCGTCACCTCGTCGGTGGCCTGGTAGTCGGTCGGGACGCGGTCGGCGGGTCTTCCGTCCAGTAGAGCCAGCCAGCGTTGGCGCGGGGTCATGGGCATGGGGTTCTCGCGTGCTTCCGGTTCACGGTGCCTCCTGCGATCTTACCACGGTATCGCTTGACGTGCGATGACCACGGCCGTGAGAATAATGCTGGAGATTCCATAGCACGCGAGGAGGACTATCATGTCGTCACTACGAGTCAACCGACGGACGTTCCTGGGTTCCTCGCTGGCGGCGGGGACGGCGCCGCTGCTGTTGGGTGCCGAGGGCGTCTCGGCCGCCGGCGCGGGCGGTGAGGTCCCTTGGCTGGCCGACGTGCAGCGCCCGCCCGAGAAGCTCCCGGCCGACGTCCCGAAGCTGGGCCCGCTGCTGGTCGACGCGTCGGGCCGGGCGATCACCACGCTGGAGGGGTGGCAGCAGAAGCGGGCGGCGATCCGCCGGTGGTGGACCGATTTCCTCGGTGAGATCAGAGTCGATCGCAAGGGCCCCCCGTCCCTTGAGGTGCTGGACGAGGACCGGCCCGAAGGGGTCGTGCGCCAGTTGGTCCGCTACGAGGTCGAGCCGGGCGTGGCCTGCGAGGCGTACCTGATCAAGCCGGCGAAGCTCGCGGGGCCCGCCCCGGGCGTGGTCGTGCTCCACTCGACCGTAGGCCACACGATCCGCCAGCCGGCCGGGCTGGAGGGGAACCCGGCCAAGGCGTTCGGGCTGAAGCTCGCCCGGCGGGGCTGCGCGACGCTCGCGCCGCGGAACTTCCTCTGGGTCGGCGAGAGCCGCGGTTACGACGCCAAGCAGGTCGATCGCCTGCACGAGCGCCACCCCGGCACCCGTGGCATGGCCAAGATGCTCTACGATGCCGTGGTCGCGGTGGACATCCTGGCCGCCATGCCCGAAGTGGACGCCAAGCGGATCGGCTCGGTGGGCCATTCGCTGGGGGCCAAGGAGGTGCTCTACCTGGCGGCGTTCGACGAGCGGGTCAAGGTGACCGTCAGCAGCGAAGGGGGCATCGGCACGCGGTTCAGCAACTGGGACGCCCCCTGGTATCTCGACCGCGAGATCCGCGAGGAGGGCTTCGGCCACGAGCACCACGAGCTGCTGGGGCTGATCGCCCCGCGGGCGTTTCTGCTCTTAGGCGGCGACAGCGCCGACGGCGATCGGAGCTGGCCGTTCATCGAAGCGGCTTTGCCCGTCTACCGTCTCTACGGCGAAACACCGCGATTAGGGCTTTTCAATCACCACAAGGGCCACAGCGTGCCGCCCGAGGCGGAGCGGCGGGTTTACGAGTGGCTGGGGGCATATTTGTGAACCGGACTCACTGAAGCGGCAACCCCACCGGCCGTCCTCCTTCGGCGATCGACCGGTCGATGGCCATGCACACCTCGTGCGTGTGATAGGCGTCGGCCACGTTGCAGTGGGACTCGCGGTCTTTGAGGATGCACTCGGTGAAGTGGTTCATCTGGGCGTCGAACGGGTGGTGATGGACGTCGCCCGAGTTGGGCAGGATGGTCTCCATCTCGGTCCAGCCGGTCTGGCCGGGCATGAGCTTTTTGGACCAGACGCGGTTGTCCCGCAGCGTCCCCTCCGTGCCCACCAGGTCGATGTTGAAGGCGTAGGGCATCTCGGCGTCGAAGAGCGCCGAGGTCTTGCCGATCACGCCGTCGGCGAACCGCAGCACGGCCACCACGTTGGCGTCGAACTCGAACAGGCCCTTGGCGTTGTTCGAGTAGGCGGCCACCTCGACGACTTCGCGCCCGGTGAGGTAGCGCAGCGCGTCGACCGCGTGGCAGCCGCCCAGCAGCATGGTGCTCGCGCCGGAGTCGCGGCGGTGGCCCCACTCGAAGCCGGTCCACCACTCGGCCAGCCCGTGCCAATAATCGACCTCGGCGTAGATGAGCCGGCCCACCGCCTCGGCGGCCATCAGGGCCTTGAGGCTCTCAAAGAGCGGGTTCCAGCGGAGCACGAAGCTCACCACGCTCTTCACCCCGGCGGTGTCCACGGCGTCGCGCAGGGCCCGGTTCTCGTCCATCGAGATGACCATCGGCTTCTCGATCATGATGTGCTTGCCCGCCCGGGCGGCGGCAATGCCCTGCACGGCGTGGACGTGGTTCGGGCCGCTTAGATTGACGACGTCGACCGCCGGGTCGGCCAGCACGCTGTCGAAGTCGTCGTGCACCGTGCATTCGAGCCCCTGCTCGTCGACCAGGCGCTGGGCCGTCTCCCGCCGGCGGCTGCTCACCGAGACGACCTCGGCCTGCGGGTTCTTCTTCCAGCTTGCGGCATGGGCCGAGGCCACCTGGCCGCAGCCGTGGATGGCGACGCCGAGTTTTCCGTTTTTCATGGGAATCCCTGCTCTTGTTCGAGGCACGACACGCTAGTCACGTAACACTTGAGCCGAACCGCAAAACACTTCGTACGACGGCCTTCCAAGGCCGTCGGAGGATTCGGTGGGACGGCGACGGCCTTGGAAGGCCGTCGTACATCTGATCGGCGACACGCTAGCCGGCCGCCGATGGCCCCGATTGTCCCGCATCGCCCGCCCGGCGCCAATGTCTTTGCCGCTCGGACGCAAGGGAGAACAACGCGGAGGATCGAAGGACGCAAAGAACAAGGGACTCTGCGTTCTTCGTTTCTCTGTGTTGGAGATAGATCTTGCCTTCGGGGATTCGCGAATAGCCCGGGCTAGGCATTCCCGGGGGGTTCCCCGGCCGCATGCAGCCGTCCCAGCACTTCCTCGGCGAAGACGCCCGAGGTGACGATTCGCACGCCCTCAAACGGATTGAGCACCAGCAGGTGGCGGTCGTTGGTGACCAGCCATCCGGCCAGCCCGCCCACGGCCGCGGCCAGCAGCTTGTCGTCGTCGGGGTCGTCGGCCACGACGCGGGGCAGGGGGGCCGGCTCGACGATCTCGACGCGGTCGACCAGCGCTGCGAGCCGGTCGCAGTAGTCGGGCCGCCGCACCGCCCGCTCGACGATGAACCGGTACTCCCCGAGCACCGGCTCCGAGGCGACCGCCTCCACCCGGCCGGAGAGGACGGCCTCGACGATCTGCCGGCTCGCCGAGCCCTCGGCGTAGGCGGCGGCGACTAGCACGTTCGTGTCGAGCACGACGCGGGGCATGGCTTCTCGGAGCGGCGCAAACGGAGGGCGGCGGAACGTCGACTGCGCTCGGCAACCCCGGCATTCTCCCGCCGCTGGGGGTCTGCGGCAACCCCGTCGGGTCGTGGGATTTTGCACGGCGCCCGGCTGCGTGGTATAAGTGGGTTCGATTGGGGACTACCCTGCGCAGCACGTACAACCAAGGAGCGAACCATGCGAACCGCGAAGAAACCGAGTCGAGGTCTGATCGTGGCCCTGTCGGCCGTGGCGGCCGCGGGCTGCCTGCTCGGGGCCGCCCGGACCGCCGTCGCCGCCCTGCCCGACGAGACCAAGGAACAGAAGGACCAGCGCATGGAGTGGTGGCGGGAGGGCAAGTTCGGGATGTTCATCCACTGGGGGCTATACGCCATTCCCGCAGGCGAGTGGAAGGGGAAGAAGATTTCCGGCATCGGCGAGTGGATCATGCACCGGGCGAAAATCCCGGTGCCCGAGTACGAGCCGCTCCAGAAGCAGTTCAACCCGGTCAACTACGACCCGAAGCAGTGGGTCGCGGTGGCCAAGGCGGCCGGCATGAAGTACATCGTCATCACCAGCAAGCACCACGACGGGTTCTGCCTGTTCGACTCGGAGCACACCGACTGGGACATCATGGGAACACCCTACGGCAAGGACCTCTTGAAGCCGCTGGCCGACGCCTGCCACGAGGCGGGCATCAAGATCTGCTGGTACCACTCGATCATGGACTGGCACCACCCCAAGGCGCACAGCGAGGAGTACTTCGAGCACATGCGCAAGCAGCTCAAGGAGCTGCTGACCAACTACGGCCCCATCGGCGTCCTGTGGTTCGACGGCGAGTGGATCGGTGAGTGGAACGAAGAGAAGGGGATCGAGCTGGAGAAGTATTGCCGGTCGCTCCAGCCGGACCTGATCGTCAACAACCGGGTGGGGAAGCGGAAGCGGGGCTCGCCCGGCGACTTCGGCACCCCCGAGCAGCAGATCCCCGCCACCGGAATGCCCGGCTGGGACTGGGAAACCTGCATGACCATGAACAACACCTGGGGGTTCAAGAAGGACGACCACAACTGGAAGTCGACCGAGGACCTGCTCCGCAAGCTGGTCGACATCGCCAGCAAAGGGGGCAATTTCCTGTTGAACGTCGGCCCCACGGCCGAGGGCGAGATCCCCGAGCCGAGCGTCGAGCGGCTCCGCGAGATTGGCAAGTGGATGGACCAAAACGGCGAGAGCATCTACGGCACCACGGCCAGCCCGTTCAAGCGGCTCGCCTGGGGCCGCTGCACGCAGAAGCCGGGCAAGCTCTACCTGCACGTGTTCAACTGGCCGGGCGACGGGAAACTGTTGGTGCCGGGGCTGGAGAACGACGTGAAGAAGGCGTCCCTGCTGGCCGGGGGCGACGCGCTCGAAGTGGCCCGGGACGGCGGCCCAATCGTCGTCAGCGTGCCGGAAAAGCCCGTCTGCCCGATCGACACGGTCGTCGTGCTGGAGATCGACGGCGAGCCGCAGGTGACCGAGGCCACTACCATGCAGGCCGAGGGGGGCACGATCACCCTGCACGCCCGCGACGCCGAGCCGCACGGCTCGAACATCCGCTACGAAGAGGGCGGCGGCAAGGACAACATCGGCTTCTGGACCACCGCCGAGGACTACGTCACCTGGGTGCTGCGCGTGAGCAAGGGCGGCGAGTTCGACGTCGAGATCACCTACGCCTGCACCGACCCCGGCGGCAGCGAGTACGTCGTGGAAGTGGGCGACCAGAAGCTCGAAGCCAAGGTCGAGTCGACCGGAAGCTGGACGAGCTTTGAAACGAAGCCGCTCGGCCGGATGAAGCTCGGCGAGGACCGCCACACGCTCACGGTCAAAGCGAAGAGCAAGGTCGGCGAGGGAGTGATGAACTTGCAGTCGATCGTGCTGACGCCGGCGAAGTAGGTCTTTGGAGTGCGGCGATTCATCGCCGCTTTCTGTTTGGCCGAGGCCCGCTCGAAGCGGAACCCCGGCATTGCTCCGAACTGTTTTCCGAAAACGAAACGAAAGCGGCGATGAATCGCCGCACTCCAAATGAGAGGTCACGATGCGCTCTCTCTTCCGAGTTTGCGCTTCCCTCGCCGTCTTGCTCGCCACGGCCGTTGCCCGTGGCGACGACCCGCTCGACCGCTGCAACGTCACCTGGACCACGCCCAGCCCCAATTCCTCCGGGTCGATGCCCATCGGCAACGGCGACGTGGGGCTGAACCTGTGGGTCGAGCCCTCCGGCGATCTGGTGTTTTACCTCTCCAAGACCGACGCCTGGAGCGAGAACTGCCGGCCGTTGAAGCTGGGCCGGGTCCGGGTGAAGCTCTTGCCGAACCCGCTTGCCGACGGCGCGGCCTTCCGCCAGACGTTGCGCCTCCGCCAGGGGGAGGTCGAGATCGTGGCCGGTGAGGGGCCGGCGGCCGTGACGCTCCGCGTCTGGGTCGACGCCAATCGGCCGGTGGTCCGCGTCGAGGCCGCTTCTGAGAAGGAGTTCGACGTCGAGGTCGGACTCGAACTGTGGCGAACCGAAAAGCGGCAGCTTACGGGCAAGGAGGTCCACAGCGCGTACGGGCTGCACGGCCGGCCCGAGCCGGTCTTCTGCTTCCCCGACACGGTCCTGCCCGGCGCGAAGGACCGGATCACGTGGTACCACCGCAACGAGTCGTCGATCTGGGCCGAGAATCTCGGGCTCCAGGGCTTGGAGGGCTTCGCCGCGAAGTCTTCCGACCCGCTGCTGCACCGCACGTTCGGCGGGTGCATCCGCGGCGAGGGGCTCGCGCCCGACGGGCCGACCGCACTCAAATCGACCCGGCCGGCGTCGCGATTCGTCGTCTCCGTCTATCCCCTGACGGCCCGAACTGACACGGCCGACGAGTGGATCGGCCGGCTCGACAAGAGCGTCGCTGCGGTCGACGCCGTGGCCCTCGAAACGGCCCGGGCGGAGCACCGCCGCTGGTGGGACGAGTTCTGGAACCGAAGCTGGATCCGCGTCTCGGGCAGCCCCGAGGCCGACGTGGTCAACCGGGGCTACACGCTTCAGCGGTGGATCGCCGCCTGCGGCGGGCGCGGGGCGTCGCCGATCAAGTTCAACGGCTCGATCTTCACCGTCGAGGGGGACGGCTTCGACGCCGACTATCGGCGCTAGGGCGGGCCCTACTGGTTCCAAAACACCCGGCTGGCCTACTGGCCGATGCTCGCCGCCGGCGACTACGACATGATGCGGCCGCTGTTCGCGATGTATCTCGACGCCCTGCCGCTGCGGCGTCACGCCACGCAGGCGTACTACGGCCACGACGGGGCATTCTACCCCGAGACGATGTACTTCTGGGGCACCTACACCGACGCCAACTACGGCCGCGACCGGCGCAACAAGCCTGACGGACTGACGGACAACGGCTACATCCGCCGCTACTGGCAGGGGGGCATCGAGCTGGTCATGATGATGCTCGACTACTACGACCACACCGGCGACGCCGCGTTCCGCGAGGAGACGCTCCTGCCGCTGGCCGTGGCGGTGACCACGTTCTTCAACGAGCACTGGCCCCGCAACGCCGAGGGCAAGATACAGTTCCACCCGGCCCAGGCGCTGGAAACGTGGTGGGACGCGACGAACCCGATGCCCGAGGTTGCCGGGCTGCGGGCCATCTTGCCGCGGCTCGTAGAGCTCCCGGTCGACGAGCGGCAGAAGGCCGCGTGGCGCGACATGCTGGGGGACCTCCCCCCCGTGCCCTTCGGCGAAGCGGACGGCAAGCGTTTCCTCGCCGCCGCCGAGCGATTCGCCAGCCGCCACAACTCCGAGAACCCCGAGCTGTACGCGGTGTTCCCCTACCGGGTCTACGCTTTGGGCAAGCCGGACCTCGACGTGGCCCTGGAGGCCTGGCGGCGGCGCGCCGTGAAGCGGACCGGCGGCTGGTCGCAGGACGCGATCCAGGCGGCCCTGCTCGGGCTCACCGCCGAGGCCCGGGGCTTCGTGGCCGCGAACTTCGCGAACCACCACCGCGGGAGCCGCTTCCCGGCCTTCTGGGGCCCGAACTTCGACTGGATCCCCGACCAGGACCACGGCTCGGTGGCGATGATCGCGCTACAATCCATGCTCCTGCAAAGCGAAGGCCGGCGGATCACGCTGCTGCCCGCCTGGCCGGCCGATTGGAACGTCGACTTCAAGCTCCACGCGCCGCAGGGTACGACGGTCGAGGGCTCCGTCCGGGCCGGGAAGGTCGAGCGGCTGGAAGTCACGCCGGCGGCCCGCCGCGGCGACGTGGTCGTTGGCGAGCCGCAGTGATTTCTTCGTTCTGTGGCGGGTGCCCGAATCTCCGTCCGAGAGCGAAACATGCCTGTCACTTCTTTCGCTTTCCCCCTATAATGCGGGCCCGGGAGCGAAGTCCCTTCCCGAGGGTCCCCAGCGCGGGCCCTCGGGTTTCCTCGGTTGCGGAAAGGCCCGAATCATGCATTGTCCCGCGTGCGGCGCCGACGTGGTGGAACAGGCGATCTACTGTCACAAGTGCGGAGAGCGCCTCGACACGATTGGCCAGGAGTACCCCGGCGACGGCCCCCAATCGCCGTCGGCAGAAAACGATGCTCGCGACCCACAAGACGCCCCGCCCGCCGACGCCCGGGAGCGCCTCGAGCAGGGTGCCGGCGCCCGGCGCAACGAACAGGACGAGGAGGAGCAGGAAATCTGGGAAGGGGGCTACTCCCCGAAGGCCATGATCGGCGCCTGGATCCTAAGCGGGCTGGTCACGCTGGTGCTGGTAATCGTTTGGGCGATGTGGGTACGCAACAAGACGGCGTGGACCCTGCTGCTGCTGGGGCTGGCCGGGCTGTGGTGCTTCCAGCTCGCCAAGCTCACCTACCGCCGGCTGAACATCCGTTACCGGCTAACCAGCCAGCGCCTGATCCACCAGACGGGCATCCTCAAGCGGGTGACCGACCGCATCGAGACCATCGACATGGACGACATCACCTACGAGCAGAAGTTCATCGAGCGGTTCGTGGGCGTGGGCACCATCATCATCAGCTCGACCGACCGCACCCATCCCGAGCTGCGCCTGATAGGCATCGAGAAGGTCAAAGACGTGGCCGACCGGATGGACGACATCCGCCGGTCCGAGCGGCGTCGTCGCGGGCTGCACATCGAGAGCATTTGACGCTACGCGTCTTTCTTCGCCGCCGCCGTCCAATCGCGCCGCTGGCGCGAGCTGGGGATGTTCATCGCCTTGCGGTACTTGGTCACGGTGCGCCGGGCCACGGTGATCCCGGCGGCGCCCAGGTCCTGGACGAGCTGCTCGTCGCTCTTCGGATGCTGCTTGTCCTCGTTGTCGATCAGCTCCTGGAGCTTCAGGCGCACGGTGTCCCAGGCCACCTCTTCGCCGTCGGCCGCGACCGTGCCGCCGCAGAAGAAGCGTTTCAGCGGGAAGATGCCCCGGGGGGTCTGGATCCACTTGTCGTCCACGGCCCGGCTGACCGTGGTCACGTGAACGCCCACCTTGTCGGCGATCTGCTGCATTTTCAGCGGTTCGATCGCCTCGGGACCCTTGTTTAAGAACTCGGTCTGGTGGTCGACGATCGCCTGGGCCACCCGGCTGAGCGTGTTGCGCCGCTGCTGGATCGACTCGATCAGCCACTGGGCCGAGTTGATCTTGCGCTTGATGTACTCGCGGGTCTCGTCGGTGGTGTCCTTCTGCTGGAAGAGCTTCCGGTAGTAGGGGCTGATGTAAAGCGTCGGCGTGCGCCCGTCCTCCAGCCGGACCACGTAACGCCCGTCCTCGGATTGGTCGACGAATACGTCGGGCGTGACCGGCGCGACCGGCTCGTCGCTGAACTCGGCACCCGGCTTGGGGTGCAGCTTGCGCAGCTCCTCGAGAACCTCCTGGATCAGCTCGATCGAGAAGCCGGTCCGCCGCGAGATGGCCGGCAGCCGGTTGTGCTCCAAGTCCTCGAGGTGGTCGGAGATCAGCGTGGTGAGCTGCTCGTAGTAGGGCATGCCCGGGGTCAATTGCAGCAGCAGACACTCCCGCA
>Ga0180437_10001670_pt1 | contig 37557 bp, 31 predicted proteins | sample SS_ome_4_FD_132410 | JGI IMG/M metagenome (GOLD analysis project Ga0180437, IMG submission 132410) | Hypersaline lake sediment archaeal communities from the Salton Sea, California, USA - SS_3_D_1 metaG | ecosystem: Environmental > Aquatic > Non-marine Saline and Alkaline > Hypersaline >...
GAAGAGACGGGAAGGCTCGATCAGATGCTCGATAAGGTTTCGAATTTCTATGACGACGAGGTCGATAATACCTTGAAGAGCCTCACCTCACTCATCGAACCGTTGATGATCGTGGGGCTAGGTTTGATCGTAGGATTTATCGCAATATCAGTAATCTCACCCATTTATCAGCTGGTGGGTTCACTGGGCGGCTAAGGCGAACGTTTGCTCGGGAAACTCATAGAGGAGGCGACAGGCCGCGTGGTTATGGGGAGGCTGCGCGGTCCAAAGGCGACATGGCAAAGGGGAAGAGGAAGGCGCCGGATCGCGATGAGATCGATGGTCTCGTTCGCGATTATAGGCGCACAGGTGACAGTGCTCTTCGCGATCGTTTGATTGCGCAGCATCTCTATCTGGTGCAGACTGCCGCACGGAAGTTTTCCGGTATGGGCGAATCGCACGATGACTTGCTCCAGGAAGGCGCTATGGGGCTCGTCAATGCCGTGGATCTATATGACCCCGAACGCGGCGTCCAGTTTTCAACCTACGCAACCCATTTGGTTGAGGGACAGATTCGCCACTATCTGCGGGATCGCGGTAAGCTTATCAAACAGCCGGCTTGGGTCCAGGAGCTCACGACCAAGATCATCAAGGCGAGCGAGGGTCTCAGCCAAGATCTTAACCGAGCGCCGACCGTCGAAGAAATTGCTGAACGCGTCGATACGACGCCAGAGAACGTTCAGCGCATGCTCGATGCCCGAGAGAGAAGCAAGGTCGCTTCGCTCGATGCTGCCCGAGGAGAAGATGAAGATCAAGGGCCTGCTATCGATCCGGAGAAGCTCCGCACCGATGATCCAGATGCCGTGCATCTGCCTGTTGAGGACCGCCTTTTTCTGCGGGAGGCTATGTCCCGTTTGAAGACGCTCGAGCGTAAGGTCGTTCATAATTTCTATTATCTTGATCTCAACCAGACTGAAATCGCCCGAAAGCTTGGAATTTCTGTCAACTACGCGTCTTATCTGTTGCGAGGAGCATTGGCCAAGTTGAAGAAGGCGTTCGAAGCTCAGGAGCGCGCTGTACTGGGCGACGAAGACAGCGAGCAAGATACGATGCGCCCTTATTCGATTTCGATGCGTCCAGCTCCATCGGATCCATTGACCAACGTCGCAACAGAAGGATATCTCTACGAGCGCGCCGAGCAGGAGGTCTTGCGGGCATGCCGCTATCCGCAGCAGTTCTCGATTGTTCTCGTGGAACCCGACACGGATGATGTGAGCGATGAAGCACTCATGGAAATCGCTCGGCTTCTTCGGACGAACTGCCGTAGCATCGATCTCGTGGCTCGAATGGGTGGGGCGCGCTTCGGACTTCTTCTCCCCCACACCGGCCGCGAGGCGTCTGTGTTGAGCGAGCGCATTTGCAAAACCGTTGCCTCCCGCCTGCAGACTGCGGGAGGAGGGACAACTGTCAGTTCCGGATTCGCAGTATTTCCGACGAATGGACGGACGAGTGACGATCTCTTTGATGCCGCCCGCCGCGCGTTGCTCGCGGCCCGGGAGCAGGGAGGGAATCGCTCTGTCAGAGCTGAACGGATCGATGCCGATCCCAGCCAGGTTCAGCGAGCCATGGGTTGAACGAGCATCGTTCCCTATAGTTTCATAGCATCTTTCAAGCCCTGCCCAGAAAGGCAGGGCTTTTGATCTCAAAATCATCCGGCAACTGTGGAATAATCCGGTCGGAACTGATGGCCGGTGAGAAATAACCGAACACGACATCGGAGCCGGATTGAAAACCGGCAATATCAAGGATTCCAGAACATAACCCCTAAAGGGAGGTGTCTCAGCGAGATGATGAGTCGGATGATTAACCGAAAGAGCAAGGGTTTCACCCTGATCGAGATGCTTATTGTGATCGTGGTCATCGCCATTCTGGCATTGATCGTGATCCCGCGACTGCTGGGAGCCGGCCGTAAGGCTAAGGAGGCCACTCTCCGAGGTGACCTGCACCAGATTCGAAATTCGATTCAGCAGTTCGAGGCCGATTGTGGCGACTACCCGTCGGCTTTGTCCCAGTTGATGACGCAGCCTGCTTCCGGATCGACCGGTGGCGGCGGCATTGCCCTCGATGTTAATGGATGGCAAGGCCCCTACATGCGGACCTCAGACGGCAATCTGCCGAAGGACCCATTCACCGAGAGCAGCACGACTTGGAGCTATACTGCGGCTACGGGTGATGTGTCCAGCGGTTCGACGCTCACGGCGATCAACGGCGAAGCGTACAGCACCTGGTAAGAGAATAGTCTCCAACGTAGCACTGACTACTTGACTTGACCGGGGATAGCAGAAGGAATCGCACCACCAAGGGCGGCTTCTGCTATCCCCGCGCTTAGTTTGACGGGGAAGGAGTTGCGCATGAGGAGAGCGTCACGGGGTTTCACTCTCGCCGAGATGTTGGCTGTCGTGTTCATTCTTGCGGTTGGATTGACCAGCGTCAGCGCTCTTTTTGTCGCCGGTCTCATCTCCAGCCGTAAGGCAGAACGAATCAGCGCGGCCAGCCACGCCGTGCAACAGCAGCTAGAACGCCTCAGAAGCGCCGGCTTCTCCGGATGCGCGGTCGACCCAGACATTTTCTCCAGTGATGAGGGCTATACTATAAACCAGCAGAACACCGATGGCACCGGACAGATCGGCTTCGGCGTCTCGGAGCTTCCGAACGGTCAGGGGACCATCGACATCAGCTTCTACTCCGGTGCCAGCGGCGCGTACCCAAACCTCAAAAACCTTCGGGTTGCCGTCACATGGACCGGAGGCAAACCTACTGGCGGAACGACTGTGTTTGAAACACTGATCGCGAATCGACCGTGAAGCGACTTGGAGGCCCGATCATGAGACAGCGAATCCATCAGAGGCGGATAGGTGTGACACTGCCTGAGGTTCTGGCGGCGACGATGGTGTTGTCCGTCGTCGTCGGCTCGGTCAGCGCCATATATAATTCTGCCCTGCGAACGTGGTATACCGGCGCTTCCGAGAATTACGCTCAGCAGAAGGCCTCGCTCGCGGTACAGCGTATGGTGCCCGATCTCCAGCAGGGCCTCAGCGTCACGCCGGCGAGTTCTCCGTACGGTGCCATCTGTATCGCTGTCCGCTTGCCGGCTAAGACCTACGACAGCGGTCAGGGCGCCTACTTGAACCAACTGGCTGTAGATGCTGAAGGCAAGCCCTATCTTCTTCAGGGCGACTGGGCCGTTTACTACCGCGGTAATCAATATGGCCATATCTCGCTCACCGGCGATCGTATCTGGCGCCGCCTCGTTCGATCTTCGGATGGCGCCATTCTCAAACAACAGATGATCGCAGATAGCATCGTCGATAACCCAGTCGATCCAAGCACCGGAAATCCCAAGCCCATGTTTATCTACTGGCCGGATATCTATCGCTTGCGCTCGGTCGAGGTGACAGTGACGGCGGAAGAAGAACATGGGCATCGCACGGCGACAAAGACGATGAACGGAGAGACGGCTCTCCGCAACAACTAGGGGGTGCAGAGGATGAGGCGCTTATCAATGACGAGTATGGCTCAGTCGCTCCGCCGCCATCTTTCGGGAAACAGAGGCAGCGTCTTTCTTCTTGCCATGGCGGCGCTGATCACGTTGATGCTACTGGGGACTTCGCTCTTGCAGACCTCGATGCAGGGGCTTTCGTGGGCATCGAATGATCGCCGCCATATCGAGGCGTTCTGCCTGGCAGAAGCCGGCGTGGATATGGCCATCTGTAAGCTCTACGAGGACTACGACAACATCAACGATTCACTCAGCACGACCGGGACTTATACCGACTCGTTCAGTCTGGCGCAGGGTTCCGTCAACTACACTGTCACAGCGCCTTATTCGGGCATTGCTGATTCTTGTTTGATTGTTTCGGATGCGACGACGTGGACTGGGGAACAGTCGCGAGTCCGAGTGGTGGCGGCATATCAGTCCGACACCAGCCGGGTCTTCGAAGGCGCTATCTTCTGTGACAGCCCCCTCACACTAAATGGTTCTGGCGGGATCTATCCCGACGCCGACGGCAATGGCGGCGATATCTACGCTAACGGAGACGTCACGTTCAACGGCACATCCTATCATATGACGTCGGATGGAAGCATCTACACGACCGGCACGACGAACTGGACGCCACCGGAAGTTCCCGCCACGCACGTTCACGAGAATGTAGCGCCGCTGGTCATGCCGGTTATTGACATTGATTACTATGAGAGCATCGCTACAACGACATATACTGGCAAGACAACGTTCACGAGTAGCGACCTTTCAGGCATTTCCGGCGTCATCTTCGTCAAAGGCGATGTGACCATCTCAGGTAACTACTCCGGCACCGCAGTCATCGTGGCGACCGGGAAGATAACGGTCAGTGGTGATGTGACCACGAGCAACCCGGATTCTGATACGCTTGCGCTGCTCAGCCCGAAATCGATTAAGATTACAGGAAACGCGACAGTCCACGGACTCATCTACGCCCACAGCGTACTCGACGATGCCGAAACCACCGTAAGCGGCAACACGACGATCTACGGGGCCATTGTATCAGACGTCGTACGCACCAACGGAGGTATCGAAGTGCATTATCGAGACGTCTGGAAGAGCCTGCCCCTGCCGGGCGTAGGGAAGACCCAGTGGGCTCCCGTATCGTGGCAAGCGCTGTACCTATAGTCTCTAAAAAGAACTTCAAAAGCTCCTCGAGTTACGGAAGAAAAGAACTAGGTAACGAGGTGATGCCTGGCCGTCGGAGGCAACGGCCGGGTTTGTATAGGTGAGGCGTCGGGCTATCAATTCAAGTGCCTTAGGAGGCGCAGGTGCCGCTCCCCCCATTCCGGGACCTGAAGGACCCTGACGAGAAACGTCGGGAAATCGTCTGGATCGCGATCAGCTTCATCGTGATCCTGGCAACATGGCTATCGGTCGTGCTCGTTTTCGGGTATCAGCCTCTCATCTTTGGCATGTCGTATGACGAGGCTGTCCTTGGAGCCGGGCTCTTTCTGCTCGTCTTCTGCACTATCATCTATCTGGCGGCACGCGAGCGCGAGCAGCGCTCCACGAATAAGACTCTCGTTGCCAAGCTCCAGGGCGCTGTGAAAAGTCTCGATCAGCGGGTCGAGCAACTCAATGGCCTATGTTCGGCGAGCGCTGAACTCGCGGGCTGCGTTGATTTGGACTACGTCGCTCATTGTCTCGTCGAATCCACCGTCAGCGCCGTCGATGCGGAAGCGGCCTATCTCGTCCTGATCGATGCCAATACGGCGAGGCCCACTTATGCGTACTCGACACCGCTGAGCGGCTGTATTGAAGGGGAAGCATCACTCGATCCCAACATCAGATGGTCGGAATTCCTCTCCGCTGCTGAGGACGGTCCATCTGAATTTCGGACGTTGATGGAGAGACGAAGCGCCGACCGCAAAGCAATCCTCGCTCCTTTTCGTCTGGCCGACGGCACGATTGGAGTGGTTGGGGCTCGTCGCCCGCAGGATAGTCACGCATTCTCCGAGGATGAGCATCGCGTGCTCACAACCCTCGCCAACATGGCAGCCAAGGCGATCGAGAACGCAAGGCTGCACGCAGAGCTCAAAGAGAATTATCTGGCGACTATTCGGTCTCTAGTCAACTCACTCAACGCTCGAGATAATTATTCCGCCTCTCATAGCACGCGTGTCGCCGCTCTGGCGCTGAGCATGGCAGAGCAGCTTGGCCTGCCGGACAGTATGCTGCATGATATCGAAGTCTTTGGACCGTTGCACGATGTGGGTAAAATTGGCATCCGCGATCAGATTCTTCTCAAGCCGACACCGTTGACTGAACAGGAACGGGCTATTTGTCGGGAACACTGTATCATTGGCGAGCGAATTCTGCGACCGCTTCGCCCGAGCCGAGAGGCGCTCGGCATGGTGAGAAACCACCATGAAGTATGGGATGGTAGCGGGTATCCAGATGAGCTCGCTGGAGAGGATATTCCGCTCCTCGCTCGCGTGTTACAAGTCGCGGACAGCTACGACGCTATGATATCCGACCGACCCTATCAGCCCGCGATGAGCGAACAGGAAGTGCTGGCGCACTTTCGTCAGTATGCCGGCGTTTTCTACGATCCAGTTGTGGTCGACGCGCTCTGCGCCGTTGCAGCATATGCCAGCGAGGCGACCGACAAGTCGAAAACGCGTGAGCGTGAATCGAGTTCCCGCGATGCTGAAGCGCCAAGGCATTCTGGAGTGAATGCACCGGGCACTTAGGCGTCTTGCATGAATCCATCCCAGGCAATACATAAGGGGAAAACACATGGCCGCAGTTGATATGGAGACTAAGGGTGGTGAAGACCTCGCCGGATCGACTACCGATAGCGAGGAGCTTGCCAAGATACTCACGTCTGCGGGTGTCGTCGATCGCCACATGTTGGAGCGCGCCAAGGCAATCCAGCAGACCCAGGGGCGTTGGCTCGGAAGTGTCCTTGTCGAACTCGGCGCCGTGGGCCCCGAGGAGATCGTCAATGCCCTTAGTAGTCATCTCAATCTGAAAACCGCGGATCTTGCGAAGGTGACCTACAACGCCGGCGCTGTCCAGCTCCTTCCCGAATCTATGGCGCGTCGTTTTGCGGCGGTTCCAATTTCTCAGATTGACAACACGCTTCACGTCGCTATGGTGAATCCACTCGATTCGCTTGCCCTCGATCTCATCCAGGCGCGAACGGGAATGCGGGTCGAGCTTCTCGTGGCGACCGAGCGGGACGTCCGTAGCTCCATCGATCGTTTCTACTCCCAGCTCAACCGCAGTCAGCGTCAGCCAGCCACGACGGAGACGAAAGCGAAGAAGACGGAGAAGGAACCCACACCCAACGAAATCTTCCACGTCGATGATCTTCTTAGAATCATGATCGAGAGTCGCGCATCTGATCTACATCTCGCGGTCGGATGCCCACCAACCCTCCGCATTGACGGGGAGCTGTCTGCCATCAACGCAGAGAGATTGACCCCAACGAGAATGAACGAACTGACCTATGCCATTCTCAGCGATGAGCAAATCAGTGAGTTCGAGGAAACATGGGAGCTGGACTTCGCCTACAGTGTCCGCGGTCTCTCGCGGTTCAGGGTCAATATACACCGCCAGCGCGGCACCATCGGCGGGGTCTTTCGCGCGGTCCCGGTCGACCCCCCTTCGCTCGACAGCCTCGGAATGCCCGATATCCTCAATAAACTGGCTGTGCGCCCGCGCGGGCTGGTCCTCGTGACGGGTCCAACGGGATCGGGGAAATCCACTACGCTGGCAGCGATGATACGCGAAATCAACGTGACCAGGCGACGCCACATCGTCACCGTCGAGGACCCTATCGAGTTCCTACACCGGAACGAGAAGAGCATTATCATTCAGCGAGAGGTCGGCAGCGATACGAAGGGATTCACCGCAGCTCTTCGCCATGTACTCCGGCAGGATCCGGACGTCATCCTGATCGGTGAGATGCGCGATCTCGAAACCATTTCGGCCGCGATCACGGCCGCCGAGACCGGACACCTCGTGCTCGCCACTCTTCACACCACAAGCGCAGCTCAGACTATCGACAGAATCGTAGACGTCTTCCCGCCCCATCAACAGGAGCAAATCCGGGTGCAGCTTTCGACTGTGCTCGAAGGTATTATCTGTCAGACGTTGCTACCGCTGGCTGATGGCAAAGGACGAGTGTGTGCGCAGGAGATCCTCGTCGCCACCTCGGCGATTAGGAACCTCGTCCGAGAGGGAAAGACTCACCAAATGCCTTCGGTTCTCCAGTCTGGTGGATCCGAAGGTATGCAGGTATTGGATCAAGCGCTGAAGACGCTCGTCCAGCAGGGGAAGGTCGTCCCTCAGGCGGCCATGGCGGTAGCCAGCAATCCGCAAGATTTCAAGATGTTCCTCAATATGCGCTGAACTTAATTCGCAGGACAGGCAGCTCAATCCGCAGTGGAGGCTCCACTATTGCCGATACCGGAGCATCCCACTTCCAACGTTATCCGCCGCGTCCCGCACTCGAATTTCCAGTACATGCGCTCCTCCGGGCAGTCGCGCCTCGTCGAGCATGATTGCCTCATACTGACCATCGAAGATGCCATCCTCTGGAATCGCGGCCAACCATTCCCCTTTGTCGATTCTGATCTCAGCGCTCGTGATGTAGGTGACTTCATCGAACGCAGTCACTGAGGCTGGAGCAGGATCCTCATCGCTTCGCCTTCGGTCGATAATTAGTTCCGGCGGCCCATTGTCTATAACCACTGTCGGGGAAATCACCTCTTTCGTTCGAGGATCATCCGGGTTTGCCCTTGCGTCACTGGCCACAACCTTCAGCACATAGTCTCCGTCCGAGACTTCAGTCGTATCCCACTGAAGCGATGTCGCCCGGAAGGGAGGCGCCTTTTTATCACCTTTCGGCTCTTCCTGTGGTTCTTCGAATGCATCCTCTCCCTCCTCAAACTCCTCATATTTAGATTCGACGATCTCCTCAATGCCTTCTTGGTTCTCGAACTCAGACATGGCAGCCATGTTCTGCCATGTCTCTGCTCCAGATTCATCCTGGTCCGAGCCTGAACCGGTTGCACTTACTGCTTCACCATCGGAATCGGGAGATGCAACACTATCGTCAGCTTCGCCAGCTTGAGCATCGCTAGCATTTTCTTCTCCCGCTAATGCTAGCGGAGCTTCGATCTGCATCCAGGATTTCCCGCGATTCGCCGACCAGTAGACTTCGTATTCTAATTCGTCGCGATCCGGATCACGACCCGTCCATCTGATGGTCTGTCGGCCGGACCATAGCTCTCCCCCCGCCGGCGATTTGAGTTTGATCTCTGGCATTTGGTTTGCGGGAAGGTACATAAACTCGACCGCTTCAATCTCTGGATAATTTGCATCTTCAGTCGTCAACTCGACACGGCATTGAAGGAACCGATTTGCAGGACTGTGCACCGTACTGCCGGGTCCGCGACCGGTTGTCTCCCACGGGCTCCACGTTTCGTCGGGCTGCGACGTGGCTCCCGTACGAGTATCGATAGCGATCTCTGTACCGGCAGGAAGGCTGCCGCGCCACCGCACTGCTCCCCAGCGCGCTCTCGCCCCGGCATCGTGTGGATTGGATGTGAAGCGACCAGTCCGAGGGCCGCGAAAATCCAACTTCACGATATTCCCTGTATCTGCCACTGTGGCGCAGACTTGGTCGGCCGAAGCTAACGCGAGATCGGCCAGGAAAGCTGCCTTAGGACTATACATCAATGCCGAGTTTTCGTCGGGGAAAATCGCCGTCAGTCTTGCTCCAGGCCCGGATGCTGCAAGCACGACGTCGTCATCCATGGCGAGCAGGGCTTGAATATGTTTTCCTTTGGCTCTGAAGATCTCACGAACGGCTCCCTCTGGCTCGATCTTGAACACCCGCCCGTTCGGGGAAGTTCCCACATAGACGTGGCCAGCACTGTCGACCGCCATACTCTGGATGGCGGCCTTTTCGATCTCCCCCACCGATCTCACTTCGCCATCCAGCGATACGGCATATATCTTCCCAAGCGGTGATGTTCCCAGATACAGAGTCCCGTCGTCTCCTCCCGCCATACACGTGATATGGCGATCCCTCACAGACAATACGAGCGAGGCTGTTCCGTCGGAAGCGACTCGGAAGAGCTTCCCCTGATTGCCCGTCGCCGCCCAGATGTCGCCATCGGGCGAAACGGTCATGGCCCAGACATTCTGCACGCCCAACTCACAGATTGGTTCTGGCGCTCCGTCCCGAGGGCAGCGGTATATGATCCCGCCTGGGACCGCAGCCGCGTAGACGACACCTTCGCCACTCACCGCGAGGCTCTGGATGCCGGCGCGGTCGGTTTCAAGCACCACCTCAATTTCTCCGTCCGGAGTTATCCTCTTGAGAGATCCGTCGACCCATGCCCCCACGTAGACTGATCCATCGGGCAAAACCGCCGTAGACCAGAGACAGCGGGCGTCGATATGGGCCAGTTCGCTCGGCTTCGGGCCCAGAGTAATCCCACCGCGACTGAGGACCGCCGTTCCTTCTGCTTCCCCGTAGAGAAGCTCCTTCGGATCTCGAAGTTGCCAAACTGAGGCTACACGCCCAATTGCCTCGGTCTTCTCTTTTCTGTCTTTCTTGCGCTTTTCTGATGTTGCGGCAACAACGGCGACTTCTATTTCCCCTTCGCCCAGGCTCTCCACAGCATCCCAACTCGGCATCGAAGGCGGTGAATCGAAATTGATCTCTTCGTCATTATCCAGAGGATGAACTCGCCATTCGCTCGATACTTCTCCCTCCACGCCCGTAAGAAAATCTATGAAACCTCCGCCAATTTGCTCATACCGAGGCGGGGCGTAATCGGGCGAGGGGAGCCGCCCGGTCTTGTCCTTCTCCTTACCATCGACCGTAACCGATAGCACCGCGCTTCCAGAAACGACCCACTCAGTTTTCACCCGTTGCTCTTGATAGTCCCTCAGCACGCGAAGGCGGTTCGCCGTGGCCGAGCGTAATAGATCGATCGTCGCCGGTGGCAGGTCGTTCAGAACGAAGCCGCGCGCCTCGACGCCAACCGTGGGCAATGCCAATGTCATGACGAGGTCATCGTTACTCGGTCGGCCGAGCATCTGCTGCACCATCTGCGTCATCGACACTGGCCTCGGCTCCGATATTTGCAGTCGGGCGCGTACCCGCTCGGCATCTCGCCCTCCGGCGACGCCAATTCGAACCCGGCCAGGCGGACAGTTCTCTGGAATACGAACCGTCTCGGTCAAGGATTTCAGCCCGCCATCGGAGGTGCGCAATGTCAGCATGAGGGGAACTTCATCCCCGGCTTGCACGATCGGGCTGGGGATATGGATATCCTCCAATCGGGCGAGACGCCTCGACTCACTGAGCTCCACGTCGACGGAGAGCTGCTTCAAACGGGCTTCCCCAAACTCGCTCTGCTGCAAAACGTCGAGTATTTGGCGAAGCTCGCCAGTCGCCGATTGAGCGCCACCGAAGGTGCCCAGCAGTAGCGCTAAGATGCCGCCGCCGCCATCCACAGTGTACGTGTTCTCTCGTACCAGCTGCGGCAAACCTTCTGCCTCAAGCTCAAAACGAACCTCGGTCGTTCCCTCCATTGGCGGCCCCACGCTGTCGACGGCACCGGCCAGAATGGAAACCAACAACATCGAAGTCAGCGTCCGATTACGGATGACGTCCACGGTGTATTTTCGCTCCACCGTTCGCTCGAGATCTTTGATGGTGAGCGCCGCGTCGATGAGACTCGACTCACCCCCAAGGCGGCCGCCGATGCACCACGGTCGATCCTCAGTGAAGTGTCCAAGGGTTTGCCCACCGGATGCTAACTTGAACGAGACATACGTGGACGGAAGAACTCCATGAACGTAAGCGGCCACCAGTGGCAGATCCGTCGTGCCCAAGCTCGCCATGGGGTGCCCAAATGCGATCACCACATCATCTTTCACGTAGGTGACCGTGCCAACCGCCGTCATATCGAGGTCGCCCCCCACGAGCCGAGCGCCGACGGCCTGTCCGGGAACAATCTTCGTATCCACGTGCCCCATCGCTCCGCCACCGGCGAGCGGAACCAGGCTCAGCGGCTCGAATGCCTTCCGAAGTTCCCCGATGAGTCGGTTGCTCAATCCGCTCACCAAAACGGGCGTTCCAATGGGAACCAAGCCGACCGTATCCTGCCCAATGGCCGGCATTGCGAATCGAGATGGAGCGACTACACCGCGTCGAATCTCTTTGCCTTCGAAAGTGAACGCTTCCGCCGCTCGCAGACTCCCCTGGAGACGGACCGGAGACGATCCCGGTTGATATGCCTCCAACATTTGTGCAATCGGCGTCACGCCGGCAATAGGCTCTTTCGCAAATGGCCAGGCGTAGGCCAGAGCGCCGATGAGCTTCCCATTGACGTAGATCGGGCTTCCACTCATCCCTTGAACCACGCCGAAGTTCTGCGAGACAGGAGGTCCCCAATCGATCCGAACGAGGATGATATCGCCGTCGAAATCAACTTTGCGCAAGACTCCAATGACGGTGACGCCAAAATCCTCGATCTTCGTGCCTGTGAAAACACTCTTGCCCACCCCCTTCATCCCTGGTCGCAGTTCGTCAACCGCCATCATCTGCGAGCGAGGAATCAGCGGGGCATCGGGCTCCGCCCCTTGGGCCGCCACCATCGGCACGAGCGAGAGAACGACCAACGATAGAGCAAAGAGAACGCCTCGTAGAAGCTGCTTCATCGAACGCGACACCTCATCCAGTGTAGCCGTCATTGAAGTCTTTAACCTCGAAGCACGATATCGAAGAACGAAAAGATCGGAAACAGAACGTCTTACTGCATCAGCGACACCTTCATGTTCATGAGCATTTTACTCGTCATCGTGCCGTTGGACATATTGGGCACCGCCATCACCATGTGCATCTCCATGCCAATCGTTCCTTCGGCGTAGACATACACGCTATTCTCGTAGTCGTAGTACCACACGAGATCGCCAGAGAGCGTTGCATCAAGGCTTCCCTCTCCACCCTCGTCACCTGTAGCGGACATTTCATCCATGACCATCTCTATGGGTCCGCTAAACGATGTCTTCATTTTTGCGCACTTACGATCTTGGAACGTTGTGAGCGCAATCAATTCGGACTCGAATGTCAACTCGATTGAGGGACCGCCGGGCTCCGTCGGAACCGAAATCGTATCGGACCAGGTATCGCCTACCTTCACATCGTTTTCGGGAAAGGCCGAGAACTGCGACCAGTTTGGCATGGTCTCTGCGCCGGACCCCATAATCGATTCCGCCGCCTCTCCCCCCATCATGTTCGTCTCAACGAGCTCAAACATGCGCCCCCGACGGTCCATTTCCGCCACTATCTTGCCGGTCGGCATCTTCATCGTCTGTGTTTGCCCGCCCATGTCCATCGTCGTCGTGCCGCCAAGCAACTCTGTTTCAACTGTCGTCGTTTCGTCGGTCTTCGACAATGCTTTCTCGCTGTACGTCATCTCCGACGTCATTTCCACTCGCATTGTCTGGCCGACGCCCTCGACGGTGCTCTCCATACGCCCAGCCATGCTCACCTTATGGCGCTGAACTGACCCTACTTCGGGCTCATAGCGCAGCACAACGGCGTGGGCCGGCAATGCAATCGCAAGCAGCAAACCTGCAACGACCCAAACGACGCGATCTTTGCGTGTCATCCTCGTTTCTCCTCACTTGCAATGCTAGAGAATCGGCAACTCCGGCGGCATTTCCGAACCGGTCAATGTCTCTGCCCCATCCTCTTCAACGGCGAGCAAATCCTCCAATCGTATTCCACCCTCTCCCTCAATGTAAATTCCAGGCTCAACCGTGATGACATGCCCCGTCTTCAACACCGTCTCATTTCCCTTTCCTAACCTCGGTGCTTCGTGGACCTCAATTCCAACACCATGCCCCAGTCCGTGCCCAAATGCATCCCCATACCCCGCATTTTCAATGATCGTACGGGCCATTGAATCTACATCGCCGCACTTCGCACCCGCGCGCACCTCGGCAGCCGCCGTGCGCTGTGCATGATAGACAAGCTCGTAGATTTCTTTCGCCTTCTTCGATGCGCTCCTGACGGCAAAACTTCGCGTCATGTCAGAGCAATACCCCAATGCCCTCGCGCCAATATCGATCACGACCATATCGCCAGGCTCGATTTTCCGTTCCGTGGTTTCTGCATGGGGCAAGGCACTGCGCGGTCCTGAGGCCACGATCATGTCGAAAGCGGCCGCCTCAGCGCCCTCTCGCCGCATAAGAAATTCCCCCTCGATCGCGATCTCTCGTTCGGTTCTTCCGGGTTCAAGCAAAGTCATCATCCGAGACATCGCCCGATCCGCTAATGCCGCCGCTCTTCGTATCCGATCGATCTCCTCCGGAGTTTTCATCTCACGCATCCGTTCGACAAGCCCGCCGGCCTTAGCAAATTCGATACCGCCTGCGCCCTCGGCAAGTTGCTCGTGTTCCTCACACGTCAGATGGCTCTCGTTATACCCCAAGCGAGAGGCACCGAAATCCGCAGCGGCGCGTCCAACGGAGCGAAAGAGATGACGCTCGATCTCGACAAACTCGAAGTCCCCCGCCTGTTCCACCGCTTGAATTCGATAGCGGAAGTCACTGAAGAGCAACGCCCTGCCATCGGTCACCAGCAGGACACCGCTCGAACCCGTGAACCCGCTGAGATAGAAAACATCGCTACGAGAAGAAACGAGGATACCGTCCAGTTCAGCCGATGCCAGGTCTCTCCGTAGGCGCTCGAGAAGCGCGGCGCGATCCATCAGGCGCGCTCTTCCACCCCGAGATGCGCCGCGAGTCCGCGCAATGCCAGCAGATAGCTTTGCGCGCCGAACCCGGCAATCTGGCCGATCGTCGCAGAGGCGATCAAAGAGTTGCGTCGAAATTCCTCGCGGGCGTGGATATTGGAGAGGTGGACTTCGACCGCCGGAAGTCCGGATGCCTTGATCGCGTCGAGAATTCCTACACTCGTAGTCGTCCAACCGGCCGGGTTAATAAGGATGCCGTCCGCATTGCCTCGCGCCCGCTGAATCGCGTCGATCACTGCCCCCTCTTCGTTCGACTGAAAGAAGCTCACTTCGAGACCCAGCTCCTCGGCCAGGGCCGCGATTTCGCCGTTGATATCATCCAACGTTTCCGTGCCGTAGATCTCAGGTTCGCGCGTTCCGAGCAGGTTGAGGTTACACCCATGAACGACCAGAACACATTTAGCAGCCATTGCTCGTCCCTCGGATTATTCGAGATTCAATACCATGCTGACTTCGCCACAGTCGGGGAACTTCGGACAGCGAATACATTCACTCCAGACCTTCTGCGGCAGCTCTGCTTTTTCGACTCGGTTGAAGCCGAACCGTTCGAAATAGTCTGGAATATAAGTGAGCACGAAGAGTCGCGCTATGTCGAGATTCCGTGCGTCATCCAAACATGCCTGCACAAGAGTTTCCCCCAGGCGATGTCCTTGGCAGTCCTCACGAACCGCGAGTCCCTTGACCTCGGCCAGGTCGCTCCAACTCACGTGGAGCGCACAACAGCCTATCACTTCATCCCCATTCCCCACGACGAAATAATCCCGCAGATTCTCATACAACTCGTTCAAAGACCTCGGGAGCATAAGATCCCGCTGGGCGAAGAGGTTGATGAGCTTGTGGATCGTCTCTACATCACCGACGCGCGCACGGCGAAGCTTGGCTTCCATGACCGCGATTCTAGCACAGCGCCATTCCGGGAGGCAAGCCGATAGCATGTCGATCACGAATCTACCCCCGGTCGGTGCAAGGTTATGGCCACAATCTCCGGTGGGCAGAAGAGCCGAAATGGAACGCCCTTCTTCCCCAGACCCGTGAAACGATCAACTGGGTGTTCCCCACACGATGATGCCCCCACGCGAAACGAGTCCCGAACTCTGACATTCCAACAACCGGGCATGCGAACGGAATGACGACCTGACCCCCATGCGTATGGCCGGATAGAACCAGTGAAACGCGGCGATCCTCGAGCCGAACGAACAACAGGAAGTTTGTCCACCTTCCCCGAATGGACCAAATACACAACGCCATGGTCCCAACCAACGAAGATATTACCTCTGATTTACTCGTCATCGGCGCAGGCGCGGCAGGGTGTGCCTGCGCACTTCGCGCCGCGGAACTGGGCATAGACGTCATCATGCTTAGCGCTCCCGATGATCCGCTGGAGTCCAACAGCGGCTATGCACAGGGAGGCATCATCGCTCGCCCCCCGGGCGATACTCTCGATAATTTGGCGGCGGATATCATGGTGGCAGGCGATGGCCTCTCGAATCCTGATGCGGTTCGCCTGCTCGCCGAGAGCATTCCGGATATCGTCCAAGGTTTTCTCATTGACAGGCTGAATGTCGAGTTTTCTCGCGACGAAGATGGCTGCCTGGACTTCACTCAGGAGGCGGCCCACTCGTGCCGCAGGATCGCCCATGCCGATGACGCAACCGGCCACGCTATTCTCATCCGCATGCTCGCGGCCGTCGCGGCGGAGCCCCGCATCGAAGTCGTTACCCACCATACAGCCGTAGATCTCATCACGCTCCCGCACCATTCTTCGGAGCCTTCAGCGGTGTATCGGCCGATCGAGTGTTTGGGCGTTTATGCGCTCAACCAGCAGACTGGTGAGATCAAGCGCTACTTCGCCCCTCATACCGTGCTAGCGACGGGTGGATTGGGTCAGTTGTACCTTCACACCACCAATCCGCAAGTGGCCAGAGGTGATGGACTGGCAATGGCACACCGAGCGGGAGCAGATATTATCAACGCGGAGTACGTACAGTTCCATCCGACGGCGTTTTACCACCGAGACGCGGATCGTTTCCTGATATCCGAATCCGTCAGGGGAGAAGGCGCCGTCCTGCGCCGAAAAGATGGCACTGAGTTTATGTCAGAATATCATCCCGATGGGTCATTGGCCCCTCGAGACGTTGTCGCGCGAGCGATCCACGAAGAAATGTTGAAAACGGGAACTGAATACGTGCTCCTCGACTTGAGCGACATCTCGGTTGACCCAAAAATCCGTTTCCCCACCATCTACGAGACGCTTCTCCAACATGGCGTCGACATCACGAAACAGCCCGCTCCTGTCGTGCCGGCGGCGCATTATTACTGCGGAGGAGTCCGGGTCGATCTGTGGGGGCGAACGAGTATCCAACGCCTCTACGCGGTCGGCGAGGTGAGTTGCACCGGCGTGCATGGAGCCAACCGACTCGCTTCAACATCGCTGCCGGAGGCCATTCTCTGGGGCCAGCGCGCGGCGGAGGACGCGTGCGGCGACGACCGTCCACTGGCCGAGGATATCCCTGCCAGCATAGCGATTTGGTATGACGAGGGACTGACAGAAGATACGGATCCCCTCCTCATAATCCAAGACTGGATGATGATCAAGAGCACCATGTGGAACTACGCTGGCATCGTGCGAAACGCCAAGCGCCTTCGGCGTGCGGTGGCCGATCTCAGCTACCTCACCCACCGCATCGAGCAGTTCTACCGGGAAACTAAGCTGGCAGACTCAATCGTCGGACTGAGGAACGGAATCACGGCTGCCTACATCATTGCCGATGCAGCGCGTCGTAACCCCAAGAGCCGCGGCTGCCACTATCGCACGGACTGACCCGTCGTTCCGGCGCCGGGCGACGCACCCTCGATCGTTGCTTTTCCCCTTAGCACGGAGAGTTTTATGCGTGCGCCGGGAGCATGTGGGAGGATAGTTTCGGTCGAGTCCTCAGCTCGCAGAATTTGGCGGAAACAGCGAGCTCTCACCCTGTGTTTCTCACGCCAATCCTCCTGCGAGTCGCTCGGCCAAGGAAATCAATGTCCGCGTGGCCGCCCCGGTCGCACCTTCGATCTGATCCGGCCGGTCTTTCTCGTTCCACGCAGTGCCAGCGATGTCGATATGCGCCCAGGCAGTATCGCCCACGAATTCCCGCAGAAACCAGCCGGCAGTGATTGTTCCTGCAGGGCGACCGCCGACATTCTTGATATCCGCTATTCGGCTGTCGAGTTGCGGACGATACTCTGGGAAGAGCGGTAGCCGCCACATCCGTTCCCCGGCGCACTCTCCCGCGTCTAAGACAGCCTCGACGAGCGCTGTATCATTGCCCATGACTCCTGCTGCAACGTGGCCGAGCGCAATGATGCAAGCGCCGGTCAAGGTAGCCACGTCTATCAGGTGTGTCGCCCCAAGGTTCACGGCGTAAGCGAGTGCATCGGCCAGCAACAGCCGTCCTTCTGCGTCGGTGCTAATCACCTCAATGGTCTTCCCGTTCATTGCCGTCAGCACGTCGCCCGGCCGATAGGCTTTGCTGCTTGGAAGATTCTCCGATGCTGGAATGATCCCGATCAAGTCCAGGCCGAGCTTCATTTTGGACACCGCCCTAAGTGCGCCTAAGACGGCGGCACCTCCAGCCATGTCCTGCTTCATAAGCTCCATTTTGTCGGGTGGTTTGATGGAGATGCCCCCGCTGTCGAATGTAAGTCCCTTACCCACAAATGCTACGCGCGGGCCGTTTCTGCTCTGCTGATGTCGCAATAAGATTAGACATGCAGGCTCGTCGCTGCCACGCGCGACGGCTGAGAACGCACCCATTTTGAGTTCGTCGATTCGCTCTGGATCGAGAATCTCGACTTCCAAATCCGAGTTCGCCGCCATCTCCTCCGCTTCTTGGGCGAGGCGGCTCGGCGTCACTTCGTTGGGCGGCAAGTTTACAAGCCGGCGCGCGTAGTTCGTTGCTTCACCTGCTATTGCTGCTGTGCGAGCAGCTTCAACCAACAGGTCTCCATCATCGCCGTCAACACCCAGGACGGATAACTCTTCGAACTCGTGTGGGAACTCCTGCTCGCCCTTGCACTCTCCACCCCGATAGAGTCCCGTGTAAGTGCCCTCGACAATGGCCTTCATGACCTGTTCCGGTCGGCTTGCAGGAACCGGATCGAGATGGAGCCCCAGGCCGACGCGGCGGCACCCACGATCACGAAGGACTCGCGCGGCCACGGCTGCGGCTTTCCTAACGGCGAAGACCGGGTCTCGACCGCTATCGCCCAGACCAAGGACAGCCACTCGAGGCGACGCGAGCTTGCCACCGGTATGGACGACCGTGATCTCCGACTCTTTTCCGCGAATTTCTCCCGCCTCAACTAATCTTTGGATCGTGCCTTCAAGGGCTTTGTCGATTTCGGCGACAATACCCTCCAGAGGAGCTTTCTTTAATAGCCCCACGATAACGGCGTCCCCTTCGTACTTGATAGCAGACTCAGTCGAAAAGCGTAACTCCAAGTGAATAGCTCCCTTCTCAGGCAGGTGCGGCTGACACCTGCTAGCCTTTCAGGTATAATCGACCATCACAGTACTTTGAGATGTGTGAACAGCCGAACTTATCGATCCACTACGTGTCTAATACGGTGAAGGAGGAGCGAATTCCCTCCGTTCTTTCATTTCTTAAGGAGACCTCCAATGACCCAGGCCTCCAGTGATATTGTAGCCGAGGTGCTCCTCGGCGCTGGTTTGCTCACGCGGGAGCAACTTGAGTCAGTCGCCGATTCTCGTATGAACGGCACCGAGAAGTTGGACGAAGCGGTCGTTCGTCTCGGCGTCGCGCGGGAAGAAGATGTGTACTCTGCAATCGCACGCCACCTTGGTCTCGAATATGTCTCGGAGATCGCCCGCGATATCGACCCGGCACTGCTCGCGCAGCTTCCCGGCGAGTTCGCTATGCGCCACCAAGTTCTCCCGCTCGAAGAGGAAGACCATATCCTCGTCGTGGCGATGGCAAATCCCTTCGATGTCACCGTTCTCGACGATCTCCGCCTATTGACGAACCGCGACATCCGTGCGGTGGTTGGCAGCCGGCGAAAAATTTCCGACGCCATCGAGCAATCCTATATGGAGAAGATGTTCCGCGACATAGACGATATGCAGCGGGAAGAAGTTGCCGATGAAGACCTTGAAATCGCCGACCTCCAGAAGATGGCCAGAGAAGCACTGGTCATCAAGCTCGTCAACCTCATTTTGCATCAGGCGATCCAGGAGCGCGCATCCGACATTCACGTCGAGCCCCACGAGCGCGAGTTGAGGGTTCGGTATCGCGTCGATGGCGTCCTGCACGACGCATCTTCTCCACCCCGCCATCTCCACCCGGCGATCATCTCGCGAATCAAGATCATGTCCGATATGGATATTGCGGAGCGGCGCCTACCGCAGGATGGACGCGTGCGCATCAAGCTCGGGGAGCGAATGATCGATCTCCGCGTTTCGACGATCCCGACACTCCACGGCGAAAGTGTCGTCATTCGTTTGCTCGACCGCTCCGCCGGGCTTATGAAGCTCACCGAACTCGGCATGCATAACGACACTTTTGGCATCTTCCGCCAGCTTATCAGTCGGCCGCACGGAATCATCCTTGCCACCGGGCCGACCGGCTCGGGCAAGAGTACGACTCTCCACGCCGGGCTCCATGAAGTCTATTCCTCCGAGAAGAAAGTCATTACGATCGAGGATCCTGTCGAATATGAACTCCGCGGCGCTAATCAAATCAATGTGCGCCCGGAGATCGGCCTGACTTTCGCCTCCGGTTTACGCCATATCGTCCGGCAGGACCCGGACATTATCATGGTTGGAGAGATTCGCGACCGAGAAACGGCGGATATCGCCATCCATGCCGCTCTAACCGGGCATTTGGTTTTCAGCACCGTACACACGAACGACGCAGCTGGCGCTGTCACACGGCTCCTCGATATGGGCATCGAGCCGTTTCTCGTCGCCTCATCCCTGATCGGCGTTCTTGCTCAGCGACTCGTCCGAACGTTATGTCCGAGGTGTAAAGTTCCATACGAGCCGACCCGTGAAGAACTTCGCAGCATCGGGGTCGTGGCCGATCAGGTTAAAGCCGTTACCCTCTATCGTCCAGGCGACTGTGATGTCTGTCTGAAGGGCTATTTGGGCCGGACGGGCGTCTTCGAGCTACTCGTCGTCGATGACGACATTAGCCAGCAGATACTCGATAAGGCATCATCCAACGAGATCAAGCAGCGCGCCGTGCAGCGAGATATGCGCACCCTCTTGGCGGACGGCCGCGCAAAGGTGTTGGAAGGCACGACGACGATTGAAGAGCTGGTTCGGGTTTGCCAGCGGGACGAGATTTAGTATGGCGAGATTCCGGTATACCGCGCTTGACCGGTCGGGTAAACAAATCGTCGGGGACATCGCTGCCGAGAACCCCGAGGAAGTGAAGCGTCGCCTCCGGGAAATGGGCTACTTCCCTTCCCATATTGTCGAGGCGGCGGCAAAGGCCCTAGACCGGTCGACGGAAGTCCGGCGAAAACGCGGCGTCACCGGAACCGATGTCGTCGTTATGACGCGCCAACTTGCCGATATGACCGCCGCCCGCCTCCCGATGTTTCGGAGCCTTTCGGTGCTCGTCGAGCAGGCTGGCTCCTCAGCCCTGCATGACATCGTCGAGGAAATACGCTCGGACGTCCAGCAAGGCAGACCTCTTTCCGACGCTCTCCGGCGGCACCCCCGCCAGTTTCCAGACCTCTACGTCAACATGGTGCATGCCGGTGAAACGAGTGGACACCTCGACGTAGTGCTGGTGCGGCTCGCCGATTTCCTGGAGAAATCTATGCAGCGGCGCTCTCAGGTAATCTCCGCGCTTCTCTACCCGGCCGTTCTTATCACTGTGGCTATCGGCGCAGTTGCCTTTATTATGGGATTTCTCATCCCCAAGCTCTCGGCACTCTTCGAAGAGATGGAGCAAACTTTGCCTCTTATGACTCAAGCCCTTCTCGGAATAGCCGATGCCTTCGCACAGATATGGTGGCTGCTCTTTATACTCGCAGCTGCACTCTTCTTTGGGGTGCGATGGTACGCCCGGACCGAAGCGGGAAGGGATGCTCTCGACCTCATAGCTCTCCGAGTTCCTCTGCTCGGTCCGATCTGGCACAAGATGGCCGTGTCGAGACTTGCCCGCACCCTTGGGACGATGCTGGCTGGCGGCGTCCCCATTTTGACTGCCCTCGAGATCAGCAGCAACGCGGTCGGTAATCGACCAATGGCGCGAGCGGTTTCAGCCATGCGTGATGATGTTCAAGAGGGAACCAGTATCGCGAACGCTATGGAGCATACGGCAGCATTCCCACCACTTCTCATCCACATGGCCGGCGTCGGCGAGGAAACCGGCCAACTTCCTGAGATGATGGCGCGCGTCGCCGACAGCCTTGATTTCGAAGTCGATAGCACTTTGGGACGTCTGACGACATTGCTCGAGCCCTTTATCATTATCATCATGGGTCTGATAGTAGGATTCATTGTCCTTGCCGTCTTGCTGCCTATTTTCCAGATCAATGCGACCATCGGTCGCTAGCAAAGGGATGGTTCTGATGATACGCTGGCAGGTCAAAGCGCGACAGAACAGTGGCTTCACGCTCATCGAGCTCGTCGTCGTGATGACAATCATCGCGATTCTAGCTGGTGCAGTCGCGCTCCAAATCGTCAACCGAACGAAAATAGCGAGACGCACCCGCGCCATTCAGGACATCAGCACTATTGAGACGGCTCTGGACCTCTATGCCGCGGATAATGGCCACCACCCGTCGACTCAGCAGGGCATCGAGGCGCTTCGCCAGAAGCCCTCCTCCCCGCCTGTCCCCGAGAACTGGAATGGCCCTTACTTGAAGAAATCCCCTATCGACCCTTGGGGCAACCCCTATGTTTATCGATTCCCAGGCCAGCTCAACCCCAACGGCTATGATGTGATCTCCTACGGCGACGACGGCCAGCCGGGTGGCTCTGGTGAATTTGCGGCGGACATAACCAACGCCGACGATTAGGGTGTTCTTTATGCACCTCTTCCGGCCCAGACAGGCGAATAGCGAAACGAGTGGCTTTACCCTCCTCGAGTTGCTCATCGTGATGGTCATCATCACGATTGGGTTCTTCGCACTTCGCCCCACGTTCGCCGGAGCCATCATGGGGGCGCAGGACCGGGCCGCTTTTCGCCAATTGGTCGGTATGTTCAAAGCGGCCCGTTCCGAGGCAGTCGCCAAAGGCAAACTCATCCGCATTGTGTTCGATCCGGCAACCGCTGTCTTTCATGCCGAAGCACAAGACGAGCCGGAAGTCGATCGGGCGAATTTTCAGTCTCTCTCGCTCATGGGTCGACGCAACTTCCGCCTCCCAGACCACCTCAGCGTAGGTGAGATATCTGTCGGTGGCGAGACCCTTGTGGAAACTGAAATCATCCGTATGTACTTCTATCCCGACGGACGCACCGATGGCGTTGAGATGATGCTCGTCGACTGGCGCGGCGCGGAAATCATCGTTACCATTACCTCCGCTACGGGGGGGGTGCGGGTTAATGCCTAGAGATCATTTCATAACCTCTACAAAGGCATCTATGGGTCAACTGGGCCGTTTTGGCCTAGGTTATGAAATAGCTTCTAAGCGTATCTTCTTGCGCAAAGCTACGAGCGCTTTTACCCTAGTCGAAGTGTTGGTCGCCACTTCCTTACTCGCTATTGGATTGCTCGGTGCGTTGACGGCGCTATCCACAGCCAGCCGAGTGGCAGGGGCATCAACCAATGACACGACCATCACTCTCCTCGCCCAAGAGAAGCTTGCCGAGATTCAGCTCCTCGGAGCAGATATCGTCGCTCTGGATGAAGCGGAGGGGGATTTCGCTCCAACCCATCCAGATTATGGCTGGCGCATGATCGTTGAATCTCCTGACGATCGTAACGTCATTCGCGTCGATCTTTTCATTCTCGCACCAGAGGCTGGAAGAACCCGTGAAGTCCGGTTTTTTACAAATGTCTTCTAGGCCCCGAGCCAAATCCGCGGGCTTCACGCTGTTGGAGCTGACGATCGCCATGAGCTTTGTGGCAGCTCTCGTTGGAGGTATCGCCCTGACCGTTTCGACGGCACTAAAAGTATGGGACCGATCGCAGGAAATCGCGGAGATCAACCAAGAAGCGCGTTCGGTTTTCGAAGTGCTTTCTCGCGACCTCCGCGGGGCCTATCTCGGCCTTACTAATAATGGAGGATACTTCCTCGGCGGAGTTGGCTCTCAGCATCTCAACACCAGCCAGTCTTTCGAGTTTACAACTGAAAGTAGCTCTCTTACACGGCTCGCACTCCTCCCACCCACTGACATTGAAGATTGGGATTTGGAGACAGAGGTCCTTCCGCCACCCGTCACCGACTTCGTCGCAGTGCGCTACTCAGTGATCGAAGCAACTCCTGACATGAGTCCCGGGCTCTACCGGCTTACCTGGGCTGCGCCAACCCCCGAGTGGGTCGAGGAACGACGCTCCGAAAGTGAGGCTTTTAGGATCGAGCTCATTTCACCCTCGGTCAACTCGGTTCGCTTGTGGTATTTCGACGGAGAAGAGTGGCTGAGCGCATGGACGACGGATGAACGGAATCTGCGCCTTCCCAACGCCATCGCAGTGGAGCTGACTCTGCTGGATAAGCAAGGAAACAAGCATTCCTATGAGACCATTTGCCACGTGCCTGCACAATAGATCAGATGGGGCCAGGCGGGGCGTTGTACTTATCTTGGCCGTGTTTGCCGTAGCTCTGCTCACAGTGCTGGCAGTTGGAGTGACGGCGGCGGTTCGCGTGGAGTTGTTCGCATCCCGCGCCTCCTTGGATAGGATGAGAGCGCTTTATTTAGCTCAGGCAGGTCTCAATCAGGCGCGAGCTATTCTCTTCTATGACAATCCACAGGCAGATACGCTGCTCGACGAATGGGGCGCCCTGGCGGAACAGCCTCTCGATGATCCACACGAGTTGGGCGACGGATTCTACCGCGTCCGCGTCTATGACGCCTGTGGACGCCTCGACGTGAATCAGGCAGAGTACCCGGCTCTGGTGCAGCTTACCGGCGAGCCCGCCGCCGCGGCTGGTATTATCGATTGGCGAGACGCTGGCGAAGCCCTTACCCCGGACGGCGCCGAAGCCGAGTACTACCGGGATCTCGGAGTCCGGTATCTCCCACGCGACGACGCGCTCCAAACGCCGGGCGAATTGCTCCTCGTCAACGGAGTCACGCCAGCTATGTATTTCGGCACCGATGATCAGACCGGACTCTCCGATCTCGTCACGGTTACGTCCATCTCCTTGAATACCGATCCCGATGGCAATGCTCGAATCGACCTCAACACCTTCAATAGCTGGGACCAGACAAATTTTCGCGATTCCATTATCGCCAAGCTAGGATCGCTCTTCGTCATGTATGGCCCTGAAGATATTTTCAAGGGCCTCAGCAATCTGATCGACGATGGGCAATCCGGATATACCTCTTTGTCGCAGCTGAGAACAGCGGCTGGGCTCGACTTTGGCTCAATCACCGGGATCATTGATTATGTCTCGGTGGAAAGCGAACTCGTCTTGCGGGGTAAGGTCAATCTCAACACAGCCCCCAGGGAGGTAATCGTCGCCTTACCTGGAAGCTCGGAAGCACTTGCTGACGCTGTAGTCACGCAGCGCGAGCTCCAGCCGTTTCTTCGACTCGGCGATGTCGTGAACTTCCTTGTGGATATGCCCGGCGGAGAGACGGTCTTCGAACAGATGATTGACTACGTGACAACGAAATCCTCAACCTTCATCATCGAATCGATGGGCGCAACGCGCAACGGGCGCACGTATCGGGCGCTCACAGCGTTAGTGCACCGATCGCCGAACGGCGTCGCTATTATTAGACAGGCTGAGCGTGACTGGCCGCTGCCGCCGGCCGAAGACGAAGACTATGTGCAAATCGCTAGGAGGTAGTTGATTGTTATCAAGGAGTAGGCCAGTCAGTATCGAGATCGGGCCGCGTTCCGTCAAGGTCGCGCAGCTGATCGAGCGCGGCAAGAGTATCGGCGCGGTGCTCTTCGCCGAACAGACTCTGCCAGTGGGGTACCGCTGGGAGATCGGAGGGGATCCGGGGCCAGTCGTCGAGGCGATCCGAGAGGCGCTATCCCTGGCAGGCATTCGCTCGAAGCATGCTGTCCTTTTGCTGCAGCGAAGCCAGGTGACTGCGCGCGTAAGCGCCTTCCCCCGAGCAGACCGCGATGAACTGCGGCGAGTCGTCGAATATGATCTCGCCGATCACATTCCCTTCCCGATCGACCACGTCGTCGTCGATTTCCAGCCACTCGGACCGTCTCGTGATGAGCCGGGACTCGAGCAGATTCTCGTCGTTGCCGCGCCGCGCGAACTCCTCCGAGAACATCTTCGAGTGGCAGAAGCGCTCGGTATGACGGTCGTCGCCGTTACGGTCGATGCGCTTGCACTCGATGACCTTGCGAGGACGCTCGGGCGCGAGCCCTCAGGGGTGGCAATCTCGATAGAGATAGACCCTCGCACCACCACGATAAATGTCTCCGACAGAGAAACGCTGCGACTGACACGCTCGGTGGGCGTTGGAGGCGATCAGCTGACACGGGCGATTCAGGAAGACTTCAACGTGGAGAGCACGGAGGCGCAGCGGCTCAAGTGGTCGGATGGACTTCGTCTACTGGGCAAAGAACCCCAGGCGAAGGCCGTCCGCGCCTGGCTCGACAACTTCATTGGGGAAATCAAGCGTTCTAGCCTGACTTCCGGTCCCTCCGCCATATCGCGAATTGTTATCCTCGGCACCGACGCGGGAGTCCCGGGGCTCGCCGAGAGCTTGGCGACTGAATTTGGAGCGGAGCCCATCTTTCTCTCTGGGGGCGATGTCTTTCCGGAAGCTGATTTCCGGGGTCCCGAGAGCACCCATGCCGACACATGCCTTATGGTTATGGCAGCCGGGTTTCGAGGTATCGGTCGAAGTGTTTGGACGATATCACTGCTCCCCCCCGAAGTCGGTCGGGCTCGTCGGCGCGGCCGCACCCGGCGTTTGAGCATGGCCGCCGGAGCGTTCGTTGTTCTGGCCATGGCATTGCTATACGTGGCATCGGCTCGGCAGATGTATCAGCTCCGGTCAGAGGTCAACGCTCTCCGGCAGCGGTCCGAACTCGCCGCGCAAGATCGGATGCGAGCAGAGGAGTTGCTCGCCGAGCGCGATGGCTTGCGAGTTCGGACCGACGCATTGGAGATCGTCGGCATCCGCCGATATGCTGCTCTCGAACTCCTTCGAAGCCTTTCGCTATACTCGCCCAAGGAGATTTCGCTTACGTTTTTCACGTTACGGCCGGATCAGCCACTTCAAATACGAGGCAGTGCTCCAAACTCTGCCGTGCTCGCCGAGCTTCAACATTCTATGGGCTTGTCGCGACTTGTTACAGATGCGCGGTTGACAGGCGCCGATCGCGTTTTATCTCGACGTCGAACCACTAAGAATCTAAGCTTCACGATGGAGTTCCACCTCTGGACCGAGAGGACGGCCGAAACACACGCCGCCTTGCTCAGGCGATGGGAGAGCCGACCATGAGACAACTCTCCCCGCGCGAGCGAATCTTCGTAACCTTAGGTGGCATCTTCGTCTTCCTCGCCATATATCTCTGGGGTTTCTTGCTTCCACTCCGAGGTAAGTCTTATCGACTCAGACAAGAGGCGACTACACTCAGAAGTCAAATCGAGCAATCGCAACTCATGTACCAGGAGGCCCCTTCGATCGCAGACGAAATCCACGATCTAGACCGCCACGTCGAAGCCGTCATGTTTCCCGAAAGAGATCTTAGATCCGGCATGGTTCGAAGCCTCGAAAGCCTTTCGTCGGAGTTCGACGTGACCATCACGAGCATTAGACCCGCAGATCCAGAGACGGTCGACGGCGCCGTCAAATATCCAGCCACTGTGAGAGCGGTAGCTGAGCTGCCCCGCCTGGTACGACTTCTATTCGAACTCGAACGCCCGGAACGGCGGCTTTGGGTGGAAGGGATTGAGATCACCTCTGCCCGACAGACCGACGAAGAACTCCAGGCAACTATCTACTTGGCCGTCTACGGTCCGGCAGATGAGAGTGAGGTTGACGATGTCGATGCCTAGTCGAAGACATCTCTTGCTCGCCATTCTCCTTCTTGGATCGGTGGGCTTCTTCATCTACTCGCTACGCGGTGGGCAAGTGGCGCGCGAGCAAATTTCACGCCCCCTACAGGAAACAGCGACGACACCAACCACCAGAGAGCGCGATATTCAGCCAGCGGCTCCACCCGATGTCGATTTCAGCCGATATGCGGCGCTTGCTGGAAACAACGTTTTCTCGGAAAACCGAGCCCTCTCTAAGCCAGAGAAATCAGCGCCCAGTGGCAAGGTCGAACCGCCTCCTCCACTTCCCTCAGGAGAGAACTCGAAGCCCGTAACGCCAGAAGTTGACTTCTCTGGATGGAGCTACGCCGGCTATGTCGAGCTCAACGGTGAGCAGCTTGGCATTCTTCAGAACGATGCCACCCGCGCCTGCAAGTATGTCGGTCAGGGCGATAATTTCATGGGGGCAACCGTCGAGGATATTGATCGCGAATCTATCAGTTTCCGCTCCGGGTCGTCTAAAAAGTCCCTGAGCCGCCCTCGAGACTTTCCGATAACACCGCTCGAGAAAGGCGCTGGCTGATCCGAAACGCGCGGGCATAGCTAGTGTATAGAACATGGCGAAGAGGTATGTCTAACATGATCTTCCGCAATCGTCCGCTGGCATCTCGCCAGAACAGAAGGGTGAATACGATGAAAATACGCAGCCACATCTCTTGGCTTGCTATCATGACCGCTTTGACAATCACCGCTATGGGTGTGCGACCAGGGGAAACGCAGCCAGCTGACCGCAGGAACCAACAGCGTGCATCTCGAGCGCAGCGCCCGGCCGCGCGCGCCGATGCCGATATTGAGAAGGTTCCTGGAAAGGCGGCTTCGAGCGAAGCCGCCAAGCCTCCCACCGAGAATCGCCTCGAAGTGCTCTCCGCTGCTGGTGGGGCTAAGACTATTGCGATGGAGTTCTATGGCCTCGATATAGACCACCTGCTAAGGCTGTTGAGTTATGCCGCGCAGGTCACGATTGTAAAATCCGACCAAGTAACCGGTCCGATCACAGTCATCGCTCCCGAGCCGGTGCCATTGGATGTCGCGTTCCAAATATTGGACTCCATTCTTCAGGTCCGCGGATTCACGCTTGTCCGAGCGGCGACTGGCATCTATAAAGTGGTTCCTGTTGCGCAAGCTGGAGGTGCGACAAGCCCCTTGTATTTTGGCAGAGAAACGGGTGAGATGGCAGCCGGGGACGAACTTATAACCCAGGTGGTCCCTCTCGAAAATCTAAGTGCATCAGACGTTGCAAGTCAAATCCAGGAGCTTCTCTCGGAAAACGCGAGCGTCATACCGACTTCGACCAACTCCCTCATCATCACCGACACTGCAAGCACTATAGAACGCGTCCTCACCCTTATCGCGCACGCCGAAACTGAGCTAGCCGGGGGCATCAAAGTATATCCGCTCCAGTACTACGACGCGACCGAGATGTCGGAGCTCATCACGAATATCGTTCTTAGTCGCGGCGGCACCGCCGCCGGCGGAGCTCGACCGGTATGGGAGCGACGTGTTAGCGGCAGGGGACGTCCGCAGACAACCCGCCCCACACCGCGCGCCCAATCCACGGCTGGAGTAGCCACCTCCGGGCCGGAATTCGCCTATCCTGACACTCGGACGAACTCGCTTATCGTACTCGCCACTCCCCTCCACCTCCAGCAGATTGAGGAACTCGTGTTCCAGCTCGATCGCCCCGTCAGCCTTCGCGATGCGTACTTCGTATATCCGGCGCAGAATCTCATTGCGAGTCAACTGGCTGATTCCATCGCGCCGCTCATCGACGCCGAGGTAATTTATACGGGTGTTGGCCCGGAAACCGGCGGTGGCGGCAGAGGTGGTAGCTCTGGCTCTCGCACACAAACACAAGGGCTTACACGTCCGTTTACGAGTACGCGGACTCAAAGCGCCAGCTCGACCGGAGTCGGTTCGAGCCCCATCTCCCGCGGGCGCAATCGGAGCGCTTACGAAGTCGAGCCCCTAGCCGGAACGAACGCACCACTCGCGATCGCTCAGGCACAAGAGACAGGCCGCCCTCCGGCGCGACCGGAAATGCCCCCGCCGGGCGAACCCATCCCCTCAGCAGGCGCTGGCGAAGACCTGGAGACGGCGCTTACGGGGGCCGGCGTCGCTCAGTCTACTATCGTGGCCGACGACAACACCAATACTCTTCTCATCTCTGCTCCACCCGAACAGATCGACCTTATCCAGCAAATGCTCGACAAACTCGATATTCTTCCGCCCCAGGTTCATATCAGAGCTATCGTAGCCGAGGTCGCCCTTCAGCGAGATACGAGCCTCGGCTTCCAGTGGGAGAATCTCGGTCGAACTTTCGGGACTTTCGATGGTGATGTGTTCACAGGGAATATTGGAACGAACTTCGGCCTAACTGGACCAGACGACAGCAATTCTCCGTCTGGATTCTTCGGCACAATCAGTGGTCCTGAATTTGACGCCATCCTCAACGTATTGACCACCGATAGCAAAGCTCGCATTCTCTCTGCGCCGAGTATCTTTACCGCGAGTAACCAAGAGGCACAAATCGACATATCGCAGCAACTTCCCTTCCCGACTGGGACTTTCCAGAGCACCACTGCAGAGGGCACTATCAGCACGAGCATATCCTATCGATCCGTCGGTATCGTTCTCCAAGTCACTCCGCGAGTGACCCAGGGCGATATCGTACAAATGGATATCCAGATCGAGGCCAACGAACCAGGCTCGGATGTCCAAGTCGCCGGACTCGCCTATCCAAGCTTCAATCAGAGGCTGGCGACGGCGACGCTCAACGTGCGCAACGGTCACACCATCGTCCTAGGAGGGTTGATGCGCGAAGCGATCACGCGCAGCGCTTCGCGCGTTCCGATCCTCGGCGATCTTCCCATCATCGGCACCCTCTTTCGCTCTACCGACTCCGGAAGACAGAAATCCGAACTTCTTCTCTTCCTGACGCCCTACGTCGTACGCAACCCCGAGGAAGCTGCCGATCTGACTGACAGGGAAGCCCATAGGCTCCCAGATGTTCCGAAAAGTCTGCGCAATCCTATCCCAGGGGAAGCACTCGAAGCGCCGTACGAAGTTGTCTATCCCGCGGAGGAGGCAATCGAGGTGCCAGGCATAGTGGATACCCACACGGAGCTACCGGAAGTTGATACACCTTCGCCGGATGTCACACCTGACGAATCCACTGCTCTAGACGAACAGAAAATCCCTCTGGCACCGATTAAGGAAGAGTCGCCGCCCCCACCAGTGGAACCCCAGCATTTCTAGACTATACACCAGCCCCAATTTTGACCCCGTCGAATTAGAAGACGCCGCCCTCCTGGGCGGCGTCTTCTACTATTGAGAAGAGAATTACTCTCAGTCCGTCTCTGTATGCTCTTCGAAAAAGCGCGCGATCTCGTCGCGCTCGAACACCGGAAGGGCCGCTCGGATTCCACCTGAAGATAATGTCAGCCCTTCATCCTTGGGAACGACCCGGCCGATCACTCTGGCGGGACGCCCCTCGTCCTCCAGCGCCGACAACAAATCTTCGACCTTTTCGGGGACAACGGTGGCGAGGAGCGCACCCGACGCGATCAACCCGAGCGGATCGATTCCCACCGCATCACAGATCCGTACCGTCAAGGGGTCGATCTCAATCTCGTCGCCATCGATTTCGAGTCCCACCTCAGATGCGAGTGCGAGTTCCAGCAGCCCCGTTGCAATGCCACCTTCGGTCGGATCGTGCATCGCACTCACCCCAATTTCCGACGCGACACGCGCAACCCGCACGACACTAATTCCGGGCGTCATCAGAAAATCTTGAGCACGAGCGGTAGAATCTTCTTCAATCCCCCGTGCAGCTAGAATGCCAGCTGCATCACGTGCCAGAATCGCTGTCCCCTCAACAGCCGCACATCCAGACAATACGACAGCATCTCCGACTGCTGCCCCGGCCGACGTTGTGAGACGCTCTCGTGTAGTCTCGCCTAGCATGCACCCGATCAGAACCGGACGATGCACGCTTGGTGTAACCTCAGTATGGCCACCGATCAGCGTAATATCCAAGGAGCGACAGACTTCGACGACCTGATCGAAAGCTAGACCGATGTCCGCCTCGGTCGCCCCCAGGGGAAGCAAAAGCGTTCCCAAGAACCACTTAGGATCAGCTCCCATAACTGCAACATCGTTGGCATTCACTTGAACCGCGTACCAGCCAATAAGGTCGGTGGCAAACGTGATCGGATCTGAGGTCACCACCAAGAACCGCTCACCGACCTCCACGACTGCTGCATCCTCCCCCACCCCTGGCCCAACGATCACACGAGAGTCTCCTTTGGGCAAGCGACCAAGCATTTCCGCCAGCAAAGCGTGAGGGAGTTTTCCCGCTTTCATTGTGACTCCTGCCATTCGTCTGCCCAGATCGTACGGTAGACGATCATGACCGGAGCACCATTAGTGATCTTATCCTCGATCGCCACTACATACACTGGAGTGAATAGATCGCGTCTCCCGTCGAGTCCTGGATACCACTGCGGAAAGACGACCAGATAGTCTGGTCGGTGTTCAGTTATGAATTCGAACAGAGCTGCCGATGCGCTACCATCTAGCCGCCGCCTCATATCGCGTAGCGCCAAAACCTCCGGCGTGACCAACCCTTGGAGATCCAGCACCCGCAAATCCGAGAAAAGACCGATGGCACCAATATCGTTCACCGCAATAAGCGCATCCGGCGCGGCGTTTTCCTTCAGCCAGCGCCCGATTGCGACCTGCATCTCATTGGTGTTCTTCACGTTGAGCGAATACGTTTTTGCGGCACCCGGATGCCGTAGCAACGAAACAGCAAGGACGGCGATCAGAAGCGTCACTCGCACGGGAAAGCGGTGGTTTTTTGGGAAACGCTCCACGACCCACCATCCACCGAGCATGGCCACCATGACGTAAAGAGCGTTTAGATTCGCGATGTAGCGCTGACTTTGATAGGCAGGCGGACGATATCCACCGACCCATGCCCAGATAACCGGCTGAGACAAGATCACAAGCAGCACGAGAGCCGAACCAAAGCCCCCCGCTTTATTCTTGCCACTGTGCCAGCGCGCCGCAAGCCAAACTACACCGATGGGCAGGCCTGCTATCAGGAGGCAATTGTTCGAAGCCCAAGCTCTGAGCACATCCCAGATCTCTCGAATCGGTCCGATGATTAAGGCTGACGATAGCGAAACCTCGGGGTTCACCAGAGCCCCCAGCACACCCATCCACTGAAGCTTCGAATAGTATGACGTAGGCAACGGGTATCCTGTTGTGCGGTAGTTGTAGAGGAAGAATGGGGCTATGATGATAGCAAACACCGGTACGTGGACTGCAAGACCTCGGCCCCATCGGCGCAATGCCGCTCCCCTCTCATCCCGAGCCAAGCCCATCAACCGATCCGTCATCGCCACCGGGAAGAGGACCAACATCTCCGGGCGCGCCAGACTCGCGAGAGCAAACACCACCGTGGGGAGCAGTCCTTTTGCGCCGGCGTCGCTTCGCAGCCTCACGTGGAGCGCCATTCCCGTTATCGCGAGAACCGCGTAGAGCATCGGTTCCATTCCTGAGAGCAGCCACCAGGGAAGGGGGACTGTGACCGCTACAACCGCCGCAACCGATAGTGCAAACCACCGACTCGAAACGTATGCACGTGAAAGCATATACACGGCCGCGCAGAGAAGCAATAGAAGCGCGTAGTTCGTCACGATGCTCGCGAATACCCGTTCGCCGGAAAAGCGATAGATCAGTCCCAACAGCAACGTCCAGAGCGGACTTGTGGTCGTGCTGGTTGGCTCCCCTGGGTTGAAGGAGAATCCGTGGCCCCTCGCAAGGTTCTCCGCAAACCGCACGTGTATCCACCCGTCGTCCAGAGGCAGTCCCAATCCACCGGCCACTTCGCCCGCGCGCTTCAGATAGAACGCCCCAAGTCCCATGGCCGCGAGCGAAATTACCAGCCACACTGCGACGAAGCCAACCGACTCCAAAAGCCCACCTCGCCCCCTTCTCCGACTATGCCCGTCCACAGAGATGCTCATCCCTCTCGGCTATCCGCCGCGCCTTCGGAACTCCGTCGAAGTCCACGCCATTCGAAGACAACGATCCATGGTCCCCCACACGTAATGTTGTCGTCGATCTTGATATCGAAGATCGGCCTATGCCCGCCCCGAAGGTATCCTTCATATCGTTCCGGCTGCATCACCAAAACCAAATAGTCCGGGTTCTTGCTCTCCGCTACCTCCCAAGTGCATTGCACCCACTTGCCGCCGATGGCATTCTCCAGCGTCCTACACGCGAGCGTTTCCGGGCTGACGAGACCAATCATATCGACGATGGAAAAATCGGTTATCGCCGCTATAGCCCCGACATCATTCACTGCCAGTACAGAGTGGTCGGGTACGTTGGCCTTGAGCCATCGCGCCGTCGTCACTTGCATCTCAGTGATATTCTTGACATTGTGGGCGAACAATCGCGCCTGATCCGGCTGACGCGCCAATGATGCAACCAGCATGAGACAGAGCCCAGTCGCCAACACAAGCTTGAGCTTGCGCGGGCGGCGTTCCTGTAGCCACCACCAGAGCCCCACCATACCCACGAGCAGATAGAGCGGTCCGAGGTTCGCCGCATACCGCTGGCTTTGGAACCAAGGAGCCCGATAGAAATTCGTCGATATTCCACGAGCAACCGGTTGCACGACAAGCAGAAGCGGAATCAGAAAGGATGAGTGTTTTGGTATTTCGAGTCGCGCAGCCCGCCGGACAATCGCCCCAAATCCAAAGAGGAAGGGAACGAGGAGCGCCACGTTGTTGCCAAACCACATCCAAAGGTTGGCAAAGACTTCTTTGATCGGGGCGACGACCAGCGAGCGGATGACGAGTTCTTTCATCCCGGTAGCAATCCCCCACGTAATCCCGAAGTTGTATGCCTTGATATAGTATGAACTGGGAAGGGGTCGATCTATGACCCTCATGTTGTGGATCACGAGTGGTGCCACCAGCAGGGCAAACACCGGTGTATGCACGAGAACCTGTTTGATCCAGCTTGCCAAGCATCCGGTTTCTCGTCGCTCTCGACTCAGCATGAGCAGCCGATCCACCATCGCCAGCCCGAACAGCAAAACAAGTTCCGGTCGGGCATATACAGCGATCCCGAACACGACCGTCGGAACTATTCCCTTCACCCCGGGCGCTCGCCGATACCGAACGTGCATCAGGATGCCCAATAATGTGAGCCACTTGAAAAGCGGCGGCTCCATTCCGGACAAAGCGAACCACGAGAGTGGTATCGTCACCGCGACGAGCAATGCCACCGCCGCTCCAAAGCTCCTATGCGGCACGAGCGTGCGGGCCAACGCTCCGGCCGTAATCGCCGTCAGCGAACACAACACCCAATTCAGCGCGGCAGCGGTGAACACATATTCATGAGTCAAACGGTAACCAAGAGCGAGAATCAGAGTCCAAAGCGGTGCCGTCGTCGTGCTGGCCGGCTCTCCCGGATTGAATGAAAACCCATAGCCACGAGCCAGATTCTGGGCGAAGCGGACATGAATCCAGCTATCATCCAGTGGGAACCCAATCTCCCCGACCACTCGCCGGCAGATCAGCAGGTAGTAGGCCATCAGTATCGCGATCACAACGGGAACAATGACGAAGGTCACAAGGGCTGGCCAGAAGCGTTTGTCCGTAAGACGACCACCGTGATCTTGCTCGGGATTTTTCGACGTCATCTCCAGCTTCTCTCCCCCCGCACTATTCGCCAGCTTCGCCACGGAAACCGATCAATCAAGCTATAACTTGTAAATAAAGTGTGTTGCCATCGCCATCTCAAGTCTGGATTCAACGAGAATCGATCCTTCAAGAAGTTGCGACGTTCAGCGAGAATATGGTACCATCAGGCACTTGCGTGCTCCGCGGTAGCTCAATCGGCAGAGCGGGTGGCTGTTAACCACTAGGTTGCAGGTTCGAGTCCTGCCCGCGGAGCCAAGATAGGTCAAGAAAAGGTAGGTAATCACTGACTTTTCTGGGTAGTGGGTCAGTTTGAATCCACACTGAGAGAGGCGCGTAGGCCAGGGATGGGTGAAGACCTCCGAGAGAGCGAAGGTGACAGCAGGAGGGGCCTGGTTGGTGGGGAAGGTGAGGGCGAGGGGTTCCTGAGTTATCGCGCTGCTACTCCCCTACTCTGAACGCGCTCGGGCGGGGGCGCGGAGGTTACTTCATGAGTGGCGATGCCTGGCTCTTCTCGGTATGTGGCCTGGTCCTTGTTGTGGGGGGATGGTGGCTCTACCCGTACGTGAACCGCCTCTTGGTCACGACCCCCGATGAGGAAACATGGCGTGCGAGGGCAGCCTGTCTCTGCCAATGGGCCATATTCATCACGTGGATACTCACGTTTCTGGCTATGGGGGGAGAGTTCGACAGATACATGTTCGGCCCTGTCCCTGACGGAGCGGCACACGCTTGGCTGAGGGGTGCGTCGGCGATTGCCTTCATGCTCGGCTTTGTTGGTACCGCAGCCAGGTGGGCCTGGTATAGAGGGTACAACCGTGCGAAAGAGGGGGGTGAGCCGCCACAGCTGCACCCCTTTGACTTCTGAGAAGCGCCCGTCTACGAGATACCCGGCTTCTGTGAAGCTATGCGGCCACAGGACGATGCCGTAAGAGGAGGCGAGGGAATGAGAACCTGGCGCTGGTATTCGAAGCTGCTGTTTGCGCTATTGGTGACGGCGTTCGCCTACTTCGTGTGGCCTACGCCGTGGAGGTACCACGATTTCGACGGGGTGCCGTTTCGTTCGCATCGCCTGACTGACAGAGTGCAGGTGCTCGGGTATAGGGGGTGGGAGGACCTTGCGACGAAGGCCGCTGACAAGGCGGTTGCGGCCGAGCGCCAGCAACCGGAAGAGGGAACCGTAGGCGATGTCGCACGTAAGCAGGGAGGGCGTACCTGGGGGGAGCTTGCACGTGAGAGGAACATGAGTGCGCGTAGGTGGGCAGATGTCGCTTTGATGGCCGTCGGCGTTGCGGTGGGGCTGGCTCTGTTCGCCTTGGGGTTGCGGGCATGGTGGCGACAGTGGCGGACCCTCTGAGACCGGTGACCTTGGCGCGCGATGACGCTGGGTCGCAGTGAAGTGCAGGGCAACCTGCGGGGCCCTGCCAAGGGTTAGAAAGGAAAGAGGAAGATGGTCAGAGAGAAACTTCTGGTTGCACTTGCCGTAGTCTGTCTACTCGTAGCAGTTGGGGCCGTAGGGTACGGAGCGGGGAAGGCGAGCGATGTTCCGGAGGTAGTGCGGGCGCAGAGGTTCGAGGTGGTGGACGGGGAAGGGAGAGTGCGCTGGATTCTCGGTGTGAGTGGGCTAGACCCCATACTGTTCATGGTGGGGCGGGATGGCAAGCAGGTCCGGGCAGAGCTCTCCATGGCACCCGACGGCAATGTGAGGCTGGGGATTCTGGACCGGCAGGGGGAGTTGCGTGCAATGCTCCAAGGACCGGGACTATCAGAGACGGGGAACGACGGATGGGGCAGGTCGGCGGAGCCGTCGCTCGTGCTGTCTGACCAAGACGGCAAAGTGTTATGGTCGGCGCCCTGAGGGAGAGGTGCGAATTCGCGACCAGAAGGCTGACAGTTCGCGGTCCAATGTGGTCGGATATCGCCGGTCCGCAGAGCTACAACAGGGCGGCCACTAGCTTGTAGGTTCGCGGTCTCGCGCGGTAGAAATGGACGTCAAATCACCTCGCACGGGACGACTTGGTAGGTGCGAAAAACTTAGGGAATACCTGGGAAAAACAGGTGTGATGGATAGGCTCGTTGCGTTCCGCGGTAGCTCAATCGGCAGAGCGGGTGGCTGTTAACCACTAGGTTGCAGGTTCGAGTCCTGCCCGCGGAGCCATCTCTTTGTTTCCTCATCACCGTGCTTTGGCGCGCTCACATCTGCAGCCGAAGTGGACAACTGCACGCCGGTAGTACCTGACCTCTTTGATAACATCGCAAACCCTCGTCCCCCCCCGCCTAGTTTCC
>Ga0180437_10001674_pt1 | contig 37517 bp, 29 predicted proteins | sample SS_ome_4_FD_132410 | JGI IMG/M metagenome (GOLD analysis project Ga0180437, IMG submission 132410) | Hypersaline lake sediment archaeal communities from the Salton Sea, California, USA - SS_3_D_1 metaG | ecosystem: Environmental > Aquatic > Non-marine Saline and Alkaline > Hypersaline >...
TTCGCTTTGTAAGATATCTGATGACGAACTTCGTCGTATAGAACAAAACAATATAGTTGCTAAAAAGATCCTTTTTGAAAGGGCGATTGCATGGATTGAGCAGAATGTTACAAAGGAAGATGAGAGAGAGATTCTTGGTGCTTGTGCTGTTACAGTTGCACGAGTACTTAAAAAGACTCTTTTTGAAGAGTGCGGTGTTCATTATGGAAAGGATCCCAAACGTTCAAATCTCGTTGCGCGCCCCTATGAAGCTGCGGGTTCTCCGAAAACAACTATATTTTCCGATCCATATGAGCAGGTTGTATACACAGCACAGCAGGTTTTATATTACGGCGTTTCTGAAGCTGTAGCTGAAGAGATGTTTGAAGAACTTCAAGAAGAGATAGTACGAGGGATTGCCGATGGTAGCAAGATCGATGAAACTATTGGATATCAGACATTCCACCGAATCTTGGGAGAAGATGCGAATAAATACAATTTTATGGATAAAAACCCCTCGAGTGAGCTTTTGGAGCTCTTTCAAAAGAAGATAACGCAAGATAGAGAGCTCTTTGTAGGCTACTTTTCCCGGTTTGTACTTCCTCAAGTTAAAATGTACACAGAGAGTCTTTCGAGCACCCCGCAGACCTTTGCAGGTAGCTCTCATAAAGCCTGTGGATATACAGGCACCCTCCATCCCGGAATTTTGCTTAAAGAGATGGAGCCAAAAGAGGTTTTAGGAACTGATGGAAGGACAATTCTCGCCATCGAACAAAAGATGGCATCTCAAAAGGCCTCAACAGAGGTTTTCGAGGACCGAAGTCGATCATTGCCAGAGCAGTTAATAGATCACTTTAAAAAAGATAAAGAGCTCTCAGTCTTTATCGATAGTGGGGGCTGGCTTAAAGAGGAGAATATGCGCGAGTATGCTTCTTCCTTATATGAGAGCATCATCCAAGAGCGCCCTAATGTAAAGGGGATTGTCTACCATAATGTAAAAGGAGAAATAGTCTCTTTAGAGAAGCAATCTGATGAGAGCCCACTTTGTGAAGTGCCTCTCTCCCTTTCTTCATATAAGACGACAGATGGCTCTCTTCTTACCATCATGGCCCAAAGGTATGAAACAGGAACAAATATAGCGCAGAGCCCGACTGCAAAAGCTCTTATGAGCATTCGGAAAAATATGACAAAAAGAGATGGGGTCCAAAGTGCCTTTAGAATGCGAAAAATTCTGCAAGGACAGTCGCTCTCATTTGCTGTTGACGCGGGTGTCAGAGGGCATATTCTTTCAAAAAAATCATCCGGCCATGGAAGTTCTATTACCTCTCAAGATATCTGGCGGTATATGACCGTTTCGGAAGCGCTTGTTGAACAGGAAAAGAACTGGATTGCTGGTCAGTATCGGATGAGAGAGATGATTGAAAAGCCGTTTCGTCTTGCACTTGAAGATAGTACGATCTCTCTTCAGAAGAAAATAGCACTGTTCCAAGAGATGCAGTCGTTAGTCATTCAAAAGACAGAGGATGCTCCTTTTGAAAAGATAAAGGGGGGCACGCACATTAAGGATGCTACAAGAGCAATACGTGAAAATGTAGGGTATCACTACGACTTCTTTATAAAGCTGACGGAATTAAAAGATGCTAGCCCTGCTGCAGCCAAAGCGTTGGAAGAGATGGAAAGATTATATGGTGGAGAGGGTAAATCTCTTGAACAATCTGTTAGGGAAAGACTCGAGGGGTGTGTCAAAAAAGAGGATGTTGCTGCCTTTTTGGAGGTGCCAGCCTGGTCGGATGAGACAGAACAAGAAGTACAGAAAGAGCGGCAGGTAGAGCAACAGGCTGAAGCAGAACAAGAGACAGAACAACAAAGTCAAGATCAGCACATTCTCTCTGAAGGGGATCTTGGCAGGTTTCGCTATTTCAAGCTTGTAGATAATTTACAGTGTCTATTTGAACATGGGTTCTTCAAAAACAGAACATTAAAATGTAATTTGGTATTAGCTGATAGGTTAGAAATACCTCATAAAAATCAGATTTTTATTTCTGACAATTTAGTACAAGAGGGGCAATGTTCCTTCGATCCTGCAACAGCTAATATTCTTGAGGCCAGGCATTTGCTTATTACTATCAATAGAAGCGGTGAGCGTCAGTATATCGTTCTCAGCCATGAAGATCAGGGGTTTTTCAAGGAGATGATCTATAGAGATTATGGAAAGCCTCTTAATGGAGATGTTGTTCTTATGACCCTCAACGGCGATCTGGTCGCCTCAACATCGGATCATCCCAATCTTGATAAAGAGGAGCTGCAAAGGGTCTCTGTTCAAGTAAAGTTATATACAGGAAAGGGGGTTACAAAGACTGAGATCGAATGCTTGAAGGGGATGGTTCAAGGAGAAGATGAGCAGATTGATACAAGAAAAGTTGCCACGTTAGAAGAAGTGCACTGGAAGGCACTCTCAAGAAGGCCTGCTGCTACCAGGAGCTTTATTGGAAGCCCTCTCTATAAGTTTTTCGATGAGTTTTCAGAAAGACCTGATATTAACACTATCTCTGAAGCGTCTTCCTACTGGAATAGTCTGCAAGGAGCACCTGAAGGGCTGAAAAATCACGAGAGAAATAGGATACTGCTTAGGCTGATACGAAATAAAAAGGTTTCTGATAGCGAGCTTCAAGAGTTTTTCAGGGATAAGGGAGTGTTAAAAGGTGTCCGGTATTCTTACGAAGGTAGAGTAGATTCTTCGGGAGAAACATATAGCGCTCCAACAGACGATTCTCCCCAATTCATACGCTTGTTATGGTCAGAGAGAAAAGTAAAAAGCGACTCAGAGTTTGAAAAGAGATTTAGAAACCTACCATGACCCACCAAGGCTTTTCATAAGGGCAAGTGTTAACAGACTCTTTGAGCGCTTGATCGGTCAGTGTTGCTACAGCGCTTTCAAGCGAGCTTGTAATGCTTGATTTGTGCGCGTCTACTTCCCTTTATCAAAGAGTAGCTAGTCAAAGGCTCCTTTAGAGGGTTAAGTCCTAAAGGAGTTTTTATATTGACTTTGTTTTTTTATTAATTTATAATTTCATAGGCAATACCCAAAATAAACAATAAAGGGATTGTCATGAATATTAAAAACAAAGTAATTTTCTTTCTCTGTTATATTGTTCTTTCGTTCTCTTCCTTAGGGGCGAAGGACGATTTTCGCCTAGAAGACCAGCCCAACGCTTTGGAGCAAGCCCATTCCATCAAAAGTTGTGGTGTGCTTAAGCAAAAGGAGAATGGGTTTGTCTATCTTGATGTTTCAAATGAATTTGTCACCTCTATTCTTCCTTTATTAGAGCACGAAGGACGGTTAAGTCCTCGACCGACAAGCTCTAAATCGATAGGCGCGCATATCAGCGTATTTTACGAAAAAGAAGAGATTGTCCCCAAGGAACTTGGAGAGGTATTTTCCTTTAAGGTAAAGGAAATTAGGACCTTTACACTCTCCTCAAGAGATGGATTAAAAAAGCTTTGGGTGATTGCTGTAGATTCTCCTGAATTGGGGCAATTGCGCGAATCGTATGGGCTCTCTCCAAAATTAAAAGGGTATGATTACCATATCTCACTCGCTAAGCAGCTGCCTTCAGAATACCAAGACGAATCGTTTTGTGAGGGGGTCTCTTCTTACGATCTTTCAGATGAACCAACATCTGGGCTCTACACTAAAGGGGACTTTGTCACAGTTTCCAATGATGCGGTTCTCCATACAGCTCAAAAGATAGACGCAATAGGACAGCTAAAATTGAAAAATAATGGATTTGTCTATCTTGATGTTGACGATAGATTTGTCACTTCAATATGCGATTATCTTCCAACAAAAGGGTCTTTTAAACCGCTATCAACAGGCTCTAAGAAGATGGGAGCTCATATTAGCACAATTCATGAAGATGAGATGATAGGCCATGGGATTTGGACGTTTGAAGAGGCGGGGAACTATTTTTCATTTGAGGTGAAACAGCTTCGGTATGTTGATCGAAAGACGTCAAAGGGGGCACATCGTCTCTGGCTGCTTGCAGTAGATGCTCCAGGATTAGAACGTTTGAGGACTCATTATGGCTTAAAGCCTAAATTCCAGAATCATGATTTCCACATTACTCTTGGTTACGAGTCGATTTCCCAAGACGATTCTGATCAAGAGATGGAGTATGCTGAAGCTGCATAGGCGTAGTTTGGATTTACTTACCATGACCCGCCAAGGCTCTTCATAAGGGCAAGTGTTGCAAACTGTAGATTGACAGACTCTTTGAGCACCTCCCTTCGGGCCAGAAGAGGTGCTTCTTTTGAGGCCAAAACTTCTTGGTAGTCGACAAGGCCCGACTCAAATTGTCTGACAAGTAGGTCTGTTGATTGCACGAACCATTCAACGCGTTTTTGTGCAAATTGCTGGCGCTCTTTTTGAGTTTTGATAGCAACCAAGGCATCCTCTGTCTCTTTAATTGATTTAAGCACTTGATCGGTTAGTGTTGCCACAGCGCTTTCAAAACGAGCTTGCGCTGCTTTGATTTGTGCGCGACGACTGCCTGCATCAAAAAGAAGCCAGTCAAAGGCTCCTGCTAGCGACCAGACGCGGTTTCTCCACTTGAAAAGTTTGTTGGTCTTATCAGCTTCATGGCCTGCGCCAGCTGAAAGGTTAAGGTTGGGGAGCAATTCTGCTTTAGTAATTCCAATCTCGGCAATCAGCGCTTCCACCTCTTTTTCTATTGCTCGTATATCTGGGCGTTGTGAAAGCAGCTGAGAGGGAATTCCTGTTGGTACAACAGGAAAGATCCAGTGGACTGATGAAAGGTCGAGAGAAAACTGGCTGGGCTCTTTCCCGATTAAGATGGCAAGGAGGTTGCTATTGGTCTTTTTTGATTTAATAAGAGCCTGTTTCTCGATTTTTCTCTCGGCGAGAAAATCCTTTTCATCGAGAACAGGTATCTCATCGGTAAGACCTGCCTTATATTCGCTTTCAATGAGGGAGAGTCTCTCTTCGATGATAGAGATCTCCTCTTGCACGATCTCGAGCTCTTTCATATCGGACTGAATTGAAAAATAGGCAGAGGCTATTTGATCGACTAGGATGAGCTTTGTCGTTTCTAGATCTGCTTGCGAGCTTTCTGCACGGCGGTACGCAGCCTCTTTTGTAAGCCAATTTTTGCCCCAAAAGTCGACCTCGTAGTTGACAACGAGATTTGCGAGCAGATCCGTGAAAAACTTTGGTGAGCGAACCGTTTTAAATTGAGGAATAGCAGGCGCTGGTGTTCGCATGAAGGGAAAGGGATTAGGATCTGGCTTTGGTGTTATAACCTTTCCTGTTGGAACGCGTCCTTTAGTTCGAAAATCTTTAGGAATACGGCGACGCATTGCAGAGAGCTGTGCAGAAAGAGTTGGAAATTGATCTGCCCACGCAGAGTCTGCAAGCCAGAGCGCCTCTTCTAACTTTGAAAGAGCTGCCTGAAAGGTAGGGCTATTAGCAAGACCCTCTTCAACGAGGGTATTTAACGTTTCATCTTGAAAGACTTCCCACCAGTTTTCTGGAGCGCTTTTTGCAACAGTTGGGAGGGAAGATTCTTGCTTCCACTCTTGAGAGAGCTCATAAGTAGGGGGTTTTTCTTTTACAGGAGGGCAGCAGGATGAAAATGCGAGAAGAATGAAGAGGAGGCACTTTTTCATGACGGAGCCTCATCTGAATGGTTCCCATTTGGATGGTATTCAGGGACAGGATCAGCCTCTATAAAGACGTCGAACTGTTGACCAAAGTAGATGGGAAAATCATCGGGAGGACGAAGACGGTAGATAATTTGTAAAACTCGTGTGTCGATCCGCTCGTCACTCTCTCCTGTGAGCGATTTTTTTGGAATGATGAAGGGTTCGATGCGGACAAATTCAAGTTCAAAGGGTCGTTTGAGAACACCTCGTGGATATCCAATAGCTTTTCTGTTGGGATGGACTCGTGAGGCGCTTTGTTCATCAACATCCATTCGAATTTGAATGTAGTCGGTGTTTCCTAAAATGATCTCAAAAGGGACATTAATCACTGCAGTTCCAGTTGGAAGAGGGCCCCCTCCTCCTGGTTTATCTCCAAAAAATTCACCCTTATGAATCGTGGTTCTCAAAACCCTTCCAGCTTGTGGTGCGCGGACAATATGGCGATCAAGCTCAACTTCATCAGCTTCTAATTGGGCAACTGCTCTCTCTAATTCTGATCGTGCGACATTAAGCTCGGAGAGTTTTGTAGAAATACTCTCTTCAGAGATAGCTCTTGGGTCTGTTACAGATAAAAAGCGCTGGTATTGAATCTCGAGAAGCTCTACGCGTCTTTTTCGTACAGAGATCTCTTGTTTATCGACCTCTATTTTTGCTCGAATCGCTCTCGTATCGATAATAAAGAGGGGTTGGTCCTTTTCCACCTTATCCCACACCTTTACCCATGTCTCTTCAATAAGGCCAGGTATAGCCGCTCCTATTCGAATGTCTTCTCCATACGCTTCAGTGATAGCGGAGCCAGCGATGGCAGCGGAAAAAGGGTTGATAGGAGGAGGAGAGATCATATTGGTTGTTTTCGAGACGATCTTGTGAGGATCTATTGGAATTGTCGCTGCTATTGCAATTCCACCAAGGGAGATCACAAGAACAATACCACGACGAATAAGCCACTTTTTATCCACTGCTCTTTCCTCGCTTTTTTACCGAGTGTACAGTGCCATCTTCAATCGAAACAATACGATTGGCAAACTGAAAAATCCTGTGGTCGTGTGTGACAACGATGATGGATCTACCAGGATAGGCAACAAGTTGCTGCATGATTTTCATAACACGAAGTCCATTTTCATGATCTAGAGCAGATGTTGGCTCATCGCAGATGACAATATTGGGTTTATGAACAATAGCGCGAGCTGTTGCGACAAGCTGTTGCTGTCCACCGGAGAGTTCCCCTGGAAAACGATGAGCTTTATCAGCTTGCCCAACTTGCTCTAAAGCATCGATGGCTTTTTTATGAGCTGTTTTATGATCTACTTTGTTGACAAGAAGAGGAAGAGAGACATTTTCAGCACAGGTAAGTGTTGACATAAGGTTGAATTTTTGAAAGAGAAAGCCGATGTTATTTGCTCGAAAATCTGTTATCGCCTCTTCTGTAAGGGAGTGTAGGTTGTGGTCTAATACATCAACAGAGCCTTGATCATAGTGAAGTGTGCCAGCAATAATACTAATAAGCGTTGTCTTGCCGCATCCAGAGGGGCCAACGATCATTATGAGCTCATTAGCACCGACATCCATGGTTATCCCCTTGAGGACATTGACAGTCTCACCGCCATCTCGAAAGCTTTTGTGAACATCCTCTAGGATAATATTCTTCTTGTGAGCTCTCTTTTCTTTAGTTTTCGTTTTCACTACCATACTTACACCCTAAAGACCTGTGCTGGCTCTATTTCCCTGATTCTTTTCCCTGCGATAAGAACGGAAAAATAGCAGATGAGAAAGACTGCAAAAAAAGTGGTAAAGAGAATTGTTTCGTCTAAGAAGAACGGAGGTTGACCGTTTCTCATGACAGCGCGGCCAAAAAGTCCAGCAATACCTATCCCAAAGCCATATCCCATAATTCCAACGATTGAGGCTTGGATAATCATCATTTGATAAAGAGTTCTGTTGGTTGCTCCCATGGCTTTGAGTACAGCAAAGTTCGGAATGTTTTCGAGGATAAAGGAATAAAAAGTTTGGCCAGCGATAGCAATTCCAACGATAAATCCTAAAATAACTGTTGTTCCAAAGGCGATGGGGATTCCAGTGTTTTTGAAAAACCAAATGATGGTTTTTCTTGTAAATTCTCTTCCTAAATAGGCGTTAAGCCCTGTTTCTCTTTCAATTCTATTTGCAACTTCTCTCGGTGATTGTCCAGGAGCTGGTTCTGCCAAAATATAGCTGAGGACTCGCCGTCGAGGTGGAATATATTTTGTGGCCTGGTTGTAGGTTGTATAGACATAGGGGTATCCGAAAAAGGCTCTGTCAGTCTGACAGATAGCGACAACTCGAGCCTCTTTATCATTGATCTCAAAGGAGGATCCAACATCTAGAGGGTGTTGAGCATCAGGAGAGAGCATCTCGATTGCAACCTGATCGATCATCACAGTCTTTGCATTGAGAAGCTCAAAGATAGATCCTTTTTTGATTTGGGTAGGGTGTCCAGCAAGGGTTGCTGAATCAAGGCCTATAAGCTGAATATTTCGAAAAAAGCCGTTGGGCATTTTTGCCTGAATGATCGTAAAGGACATGGGCATAGCCCAGCGGACGCCTTCAACTGATCGGACGCGCCCTACCTCAATATCTCGAATATTTTGCAGCTCATTGAGCTGTTGTGTGTTTTTGTCCACAACCCAGATGGTTGCTTTAGAGTTTCTCATCATGGCTGTTGTCCAGCGCAAGAGTCCAAAGAAGATGGCAGCTTGTTGGGCCATAAGAAGTGTTGCAAAGCCGATGGCGCACAACAAAAGGATGCTCTTTGCTCGATCTCCAAAAAGCATTCTCAGCGCAATGTAAAGCATCTATTTGTCCATAAACAAAACTAAACTATTGTCTTTTTGTATACTCTATGTAAAGAAAAAATTGCAATAAGAGAGCTCCCCATTTATAGAGAGGAGCTCAAAAAAATATTACGTTGTTTGGTGGGCTTTTAAATATTCTCGAGCAAAATTCTGGGCCATCAGTGTTACTGTCTCGAGAACTTCTTTTTTGAGTTTTTCAGGAGGACATGAAAGAAGAGCTGTTTGTGACCACGTTGTGGCATTAAACATAGCGCGATTTCTTACTAACATGGATTTTTCAAAAAGGCTCAACTGAAAGAAAGTTGCAACATCAAGACCAACCTGAATAGAGCGCACTTTTAGGACAAGTGAAGGAAGAGCAACCTGTTCATCTATAGGGATGGCAACGGCTAAAAGCTCTTTTGTAACCGCCTCTTGAAGCATCTCGGTTGTAAGATTTGCTTGTTGTTGTTCAGCGCTTACAGGATCAACCCGAATACTAAGCGCAGGAATTCTAGCTTGTACTGGTTCGGAAATAAGTTCTGGTTCAGGTTCTATTTGGGGGGCCTCTTCATCGGCAAAACAGATAAAAAGAGGCAAAAGAAGGCAAGTGCCAAGCAGAAGTAATCGTTTCATAAAAAATATCCTCCATCTCGTAAGAGTTACTAACATTGATACGAGATCTTTCACCAGGATTGCAAGACTAAAACGAAAAATTGACAATTTTTCGTGGGTTTCTAAAGCCGAAACGTAAACCCTATTTGTAGGTATGGCGATTTTTTAACGTGCATGTTCTTTTTATTTCTGTTGTTGTGATCGCCGATTGTGAGATTGCCATCGATGGTTCGACCAAGGCTGAGCCAGCTATTCCATATTGTCGAGATGTAGTCCCAACGAAATTCTGCTCCAGCACCTCGGTATCGGACGATGCTCGGCTTGTGGTCGAGTCCTTTGTGCGTACACACAGCTGCTCTAAAAGGTCGAGCTATAAGCGAAAAAATCTGGTTATTACATCCTAGATAGGAAAGACCCGCTTTAATTGGATAAATAATTTGGATTTTGTATAAATTGCTTACATAATCGAGGCCGATAATTGGTTTAAGGATGGCGGTCTTCATCCCGAACTCTGTATAGGCTCCGATGTGGCCTGTAATCGAGGGAGTAAAAGAGCGAGCCGCTATAATAGATGCGATGTATCGTGTTCGTCTTGAGAGATCAAAATGGGTCAGATCTGGTTGGATGACTGCATTTCCAATTACCGCCCAATTCTCTATCCCTGTATATCGAGAGTCTACTCCTAATACAGCGTATGGTGTGCATTTTGGTTTTATGTTTGACGAGAGACTCATATAGATGTTTCTCAGGCCAACAACAATATTTGTCGAGGTTGTCTCAGTAGACCTTGGACCAAGATTTACAGTTGCATTGGTGTCCCCAAAAGAAAAATGGCCTTCACGTGTCTTGGCAGCGGCAACTGAAAGGTGGTGGAGATCAAGAGAATGCATGGGGTAGGTCGCCCGATATCCAGGAAGGCGATAATCGGTCTCTTCAACGGCAAAAATGGTGATAGGTATCAAAAGAAAAAGAAAGATACGCATAAAAAACTCCTTTAAAAAGTAATAACAGCACGAAATCGAACAAGGCCTTGTTGCAGCCTGTCGATTGCATGATTAATTTCATCGAGCGCGTACACTTCGACCATGGGTTTTACTGAGCCCTCTGCTGTAGTTTTCAGGATATCAACGAGGTCGGATCGTTTATTTTGAGAGCTTCCAATGATAGAGATCTGTTTTGGGATAATTTGAAAGGGATGGGCTTGCACAGGGCTATCAGCTATCCCCATAATAACAATCCTTCCTTCAGGGTTCATGGCGGCAAGAAGAGAGGTGATAAGAGTGCTGGCGTTTCCTGTATGTAGGAGGAGATCTATACCACCAAGAGAGGCGATCTCATCGGTGATTTTGTCGTGTACTATGCAGACCTCATCAGCTCCTAAGCTTTTGGCAAGTTCTCTTTTATCCTCTTGATGAGTTATGGCAATGACGCGATGGCCCTTTGCCTTTGCATATTGAACAGCTAAATGGCCAAGACCTCCAATACCATAGACAGCAACAGTCTCTCCTGGTCGAGGCTGTCCATTCCAATAGCCGCTGGAGATAGTAAATCCTGCACAAAAGAGGGGAGCTGCAAGTTCATAAGAGAGCTTTTCTGGAAGAAGAGTGCAGCCAGGGCCCCAGGCTACCATGTATTCTGCCATCCCTCCTCCTGTGTCTTTCCAGGTAATAGCCTGAGGGCAGTATTTAGGTTTTTCTCCTTGACAGATCGGGCAGCGGCCGCAGCCTCGTTGTACCCAAGAGACGCCAACTCTATCGCCGACCTTAAAATCTGTAACACCAGAACCTAATTTTATAATCTCTCCAACAGGTTCATGGCCGATGACAGCAGGCAGGGGAGCGGGCATGAGTCCGTGGTGAATATGAAGATCCGTTCCACAGAGGCCAGAGGCCTTCATTTTAATAAGAACCTGTCCCTCTTCTGGCTCAGGAGTATCCTTTTCTACAATCTTCCAGGGAGTGTTGTTCTTTTCTAAGATAGCAGCCTTCATAGCGCCTCTCTAAGATTTTTTTTGCACTCTGCCATGGTGTGCAAAAAGGAGGCAAGAGATCTTTTTGTGAGATAGAAGTAGCACTCACCAAACCAAAGAAACCTCTGCGTTAGTTTTGCCAAGAATAGGCATAACGGTGAATTGCATATACATATCCTTGCTCTATAAGTTCTTTGAATATTCGTTCGTCGAAACTCCAGGCTGAATGGAAATAAGAGGCAGGTAAAATTATATTTCGATATTCAGGGATCTCTATGAACTGTGTAACACAGTAGGCGAAAGGATCAAAGGTTTGAGACACAACATGTGAAAAACTTTCGTACGTCTCTTTTTGTGTTGTCTGGGTCCATCTATCACAAAGACGTTCAATAGTTTTTTTCATAATAGGGTGGTGTGGGCGAGAGGCTATGACACCATTGTTTGGGACAAATGGGCTATTGAGTGAAAAGTGGTAATTATGTAGAGCCGAATATCCTGCCACGAAGTCATAGTGACTTGTAAGAGGATCAAGGGGGCGTATGCATTCTACATCGTGATCTACATAAATTCCCCCCTCCTTGTATACGATCATGTATCGCATAAGATCGGACATCGCTCCCCAATTATGTGTCTGTTCAAGATATGGTCGAATTGGTCCAAAATCAAAATCTGTAGTACATCGTCGTTTTATATCTTTGATAGGAAGAGATCGATTAGGGTCGTCTGTCCAGAAAAAGATCGTCCATGTTGGGTGATGTTTTTTCCAAGAGATGAGATTTGCAACGGACTTTTCCGGGAATTTTTTGGGTCCAATCCAGATAAAATGAATTGTTTTAGGAATTGTATTTATAGGATCTTGTTTGAGGTATTCAATTGCTTTGATGTACTGATTAAATGTTTTTTTCGCGTTATTTTGGACAGGAAGAATCTTCCAAAGCTTTTTTTGGGGGACGTTTTCCCACTCCCACATGCCTTTTTGTCCCATCATTGTTTTAAATTGCTCGTAAGGATCATTTGGAAGAGCATGAACTATGCTTATTATAAAAAGACAAAAAATCCAAAAGAATGAGTGTATAAATGACATAACGTTTCTCTAAAGGGCTACAAAATTCTGTGTATTGATAAAAAGAGTGTGTGTCAAGATTTTTTTTGTAATGAGTAAAACAACAAAAATCTCCCGGTTACGCTCTACATTCTATCTATGCAAGGGAAGTGAGAGAAAAAATTAAACTCAAGTTGCGTGATTATTCCTTTTAGGGTTGAGCAAGGAGTAATAAGAAGTAGACGATTTGCCGCAGCCTTACTATGAGAGAGATTGGGTAGCAATTAGGGATCTAGGAGGAATAATCACGCAACTTGAGTTTTAGTGCGATTGCACTATATTTCTGCGAAGATTTTGGGCATAAACCTCGAGCTTGCGAATCTCTTGTTGTAGGCGCTGCCATTCTCTATCCTTGAGCTCTTGTTCTTTTCTCCATTTGCGCTCTTTTTCACGAACAGAGCGAAAGGCAGCAAGCTGTCGCTCCGAGCTTTCTTGTAAAATCTGAAAAAGCTGGAGCATTTGTTGCTGTTCAAAGAGCTTTTGGGCAGTGTCGATATAAAACCGAATACTCTCTACTGTTAATGCAGTCCCTATCGAGGCGATAGAGAGAGAGCGTATCGAAAGCTCATAAAAGCGCGATAATACGAAAGGAACAAAAAACGGAAGAAGATTAACAGAGGGGGGAGAAGCGTATTGATATGAAACCTCTTTATCCTGTCCGTCTTGAATAGATAGTAGAGTAGCTGGGGGTACCTGTTCAACGTGTTCCATATTATTCCTCATCAAGGTTTCTTTTAGTATAATGTGGAAAATAAGATTTTGTCCACGATTTTTAAAATCACTTATATTGACATAGAAGAGAAGTTTCAAGTATTGTTCTCCATTTTTTGAAAATGATGAGGATGAAGCATAATGCCAGCTGAAAATATCCCGGGAATGGTCTGTCATGGCGATTCGGGGGATCTTTATTTAGAAGATATTTCTGAGGAAGAGGGGTGTAGTTTTTTTCAAGAAGAGACCTTTTATTCTTTTTCCACCGAGGTAAATCGTAGAATTAGGCAGATATTTTTTTGGGCTTCTTCTTCTTATGAGAGGGGAAATTCTTTTTCTATTGAACAGGCTCTTGCTCGAATAAATGATAATACATTTTCTTCGGAAACTGAGGCTCTTAACGATTTAATTGATCTCTATAATTTTATTGTTAAATCTCTTTTTTCTAAAAATCCAAGACAGACTCTCCGTATTGGGGAAGAGCTTTTGAAGATCATTCAAGAAACTTTTCCTGAAGCTATTGATGCGATAGAAAAGTTACGTTCTGTACAACAAGCGATGGCGCTGAAAGCTCTTGCTTTAAGGTTTGGGGTACGGGATGAGGCACATCACCATAGCACTCGTACACCTAAGATAGCAAAAACGGCGCCCATTCGTCGTGCTGTTACTGCCTCTAAGGCCGATTCTCAGCGCTGTATAATTATGTAGCGTCACAGTTGTTCAAGCTTACCCCTTTCAAGAAGATACTGTTTTTGACATGCTTTTGAGAGATCTTCTTGGTGGGTGACGAGAAAAAGGGCTGTATTTTCAGAAGAGACTGAATCAAACAAGAGTTTTATTATTGGCTCTGCTGTAGCGCTATCGAGGTTGCCAGTTGGTTCATCAGCGAAGATGATATGTGGCTCCATAATAAGTGCTCTGGCAATTGCAACGCGCTGCTTTTCTCCACCAGAGAGATATTTTACCTTTTTGGAGATTCTATGGTCGAGTCCAATTTGGTTGATGAGATAACGTGCGCGCTCAATGTAATAGGGAGTTACCTTTCGCCCTATTTGAGCAGGGAGTAGGACGTTTGCCAAAACATCGTAGTCTTCAAGCAAGTGAAACGATTGAAAGATAAAGCCAAAGAGAGAGTTTCTTAAGGCGTTGAGGGGCAGCTCAGAGATGTCTTTGCCCTGGACTGTAATTGTTCCTGTTGTGGCTGGTTCAATAGTTCCCAAAATGTGTAAGAGCGTAGATTTTCCCTCACCTGATCTTCCAACACATGAGATTGTCTCGTGAGGGTTGATGGAAAGAGAGATATTTTCAAAGAGCGTAAAGAGAGGGTCTTCAAATGTTTTTGAGATCTTTTCTGCTTGGATAAGAGACATAAATATTATCCTCGCAAGGCTTGTGAGACATTAATACGGCAGGCTCGAACAGCGGCAAGTCCCCCTGCCAATGCTGACGTTATCGAGATAGAGAAAACAGCAAATAAAAGAGTTGATATCGAAAGAGATTGTGCTTTGATCTCGCCAAAAATGCTCTGCTGTAAGAGCTCTTGTCCTTGTAGCTTTCCAAGGACGGCGAGCAGCTCCGGCAAAAAATGGAGTGTAATGCTTGCTAAAAGAGATCCGAGAAGAGAGCCTAAAAGGCCGACACCAAGTCCCGCGAGAATAAAGATTGAAGCAACACTTCTTTTTGTAGCTCCCAGAGCTCTGAGGATAGCGATCTCCTTTCTTCTATCGTGAGCGAGGATAAAGAGCATGGAAAAAATGTTTGAGCAGGCAACTGCAATGATAATACAAGAGAGAAGTCGAAAGAGGGTCTTTTCACTTCGAAGTTGATTGTAGAGCTCGAGAGTTGTCTCATACTGATCGTAGCGCTTGGCTGTAAAAAGAGGAGAAATTTCGTTTTGGATACGCTTTTGAAAGCTAACAAGCTTGTTTCGTGGAAGATCGATGATGAGCCCAGATGTTGAAAGAGGGCCCTCTAAAGAGAGCTCTGGTTGGATTGCTTGCACAGCATCGGTAGAGGTGATAGCAAGGCGACTTCCAATTGGTAAAATTCCTGGATCAAAAAAGCCGGCAACATAAAAGGGGATGGTAAGAGGCTCTCCACTCAAAGAGCTTCCTGAGACTTCGAATGTTCCCTTGTCTAAAAGTCGCACGCCCTGCTTTCGCATATATTTTGAAAGAAGAATTGGATAGCCCAATGTGGGAACGTACGCAAGAGCAGGCGGTGAGTTGAGAAGAAGGGGGGGTGTTCGCAGAGAGGCTCTGATTACAGTAAAAAGCGGTTTTGTGAGTGGAACCGAGAGCAAAATAGGATGGGTAAAGTGAGCTTTTAGTATTCCGTTTTCATATGAGAGAGAGGCTCTTGCTCGAGTTCTTTTTGGAATTGTTTTACCGTTGCCTTCAATTGACTCTGTGGTAACCACTTCAATCTCTTCGATAGCGTTGACAAAGCGTGAGAGAATAGCTTCTTTTTTTGGATCAAGAGTTAAAAGGGCATCGACTTCGGTTGCGCTGATCTCTTCGATAAGATCGATCTTCTCTACGTTGAGGCTGGAAAGACCCAATAGGGAGGCATATTGACTGAGCGTTTGATGAGGCGCTGATTGAAGCGTTGGGATAGAAAGGTGGCTGACCGTTGATTCAAAGCTTCTCCACGAAATCTTTTCTGCATCCAATTTTTGAGAAAACGTGAAAATAGGATGTGGAGTGTTGCCATGCTCTTTATGCCACGCAGCTAACTTTGGAGACAGGGCAGGATCTTCATCTACCACATAAGAAGCTGTTGGAGAGGAAAGCTTTGTGCTGAGGCGCTGCGGAGAGCGATCTGTCTTTTCTGAGAAGAGGTCAATTTGATAGAAAGGGCTATCAAAATATTCGGCTGTTGGAGTGACCTGCATCGGTCCAAGAATAGAGGTAATCTTTTCGGACCAGCGCCGCTCAAACCCCTCTGTTGTTGAGAAAAAGACAAGGACAAGCCAGACAATGGCTAAAATAACTAAGACAGCAATAGATCCTACAACACTTATCGAGAGCTGTCCTTTTCGTGGGACAAGGTAGGAAAGTGCTGTCTTTAGTTCATACATTTAATCGTTATTTGGTCTCTTTGAATTCGACATGTTGCCGAATTGTGGGGTCATACTTTTTCTTGGTAATGCGGCCCGGAGTTTTCGTTTTGTTTTTTGTTGTGTAGTAAAAGTAATCGCTTTTGCTGCTTTTAAGTTTTACAAATTCACGTTTGCTCGCCATCGAGTTCTCCTTTAATTTTGTAGGCCACTATATTAGCTGAACAAAGGGAAATTTTACCAGCTTAAACGAGTATTAGGTTCAAGCGAAAAGCTCTCATCAAGAGCCCTCTCTTTCCATTTATGGTAGCCAAGTCCTGCAATCATGGCAGCATTGTCGAGGCAAAGAAGTGGTGTTGGCCAAAAGGTAGGAAGGGAGGTCGCTTGAGAGATCATAGAGCGAAGAGTTTTGTTTTGTGTAACGCCTCCTCCTAAAAAGAGCGCTTTGGGCTGATATTGATCGCATGCTCGTACAAGTTTTTTGTTTATGTCAGAAAAGGCTGCTTGTTGAAAAGAGGCGCATAGATCGCACATCGTCTCTTCAGTAAGGTCAACTTTTTGTGTTGTATATAAGAGCGCGGTTTTTAACCCACTGAAAGAAAAGCTGTAAGGATCTCTTTTTACATTGCCTGCACGAAAGGAGAAGGCTGACGGGTCTCCTTTTTCTGCCTTTTTTTCAACTTCCGGCCCCCCAGGATAGCCTAAAGAGAGGATTTTAGCAGCCTTATCAAATGCCTCTCCTATTGCATCATCAACACTTTGACCGATGAGCGAATAGGTGCCAATTGCTTCAATATGAAGAAGGGTAGAATGGCCGCCTGAAAGGATAAGACCTAATGCGGGCAAGTACTCATTGAGATTTTCAACGTTCATCATCGCAGCGTAGAGGTGGGCCTCGACATGGTTGACCCCAATGAGAGGTCTCTCTAGACCCCATGCAAGTGCCTTAGCTGTCTGCATGCCAACGAGAAGAGAGCCAATAAGGCCTGGTTCATTGGCAACAGCGATAAGGTCGATCTCATGTAATGGGAGATCAGCCAAGCACTCTTTGATCACAGGAATAATGGCGTCGATATGGTGGCGCGAGGCAATCTCTGGAACAACGCCCCCAAATCGATTGTGTACGCGAGCTTGCGAGGCAATAATATGGCGCACAATCTCTTGTCCAGAACGAACAAGAGCTGCCGACGTCTCATCACATGTACTTTCAATTCCTAAAACTAACATAACAAAGAATTGTAAATAGAAAGTATTTAAATGCCAAGCCCGTGCGCAGCTTTTTTATCAATTACAAAACAAGCGGGATTTTCTTTTGTTCCGATTCTTTGGGCTGGGAGTTCCTCGTAATTTTCTTCACCGAAGAGGATTTTTTTAAGGATTTTGGATTTTCCTCTTCCAAAAGCAAGGACGTAGGTAGATCGAGCCTGGTTGATAGCTGGAAAGGTCATGGTAAGGCGCCAGCACTCCTTTTGAGGAACGCTATTTGCAACATAGAGTCTTTTCTCTTCTTTAAGAGCTGCAGTGTTAGGAAATAAAGAGGCAGTATGACCATCATTACCAATGCCGAGCAAAACTACATCAAAACGTTGATCAGCGCAGGTCTTTTTTACCATTTTCTCATACTCTCGAGCTGCTTTTTCAAGATTAGAGCTCTCTCCAACAAGGCGATGTTTTTTTGCTTGGTCGAGAGGAGGCCGCGCAAGATATTTTATAGCATTGCCAAAATTGCTTTCAGGATCATCAGGACCAACAGAGCGCTCATCACCCCAAAAGAACTCTAAAAGGGACCAGTTGACAAGGAGAGCATAGGAAGATTCTGTGAGCAATTCATAGAGGGGAAGAGGAGTGGATCCTCCTGAAAGAGCAACAGAAAATGAGGCACGAGAAGAGATAGCCTTTTTGGCTTGCTCGATAAATGCTTGCGCGCAAAACTCGTACGCCTCTTTTTCTGTTTTTGCAACAACAACATGGCGGCGCTCATCAATTATTACTCGTTTCATCTACTTGTCCTTTCTCGATGCCAGAGGGGCAAAGATAGCAGCTCTATCATTGGAAGATAGTGTTCTGAAGATGCCTGTTGAAAGATTTCGCTTGGCAAAGCCCGACCTCTTTGAAAACTACCAACAAAGAGTGTATAGGGCATCTCACAGCGATCTTTTGAAGAGGCGTGTACACTAATATGACGGTCATCTTGTTCATATGACATCAAATAGTGAAGATCGTTTTCCCCTCGTATTTCAACGCTTGTAATACCGCCTTCATCCATGATGCAGCTATCTGCGGGAATGATGATAACAGAAATAGAGTGCTGATCAAAGCTATATTGAATTTTGAAAGAGTCAACAGATTCTTCGATAGAGGAGGGCTGCCAGTTAAGGCGGCTTGCAAGCCAGCTTTGGAAAAAGAGGGCTTGCGTATCGAATTGATCTTTTGACGTAGGAGATCTGCTGAATCTGATCTCTATAGAGGAAGCGTGGGCAAGGCCATCAAGCTGTTCTTTGGTGTTAAAGACACGGGCAAAGGTTTCACGCCATGGTTTTGTTCTCGCCCAATTAAGATCGACATATTTTTCCTTGTGGGGAGATCCAATAATACGCTCTGCAAATGCGCCAATGTTGGGAAGTCTAGCAGCATCAAAGACAATTCGTCCCACAGAAGCTTGAAGATCATCGACGAGAAGCTGGACTTCAGATGGGTCATGACCGACAAGGAGAAAGACGGGAAGATCTGGAATGGTTTCGGGGGTAATAAGGAAAGAGACTTTGTGCAACTGATCAAGAGAAGTTTGTATAGTAAGCACGTCGCAACAGATAGGGCGACCATTTGTTATTGTTCGCGTAGAGAGGTTTTGTTCTAAAAAGCTTTCCTGAGCATTAGAATCAATGGAAACAAAGATCACCTTGCAAGGAAGTTTTTCGGAAATAAGATGAACAAGTTTTTGGCAGTGCATTGTGCGGTCGATATCTTTAACAGCAACAATAAGAGTAAAGAGACTTGTCTTTAACGTATTTATGCCCTCACCGATTTCTGGGCTTGTTTTAATACCGAATAATTCCTCGTCAATCATTTGCATTTTAAATAAGCCTCCAGTTTCGTCCCTCTTGTTCTATAAGACGGTTTGCCTCTGCTGGCCCCCAAGAGCCTGCAGCATAGTTTGGAAATTGCGAAGGAGAACTCTTATTCCAGTGGGTAATAACTGGATTGAGCAATCTCCATGATGCGAGCACCTCATCCTGACGCGCGAAGAGGGTCGGATCTCCTAACATACAGTCGCACAAAAGCCTTTCATATGCCCCTGGAGAGGAGACTCCAAAGTGGGAGCTGTATTTAAAATCGAGCTTTACTGGCTGAATAAGAAGGCCGCTTCCAGGCACTTTTGAGCTAATTTTAAGGGAAATTCCTTCATCTGGTTGAACTCGAATAACAAGTGTATTGGGGCTATTAGGAACCATAGTATTAAATAAAATATTCGGGGGATCTTTGAAGAAGATGGCGATCTCTGTAGCTCGTTTTGGAAGGCGGCGACCTGTTCGTAAAAAGAAGGGAACTCCTTCCCAGCGCCAATTGTCAATAAATATTTTGAGTGCGACAAACGTCTCTACATGAGAATTTTGAGAGACATTTTCCTCTTGGCGATATCCTATAACAGGCTCTCCACTTATAAAGCCCGGGCCGTACTGGCCTCGTACTGCATGTCGATCGATTTGCTTTTCTGGAATAGGTCGGATAGAAGAGAGCACTTTTACCTTCTCATCTCGAATAGCATCAGCACTCAAATTGATAGGAGGCTCCATAGCAACAAGAGAAAGAAGCTGCATCATATGGTTTTGAACGATATCTCTAAGTGTTCCAGCCTCTTCAAAAAACTTACCACGCGTGCCAACACCGATATCTTCGCTTACAGAGATTTGTACATGGTCAATGTGGTGGTTATTCCAGAGCGACTCAAAGATAGAGTTTGCAAAGCGCAGCAGAAGAATGTTTTGTACGGTCTCTTTCCCAAGCCAATGGTCAATACGAAAGATCTGAGATTCATCTAACACCGCTTTCATCTCTTGTTGCAGCTTTATTGCACTTGGAAGATCATGTCCAAATGGCTTTTCAATAACAACACGAGAGAATTTTGTTGTTTGAGACTTTTTATAGAGAAGCTTGTGTTTGTGTAATTTTTGCACGATAGTGCTGAAATGGCTCGGAGGTGTGGAGAGATAGTAGATTCTGTTTCCCTTTGTGCCAAAACGGGCATCAAGCTCTTCGAGTTGTTTAGCAAATCTCTTATATCCTTCATCATTATCGAATTCTGAGCGGTGGTAGAAAAGCTGCTCACTAAAAGAGGACCATATCTTTTGATCGATAGGAGTGTTTCGAGAATGTATGCTAATGGCATTGAACATCTCTTCTCGAAACTGCTCGTGGCTTTTATCTCGACGAGCAAATCCAACACATGCAAAGTGAGAGGGCAAAAGCCCCTCATAGGCAAGATTATAAAGAGCGGGAATAAGACGGCGGGCTGTAAGGTCTCCGGTAGCACCAAAGATGACCAAAACACACGGGTCCGTCATTTTACTGATCGTAGTGTCTTCGAGGGGATTATGAAAAATTTCGGTTGGCATAGAGTACCTTTAAAAATTGTTTGTCGTAAGAGCCATCATTGTACGTAATCTAACACCTTGCCGGCTAGGGGAGATTTTACTTGATTGTGATCCCGTCTCACTCTTGGAGTGTGTGAAGGAGATAGGATACGAGTGTTGAAGCTTTATAAAAGGTTTTTAAACGTCCCTTAGAAAGAAGTATTTTATTAAACAAACAAATCCTCTGCAATGTTGTCCTTTCTGTTTTGTCAAAAAACAAACAAAAAGGATGGCCATATATGAGCGCTGTTATATTTCATATCAATGTTCCGAAAATCATGGGTGAGCATGCCGATAATTGCCCTGGATGTGCACAAGGAATTGAACTTTTAAAGCAAAAAGGAGAGAATGAAACTCAACTCTTAACACAGTTTGTTGCATTTCGATGGCTTCAATGCCACTCCGAAAATATTGCAGCTATTAATATTGAGTTTTTGAAGCAGAGTACTTTTGAACTAATGACTACCATAACCCAACTTAAGGAAAAAGTAGGGAACAATATAATCGTCTTTTGTCTGGCTCTTTCAGAGCACATAGTCATAGGTTCCACAGATACGATCCAAGAAATTCTGGCAAAGACCCAATAGCATATATGTCGAGCCTAGGCAGGGAAGAAGCCTAGCTGTTCATCCGACTTTAGACCATTTTACTTGAAAACCAAATTGAGGGCGTATTCAATGTTCTCAGCTTGGGATTTAGTAATCCCGCTTCCACTTAATCGAGATGACACCGACCTCGTCATCGCCAATTTCAGCTTCAGCAGTAATGTTTTTAAAAAGTGGTGCTGAAACACCAACTCGGTTGGCGTCTGAGGAGATATCTCGAGAGACACTGACAATGACACCATTTGAAATGTATTTACCAACGCGTAAAGAGACGTCGTTGTGTCCTGTTGGAGCAGGAGGGCCATCTGCTAAATCGAGAACTGGGGGAGCACGAAGAGGTCCTGTGCCCGCAACCGTTGGTGATGAGCCGACATCAATTACATCGATACCAACGGTCTGTTTCACTCTGTCAATAAGCTGAAAGGGGCCTGAAGAGTGTTCGAGAGAGGCCGCTATGTTAGCGAGCTGGAGCGATTCTAAAGGAGAGATGTCGCCATACTCTTTATTAAGAAGAACAAGAGAGAGAATTTCATTATCTGTTCTTGGAGGTGTTGATTGGATGGAGAGTTTGGGCGCTGCTAGCGATCCTTTTAGCGATATTCTTGCTGTGACTGACGGAAGTTCTGTAATCGCTAGAATATTGAGCCGAGAGTCTTTAAAAAGGTTTCCTGCAACAGTGATAGTCCCGCTATGTATAGTAAGCTCTTTGCTCGCTAAAGTAAACAAGCCCTCTTTACATCGAAGATATCCATCCATGAAAAGCTGAGCGGCCTTTCCCTTAAGGTGGACAGAACCTGTCCAAATCGATTCTAATCCTCGTCCTCTAATCTCCAATCCATCTTTACCATCTATGGTAAGATCGAATGAAACGCTGTAGGGGCCCTCTTTTGGCTTTTCTTCATATTTGTACCTAAATGGTATCTCTGGCACATCAGAAGGAAAACGAGCTGCAAGATCAATAAGAGCCTTTTGGGTTTTAAGGGCGCCACTTATATGCAGTGCATTTTTAGTTCCTGAGAGCTGAACAGAACCGTTTGCTTGAATTGTCGCGTAATTTAGTGAGATGAACTCAAGAGATGAACATTTGAGATTGAGAGTCCACTGCAAAGGATTAAGGGTAAGTTTGCCAGAACCTTTCACAACTCCTTTTTGTCCATCTGTTCCTGTAATTTTTTCTATGATGAGCCTCTGTTTGCTAAATCTTGCTTTAGCTTCAATCTCTGTGAGTACTTCATCTGTAGGCAGAAGGTCTATTCTGCCTCCATGTAAAGAGACAGGGCCAGAGAAATTGGGTTTTTGCAAAGGTCCTTGAGCAGAGACATCAAATTCTACTTCTCCATCAAAATAGGCGGCAGCAGGCATCCAAGGGCCAAACATCTCTGAGAGGTGAATATTTCCTACGGCCTTACCTCGAATTGGAGCGGTTGCTAAGATAGTAAAATATGGAGTTTTAGGGAGCTTGGTAACCCTGGTTTTACCTGTGATTACTACTGGCTCTGGGATTCCTGTTCCTGCTGCGCAGATTTCAGTTTCGAGCCTATTGTTATGAATCGTTAAGAGGGCTCCCACAGCGATGTTTCCTCGAGGCATTCCCATTGTTTGAGGTCGGACAAGTTCTGAATTAATTTGCACTTTTGCCTCAACCTTTTTTACGAAAGATTGGTAGTGACATTGCCCATCTAGATAGCCAACAACTTGATTGGAAAGATAATGGCCAAGGAGAAGTTGGGCAGGAACTCTTTCTAAAGTAAGATCTCCACTTGCTTTGGCAAGAGTCTGGCGACACCAGTTTCCAGAGATTCTGCTATGTTGCCCGATGAGAATAGAGCCTTGTAGCTTAGTGATAAATTTTTTCCTTCTCTCTGCATACAGAGGGTGTTCTAAGGAAATAGCCTCTTTGCCCCATACTCCGTGGAGATGATCGAGAGTTAGAGATTGCATCTTATCCTCTATCAGGCCAAAGCCAGAGGTAGAAAGATCAAGATGTTGATTGTGGAGTTTTCCAACGATGTTCGCATCGAGAATATTGAGAGCATTGGTGTGCTGATTGTAAGAAGCAGAAAGGTGTGAGCGGTCGACGTTGAGAAAAGAGGTAGCTACTGTGGCCAGATCTCCGATTATAGAGATTTTTTCTGGAGCGAGAGTGTCATTAGACAAAGAGAGGATGGCGTGGCCGCAGCGTAAAGATCTAAAGGCAAAGTCAGAGAGATTGGCAGAGACTGAGACGGTTTTTTCCGCATTTGTGGTAAATCGAGATGAGAGCTCAGCTCTTCCCGCAATATTTTCTTGTAAGAGAGGAGCAAAAAGAGCGAGATCTCGACATCTAAAGCTTGACCAATGAGAAGACTCGCCATCTTTATGAGAAAAGTCCCAAAGAGCATGAAATGAGGACGCTGAAAGATCTCCTGTAAGAGAAAAATCATTCTTTTCAAAAGATCCTTCCGAGTTCATTCGTATTGGTATTTCGGTCTCCTCTGTTCGAAGAGCGCCTTCGGCTGAGGCAATGCTGAGAAGTCGATTTTGATTCGGGCATAAGGAGAGCTCTCCTTTGAGCTCACCCTCTATTTCATTGATCTGAATACTTGGAAGAGAGAGTTTCCACAAAAGTGAAGAGGCGTCTTTTGCAAATCCAGTAAGAGTTCCTTGTGTCGTAATAGTAGCTTTATGAACGACTTGAAATGGAGCATTGATGATCAAGGCTTTTGATTCAATATCTTCTGGAATTTGCGCTAGCGTTCCAGAACAGATGTCTGCACGAAATGAATCACAGGTAAGAGAGATCCCTGTTCCAGGTTTAAAGGAAACAGTTCCACCTGCTGTTGCAGATGTCTCTAAAGCGTAATGGTATGCCCGTTTTCTCGATGTTGGGCAGGAGAGATTCCAAGTGCCCTCTATCTTCTCTATTGTAGAGGATGAAAGGTGAGTTTTTTTTGGCAAGAGATCGGCAACAAGGGAAAAAGAGAGAGTATCATCATGATCAAAGACAAATCGATGGACTGAAGGAAGCTCTCTAGTTGATAGATAAAACGTTGTATCGGCAGTATATTGAGCCTCTCTTTTTTCAAAAGAGAGATCGATCTGTTTTGGCCATATTTCTGGAGTTTTTTTTATGAAAGAGGTGGTGCTTGAGATTCGATTGCCATTTTCGGAAAGCCAAAAAGAACCTTTAAGACTGCAGTCGAGAGCATTATTTTCAAGGGGCAGTCGAGAAGTAGTGAGATGTAGTGAATGCAGGAAAAAGGAGGAGATCCATATTGTGGGAAGAGAAGAAGAGGCTGTAGATGTGCTTTTGAGCCACCTCTCTATTTTATCGCCGTCGCAATAAAGCCCTCGTGCTCGCACTCGAAACAAGGAAATCCTTCCCAAAGGAATATCCAAAAGCAATGGCCAAAAAGAGAGTTTTTGACATTTGATTAGGGGAAGAGGGGAGTTTTTTCTTGAGAGAGAGAGATTGTGAAGACGAACAACAAACGGAAAAAAGAGATCGACTTTTTCGAGCGAGGTAGTAAGTCCTGTTGAGCGCTCTATATATCCTCGAACGTAAGAAGTGACAGCTCGTTGAGAAGGGGGGAGTAAGAGGATGATCCAAAAGAGGACTAGCAGGAAGAAGAGTCGTTTTATGAGATACATAACTTAGAATGCCTGCCCAATACTAAAATAAAGTTGAAATGGAGGATCTATATCCTTTCGTCTCTGGAGTGGAAAAGCGATATCGAATCTCAAGGGGCCAATTGGTGTTGTATATCGAGCGCCGATGCCGACAGAGTGCAGAAGAGAGGGGTTGTCTAGTCGATGGAGTTGGCTTGTATATACATTGCCCACGTCATAAAAGACTACCCATCCGAGCTGTTCTCGAGGACGAATTCGTAGATCGAATGAGGCTGTCAACATCGAACGGCCACCTATTGGCTTGTTCTCCTCATTTAATGGGCTCACGCTTCCTGTCCTATATCCTCGAAGTGCATTTTCAGATCCTCCAAAGAGCCTATCTGGTAGAGGAATATCGTCTTTATCGGCACCCAAAACATTGGCTATCCCTAAGCGCAGGGCAAGTGTAACAGTGTCTTCTGAAAAGGAGGTATATCCGCTTATTGATGAGTTATGAATAAGGTAGGAAAATTTTGGTGTGAGACTTTGCCACGCAGGGATAAGGCGAATGTTAAGAGAGAGACCTGATGTAGGGTCTAATGGAGAATTTGCATTGCTCCATCGAAACTGAACGGGAAATTTTGTAAGGTGGTAGAGCTTATGGGAGAGGATTCTTTTAGATTCGAGTCTCTCAAAACTTGGACCGAACAGGATAGATGAACGCCGTGTGATAGGGCGGTTTAAGAGAACAGAGGCTTTAACTGCAGAGCTTGTAAAGGGAAGATAGTTTTGCGCATCGTATTCTAAGACCCACAGAAGGTCCTGTTTTCTTCTTCGGAAGTTTGGAATGGTGTACGAGAGGGTGGCAGAGCGGCGTTTTTGCCAAATGGAGGCCTGAAGAGATAATTTGCGTCCAAGACCCCGAAGATTTCTGTGTTCCCATTGGGCAGAAACACCTCCACCATATGTTGTCATATAGCTTATACCAGCACCGATTGTGCGGGGTTTACCATCGGCAACGCGAATGGTAATAGGCAAAGACCAATTGTCTCCTAAATTTGCGCTTTCCTCAATTTGAATGGTGTGAAAGAGACCGCTTTTTTGAAGAGCGGTTTCAGTCTGTTCTATTGGAATGGGCGAATAGAGCTGCCCCTCTTTCCAAAGTTGATAACTTTTGAAAAGCTCAGGTCGGACTCTTGTTGGTCCAACAACTTTTGTCGGTCCAAATCTGATCATTGGGCCTGTTTGAACTTCGATAGCAATATCAACGGTGTGTGTGACTTGATCAGCAGTAATCTTTTTTGCGATGATTTTACAAAAGGCAAAGGCGCGAGATTTGAGAGATCGGATTAGCTCTCTATCCATAGCGACAATACGTCTTCCTAAGGCTGGCTCTCCTGTTTGGAATGAGGCGATATCCTCTTCTTGAGGGCCAATTGGAATAAGATCGGACTTGCCTCTCTTTTTTACATCCTCTTGAACGAGGATTTCGTCACTCCACAGAAGGGTGAGTTTTCCGAGGCTAAATTGCTCTCCAAGGGTAACAGAAAACAGGACTTTGGGTGTTTCGTCTGTGGTGAGGGTTGACTCAACGCGGCAGTTGAAATAGCCAAAGTAAACCGCTACATTGGTAATGCGTTCGATATCGTTTTTGACCTTCAGTCTCAAAATATTGAGTGTTGGAATTTGTTTTTCAGGAGCAGAGATGACCTGCGATGCCTTTTCCATCTGTTGTTTTAAATTTGAAAAAGGAACTCCGACAATGCGAGCTGAGTAGGAGAGAGCGAAGAGAGAATGGAATGAGAGAAGAGCTAAGAGAAAAAGATATCGTTTCAACGTTTTTCCCGATTTGTTTGAGGAAACAAGAAAATAATAGAGTATGGATATTCTGTACTATTTTCAACAAGAAGAGGTAAATGTGGGAAAAATTTCTACAGAAATTTGGGAAAGATTGCGATCTTCGATACCGGGTGGTGTAAATTCTCCCATACGAGCTGGAAAGGCTGTTGGTATGGATCTTCCTCTTTTTACAAAAGGGGAGGGGTGCTGGATTGAGGACGTAGAGGGTAAGCGGTATATAGATTGCTCGATGTCATGGGGAGCTCTTCTTCATGGTCATGCGCATCCTGAGGTTGTTGAGGCTGCGAGTAATGCACTTCGTTTAGGATCTACCTTTGGGGGATCAACAAAATCCGAAGCAGAACTGGCTGAAAAAATATGTAAGGCTGTTCCTTCTGTTGAAAAAATTCGGTTTGTTTCAACCGGAACCGAGGCGACGATGAGCGCTGTGCGCCTTGCTCGTGCATATACAGGGCGAGACTTCATCGTTAAATGTATTGGCCATTATCATGGCCATGCAGATCAATTTTTGATTTGTGCAGGATCAGGAGCAGAGTATCTTTCTAGCAGCTCTTCGTTAGGAATTCCCAATAGTTTTGTGCAGTATACGCTCTCTATTGCCTACAATGATATCGATGCTCTTAATAAGATTTTTACACAGTATAGTGATAAGATAGCAGCGTTTATCATCGAGCCTGTTGCAGCTAATATGGGTGTAGTTTTGCCTGATGAGGAATGGTTAAAAAGAGTTCGAGAAAAAACACGTGAGAGTAGTGCTCTTCTTATCTTTGATGAGGTTGTTACTGGTTTTAGAGTCTCTTTAGGAGGAGCGCAAGAACGTTATAAAATTAACGCAGATCTTACCTGTTTTGGCAAGATTATAGGAGGAGGATTTCCAGCGGCAGCTTTTGGAGGTAGTGCCAAAATCATGGATCTTCTTGCTCCAGAGGGCAAAGTCTATCAAGCTGGTACGCTCTCAGGAAATCCCGTTGCTATGAGCGCGGGCTGTGCAGCGCTTCGTCTTGCTGAGAGAGAAGCATTTTATGAACAACTAGAGAACAAAAGTGCGCGTCTTGATCGTCTTGTCAATAGAGCAATAAAAGAGAGCAGAGTGGAGGCATGTCTAGAAAGATGTGGATCGATGTTTACTCTTTTTTTTGGTAAAAAGGGGGGAGCGAAAAGCGAAGGTTCCTATCAGCGCTTTTTTCGCTTTATGCTAGATCGAGGAATATATATGGCTCCTGCACAGAATGAGGCCTCTTTTCTCTCATCTGTCCACGGAGATAATGAGATCGATTATGTAGGACAAACAATTGGTGAATTTTTGAGGGCCGTATGATACGTCGACTTTTCTTTTTCTTATTCTTGTTTGTCTCCTCTTTTTCTTATGGAGCTTCGAGCAAAATCGTTTTAGAAGGAAATATTTCCCCTTCTATGTGCGAAGAGGTGAAAACCTATTTAGAGACAAAACCGTATGAGGCGGAAAAAAAGGTCGATTTTATCCTCTCTTCTTCAGGAGGGGATCTGCAAAGTGTTCTTCTTTTGGCGCGCTTTCTTGTTAAAATTCGCGAACAAGAGACTCTAGAATATACAGCATATATTAAGGACCAGTGTATAGGTCCGCTCGCTGCTCTTCCTTTTGTGTGCCACAATATTGTAACAACGCCTGTGGTCTCTTGGGGGGCTATTACGCTGCAAACCAAAGAGGCACATCCACGAGTTCTCGACGCTGAAATGAGAGCTCTTATGCCTTCTGCTATCGAGATGTATGAAAAAAGAGCAGAGCTTATCCATCTTTTTGTAGGAGATGGTGAAAAAGCTGGGCAAGTGATCACCCAGCACGAACTCAAAAAATATCCTGATATCCGCATAGAGAAAGAGATTACATCTGAAGGATTCGTTGCAGGAGAGCGCGCAGAGAAAAAAGAGTTTGATCGAATACAGCTTGTACCAACAAGTCACATTGGAAGAATTATTATCCGAGATCAAAAACAGGGGATTAGCGAATCCACCTATCTTTATGTTAAAGCTGCTGTCGAAGCATTTCGAAAAACAAAGCCTGCATGTGTCATTTTAGAGCTCAATACTCCAGGAGGAGAGGTCTTTGCTTCACAGCGTATTTCAAATCTACTTCGGTCATTAGATACTCAAGATGGTATTCCCGTTATTGCCTTTGTTAATAATTGGGCGATCTCTGCTGGAGCAATGCTAGCCTATTCCTGTCGATATATTGTAGCGGCCCCAGATGCAAGTATGGGAGCAGCAACTCCTGTCTTTCAAACAGCAGAGGGGATGGAGGCAGCTCCTGAAAAGGTCAACTCAGCGCTTCGCACTGATTTTGCTAACAGAGCCGCCTTTTTTGGAAGAAATACCGATTTAGCTCGAGCTATGGTTGATCCAGATATTCTTCTTGTAAAAAGGGGAAATGAGATTGTTGAGCTCTCCTCTGAAGAGGATATTCGAAGATCTGCATATGCGAAAGATACCGTTATTAGTGCAAAGGGCAAGCTCTTGACACTGACAACTTCTCAGATGGAAGAATTCGGTGTTGCTGATTTTGTTGTTTCTAAAGAGGTCTCTCGAGGACCTGAGAGGGAACTTCCAAATAAAATTTTCATCTCTCAAACCGATCTTCGATTGCTTCCACCATTTGTAGATCATCCAGATGTGCTGATAAACACTTTTGAGATGGATGTGAGAACAACTATCATCGCCTTTCTCGTCTCTCCTGTAGTGAGCTCTCTTCTCTTTTTTATTGCTGTTGTCAGCATCTATTTGGAGCTTTCTATTCCAGGCTTTGGCATTCCTGGCATAGTCGGGGGGTTGGCACTCTTTCTGATCCTTGTCGGGAGCTTTGCTCAAGAGGCTATTACATGGTTTGAGCCGTTGTGTATTCTTTTGGGACTTGGACTGGTTGCCATAGAGCTTTTTGTCTTTCCAATGTTTGGCATTTTTTTAGTTATTGGTGGAGGAGTGGCTCTTTTTGGTCTGATGGCCCTTCTCATACCGGGTCTCGAGGCTGTTCGTTTTGATGGGCAGGTGTTAAATGCTGCAGGTGAGTATGTGATAAATAGAGTAACATGGCTTTCCATCTCTTTACTTTTGGCGTTAGCTGTTATTATATTTTTCTGTCGCCGTATGCCCTTGAAAAGACTGCGCCTCTCCGGTATCGTCTTGGACGAGACTTTAGAGACTCCCGAAGAAAAGAGTTCTATCTCTGTAGCCGATGAAGCTGTTGTAACGATGACTTTGCGTCCTGCTGGGAAAATTGAAAGAGAGAAAGTCCTCTTTGATGCTGTAAGTTCGGGTCGTTTTATTGAAAAAGGGGAAAGAGTAAAAGTTATGGAAATTCATGGTAATATTGTGACTGTTGAACCTTTGGGAGAATAATAGATGCTTGCATGGTTGTGGCTTGTAATAGCCTTTGTACTGCTTTTTTTAGAGTTTTATCTTCCTGGCGGAATAATGGCGATGATCTCTGTCGTCTTTTTCTTGTTGGCTCTTGCCTATGGATATCAGATCTATGGTATAGCAGGGGGTGTTCTCTTTTTTGTGCTCTCGTTTGTAGGGGCAATTGCTGTTGTTTGGTTTGCTCTGACAAGTATACGAAAGAGTAGAAACACCTTTATCCTGCAGTCTGATCAAGAAGGATATGAGGGCAGTGAGAAAAAGCCAGAGTATATTGGAAAGGAGGGCGTTGCTGTGACAGATTTAAGTCCTGCTGGATTTATTTTAATAGATGGTAAACGCATACAGGTGATTAGTCAGGATGGATATGTTGAAAAAGGGAAAAATGTTGCTGTGATAGATAGCCGGGGTGGTTATCTTATCGTTAAATCACAAATTGAGAGTTAATTTATTTCGTGATTAGAACTATTTCTGAATAGGGGGAGAGTATGATTTTTTTAGCGCAAGGAGGAGAGGCCACGATTGTCTCTTTTTCCTTTTTGTTTATTCTTTTAGCGTTTGTTGCAGTCGTTGCTCTTTCGATTATCGGGCGCTACATTAGTCTTTGGTTCCAGGCGTTTGTCTCAGGTGTTCCAATATCGCTCTTTAACATTATTGGGATGAGTCTTCGAAAGATTCCGCCAAGAGTTATTGTCGAAGCGCATATCAACGCTCATAAGGCTGGGTTAAAAGAGATTCGATCCGCAGATCTCGAAACACATTATCTTGCCGGTGGCCGTGTTATCGAAGTTGTTGCTGCTTTAATTGCTGCGCAAAAGGCCAATATCCCTCTTGACTTTCAAAGAGCAACAGCTATCGATCTTGCTGGCCGTGATATTTTAGATGCTGTTCGCACTTCTGTTAATCCGAAGGTTATCGATTGTCCAGACAAAGAGAGAGGGAGTAATTTCATCTCTGGTGTTGCTAAAGATGGTATTCGGCTCTTGTGTCGCGCTCGTGTTACTGTTCGAACCAATATTGCTCAGCTTGTCGGTGGTGCGACAGAAGATACGATTATCGCTCGTGTTGGAGAGGGTATTATTGGAGCAATTGGTGCTGCAGAGACCCACCTCGATGTCTTAGAAAATCCGCAGATGATCTCAAAGCGCGTGCTTGAAAAGGGGCTCGATGCTCAGACTGCCTTTGAGATTCTCTCTATTGATGTTGCAGATATCGATGTTGATAAGAATATCGGTGCTGAGCTTCGCGCTGCTGAAGCTGAGACTGAAAAGATCATCGCCCAAGCAAAGGCTGAAAAGCGCCGCGCTATGGCTGTTGCCCTAGAGCAGGAGAATCAGGCAGAGCTAAAACTAAAAGAGGCTCTGTTGATGGAAGCGCAGGCTAGCGTTCCCAAAGCTATAGCAGACGCTCTTGGCAAGGGGAATCTAGGGGCTATGGATTACTACCGATTGGAAAATGTCCGCGCTGATACCAGCATGAGAAAAGGTCTTGCAGGGGAAGTTGAAGAGTAATGGTTGACGCTGAAGATCTTTTTGAGCTGTTTTTTCCAGAAGAGCTTGAAGAGGAGCTTGAAGAGGAGGTTCCTCAGAAAATAGAGCCTCCTAAACCTCCTCCTCTGCCCAAAAAAGCTTTGGAAACAAAAAAGCAAGAAAAGCCAGTAGAAAAGCTCGAAGAAAAAAAGAAGACCCCACGTCTGAAAAAGATGATGATTGCCCATGAGATCTTTTCTCTTCCTGTCTCATTGAGGCGTCGGTGAACCTGAGAGACCGTCTTCTACACCTTCAAGAGCGAATCAAGAAGGCTGGGCGCCCTGTTCGTTTGGTGGTCGTAACCAAATATCAGTCTATTGAAATGATCTTAGAGCTTTATAAGTTAGGCTTAAGAGAGTTTGGGGAGAGCAAAGTTGTCGATGCGCTCAAAAAGATCGAAACGTTGCCTCAAGATATCTCCTGGCACTTTATTGGAACCCTGCAAAAGAACAAGGTGAATAAGGTCATCGGTAAATTTTCCCTCATCCATTCTGTAGATAGTGTAGAGCTGGCAAAAAAAATATCGACTGCAGCTCTACGAGAAGGAAAAGAGGTCTCCATACTGCTACAGGTAAATCCGCTTCAAGAAGCCACAAAACATGGATTTTCTCTTAAAAATTTTGAAGAGGCGTACAATCAGATCAAAGAGCTTCCTAATGTAGAGGTAAAAGGTTTGATGACCATGGCGCCTCAAGGCGATAAGCTTCTGATACGCAAAGCCTTCTCTTTGACAGCAAAACTCTTCGATCGATTTCGAAGCCCAACTTTCTCAGAGCTTTCCATGGGAATGAGCCAAGATTTTGAAGTGGCTATCGAGTATGGCGCAACAATTGTTCGAGTGGGAAGCATGCTTTTTACAGAAGAGACCGCGATCGGTTTTTAGGTATCTTCTGATGGCGGTTTTTGTATGTGTTTACAAAAATGGAGTGTAGCTCCTCCAATCAATATCTAAATTTTTGGGGTATGTTGTGGAATGGTAATGTTCCCGACTGTACTTGCCCAAAAAGTGTTCAGACCATTGTAGCTGAATGTAGCTCCAATCACATACTAAATCTTCTTGGACTGGCTTAAGGACCCTCGCAGGAATCTTTATTTTTTGTCTTTCGTGCTTACCCTTATTAACAAACTCCATAAGAGTGTAAAAACTATTTTCGGTCTCTATATTTTGCAGAAACTCGTTTAAATGAGGACTATTATGAAGCTCCGTGAGGGCTTTACGTATAGTATCAAGATACATTTCTGTTTGCTCAGCTACGTTTTTGAAATTATGAACAGTCTGGCCTTCACGAATCCTTTTTTTTTCATCATAGAGAGACTTCTGAAGTATCTCGAACTCTTGTTTTTTTAATTTTTCTCGAATCAATTTCCAATCCTTTGTATGCCAATCAAGCTGAAGTTTTTGTTCTTCGGTATCCTTGGGAGGATCGAGAAAATTTTTGAGTGCGGTTACATCTTCAATCCTCTTTGAAAAATTGTTCGATAGTTCGGATACATCTTTCGCTTTCGTATCGGCTGGAGTTGATATAACTAACGGCTGTTGATCTATCTTTTTTTGTTCTTCTTTTACAGCGGCCTCGAAATCTTTGCACCATTGTATCCACACGGTATGAGGTTCCTTCTGAGCAAGGGGTGGGCGCAAAGAATTTGAAAGATTACTGTATAAATTCCACCTCACGTTATCTTGAAATTCTGAGGTTCTGGTTGGAACCGTTTTTTTTGATACATCGTGGATTTTCTGAACTTGTGGGTCGGTTCCTTCCCATTTTTTAATAAACCTATGACTCAACGCCAAGGGAATCCCCCCAATAGTTCCCACTACACCGGCTGTCACAAGGCCTATAATGGGAGCTCCCAGGAATAACGAGCCGGCGACGATGAGTGCCACTGGAGCAATAGGCCAAAGAACCAGGCCGGAAACCACTACCACGAACGCTCCGAACGCTGACAATCCGGCCGCTGTACAACCGCTGCTAAACGAGGCGTTGCGAAGTCCGTTCCAATTTACAGGCATCGTGAATTTATGTAATCTTCCTTTAGCTCGCTTTAGAGCATCTCCTACCGAGGCGCTTTTCCCTGCTCTGAGCAAATGAGCTGCCATGATAATGCGCCCAGCTTCGTCTTTGAGAAGTTCTGTATCAAGAAAGCTTTTTGTGGGGGTCTGATCTTTTATATCATTAACAAGAGCCTCTAGACTGGTTATGTCCTTGTTTGATGGAGTGATGCCATACTTTGTCTTCAAGGTATCTATAATTTCTCCTAGTTTCTTTTGGGAGATAATTGGTACGGATTGTATTGTGACTGTACGTCCTCGTAAGGTTTGTATTGGAGATCGTACGAATGTACAAACTTTTTGGAACATCTTTGTAATTGGATGTTGCTTCTCGGGTTCTATTGGGGGAGGGGTAACGCCTGTTTCAGAAGGTTTTATGGGGCCTATAGACATCGTATCATTCTCCTTACAAATTCTTCGTATTTTCTTTTTTGTAATTGAGAATTGCAAAAAAACAAAGATTTTTTATTTTCTCAGAGCTTTCCATGGGAATGAGCCAAGATTTTGAAGTGGCTATCGAATATGGTGCTACTATTATTAGAGTAAGGGAGTCTGCTGTTTACAGAAGAGACCGCGATCGGTTTTTAGGTGTCTTCTGATGGCGGTTCTGTATTCGTTTACAAATATCGAGTATAGCTCCAATCAAACATTAGATTCTCAGGGACCGGCTCGTTGACTATCTCGGGAATGTCTATTTTTTCGCTATCGGGTAGATCCGTATTAACAATCTCAATAAGAGCGTTAAAACTATTTTCAGCGCTTGTATTTTCCAGAAAGTTCTTGAGACGATTACCATGAAGCCATTTGAGGGCTTTGCTTATAGTATCGAGATAAGTTAGATGTTTATTACATATATTTTTGAAAGGAGTAGCAGGATTGGAGGAATCTCCAATACGTCTGACAAACGGATAGCCAGGGAGTCTTTCGTTTTCTTTGAAAGGGCTAACAAAAATATCGCCACGACTAATCCTTTCTTTTTCAGTAGAGAGAGCGATCATAACTGCATCGAAGTCTCCATCAGCTAATTTCTTTCGAATCATCTTCCAATCCTTTGTATGCCAATCAAGCTGAAGTTTTTGTTTTTCGGTATCTTTAGAGGGATCAAGAAAATCTTTGAATTTGGTTAGGCTTTCAATAGTGTTTGAAAGATTATTCTTTAGTTCGGATGCGGTTTTCACTAAGCTGCTTGGGCTATACGTTTCTACGACGACAGAGCGGGGGACGGCTGGTATAACTAAGGCATTCTCTATTTTTTCTTTTTGTTCTTGTAGATAGAGCAGGTACTCTTCGCAGCCTTTTTTCCACACATCTATGTAGCTGTCTGTTTTGCACAAGTGCTTGATGGGCACTTTGTTCGTGCTACAATATGAAAGGATTGATTTATGTAAATCGGGTAGTGCTATAGGTTGCTGAAAATATTTGGAAAATATTCTAAAATGTAGAGTTTTGGATATAAAATCTTTAAAATTCTCGTAAGGTCGCAGACCTGTAACCATTTTTTTTGATACATCTTGGATTTTCTGAACTTGTGGGTCGGTTCCTTCCCATTTTTTAACAAACCTTTTACTCAACGCCCAAGGAATCGCCTCAATCATCGACCCTATGCCCACCGTCACACCACCTACAGCGAGGGGTATTCCGATTACGCAACCAACCCCAGCTGCTAGCCCAAGCCCCAAAGCAGCAAAAGGATTCGTCGCAATCGTAATAATCAGCGGTATAGTAATAATATATAGCGCTATCCCTGCGGGAACTGAAAATCCTCCCAACACCGCTGCTATACCACCCGAGAAATGGCCCAAACTCGCTTCTTGTGAAAAGAGCGTGAATCGATGAAATCTTCCCTGGGCTCGCTTTAGAGAATCTCCTACCGAGGCGCTTTCTCCTTCTCTGAGCAAATGAGCTGCCATGATAATGCGCCCAGCTTCGTCTTCGCCGAGTTCTGTATCAAGAAAGCTTTTTGTGGGAGTTTGGTCTTTTATGTCATTAACAAGCTCTTCTAGACTGGTTATGTTCTTGTTTGATGGGGTGATACCATACTTTCTCTCCAAAGTAGCCTTAATTTCTCCGAGTTTCTTTTGGGAGATAATTGGTACGGATGGTCTTGTGACTGTGCGTCCTCGTAACGTTTGTATTGGAGATCGTACGAATGTACAAACTTTTTGGAACATTTTTGTAATTGGATGTTGCTTCTCGGGTTTTATTGGGGGAGGGGTAACGCTCGGCCCAGAAGGTTGTGTTGGTTCTATTGACATCGTATCATTCTCTTTACAAATTCTTCGTATTTTCTTTTTTGTAATTGAGAATTGAAAAAAAAACAAAGATTTTTTTATTTTCTCAGAGCCTTCTATGGGAATGAGCCAAGATTTTGAAGTGGCTATCGAATATGATGCAACAATTGTTCGGGTGGGGAGTCTGCTGTTTACAGAAGAGACCGCGATCGGTTTTTAGTGGTGGTTTTTGTATTTGTTTACAAATGTCGAGTGTAGCTCCAATCAAACACTAAATTTTTAGGGACTGGCTGGTTGACTATGTCCGGAATCTTTATTTTTTCGTTAAAGGGAGCAATCGGGTCGGGCAAATCCTTGTTAACAACGTCAATAAGGACGTTAAAACTATTTTCAGCGCTTGTATTTTCCAGAAACTCTTTGAGACGATCATCATTAAGCTGTAAGAGGGCTTTACTTATGGTATCGAGATACGTTTGATGTTGCTTAGATATCTCTTCGACATAATTAACCTCACCGCCATGAAGCCTTTCTCTTTCAGCAAGGAGAGCAGGCATAACTGCAGTGGGGCCTTCTTTACGTAATTTTTCTCGAATCATCGTCCAATCTGGAGTATACCAATCAAGCTGAAGTTTTTGTTCGTCGGTATCTTTAAGAGGATCTAGAAAATTTTTGAGATTGGTTAGGGTTTTAATGGTGTTTGAAGCATTGCTTGATAGGTCAGATACATTTTTCACAGGCTGACAGCGAAAAGGTGTTTTTGATAAAGGTGGAGTTGATATAACTAACGGTGTTTGACTGATCTTTTCTTGTTCTTCTTCTACAGCAGTCAAGAAATCTTCGCACCATTCTTTCCATTTGGTAATGTCTTGCTTGCCCAGTTCACTCGGAATGGGTAAACCAAGTGGACGATAATATAAAGCTCTCTCCACGAGAGGTTGAAGCTTTGGGGTTAGAATCGTTTTTTTTGCTATATCCTTGATTTTCTGAACTTGTGGATCGGTTCCTTCATATTTTTTAATGGTTATGTGACGCCAGATGGCCTGAGCAGACAAACCTATCGTTAGGGGAGCAAGTACTATTCCCGCTGCAATTGGCAATGCAATCGGGCCGATTACAAACGCAAGAGGCACTGCTATTGGTGCTGTTACTAGCATAAAGAGGCCTGCCCAAGCAACACCTGAGGGCCCTAAAAAGTCAAAAAAGCCTTTTGCCCATGTTGATTCATGTTGAAGGAATCTTCCCTTAGCTCGCTTTAGAGCATCTCCTACCGAGGCGCTTTCTCCTTCTCTGAGTAAATGAGCTGCCATGATAATGTGCCCAGCTTCGTCTTCGCGGAGCTCTCGATCAAGAAAGCTTTTTGTGGGAGTTTGGTCTTTTATGTCATTAACAAGCTCTTCTAGACTGGTTATGTTCTTGTTTGATGGAGTGATACCATACTTTCTCTCCAAAGTAGCCTTAATTTCTCCGAGTTTCTTTTGGGAGACAATTGGTGCGGATTGTGTTGTGATTGTGCGTCCTCGTAACGTTTGTATTGGAGATCGTACGAATGTACAAACTTTTTGGAACATCTTTGTAATTGGATGTTTCTTCTCGGGTTTTATTGGGGGAGGGGTAGCGCCTGTTTCAGAAGGTTTTATGGGGCCTATAGACATCGTATCATTCTCCTTACAA
>Ga0180437_10001675_pt1 | contig 37500 bp, 39 predicted proteins | sample SS_ome_4_FD_132410 | JGI IMG/M metagenome (GOLD analysis project Ga0180437, IMG submission 132410) | Hypersaline lake sediment archaeal communities from the Salton Sea, California, USA - SS_3_D_1 metaG | ecosystem: Environmental > Aquatic > Non-marine Saline and Alkaline > Hypersaline >...
ATTCTGATGCAGGAATGCATCCTACTTTAGAAACTGTTTATTGGGCGCATAATATTAGAATACAAAAAATTAAAGATCTTAAGGATCCTGATTGGGTTAATAGATAAAAATTTAAAATCTCTCAACTCTTCCTTTTTTATATTTAATTGTTCTAGCTCTATTTATTCTCTTTTTTCCTAATTCTTTAAATGTTTTAGGTGTTTTTTTTGTAATTCTTTTAGTAGGTCTATAAACATCATTTTTATATTTATAACCTACAGTTCCTCTTTGATTTCTCCATTTCTCTCTAAACCATCTAGCTAATCCTTTATCTCGATTTTTATGTCCTATATATGGATCTTTATTTCCATATTTTTTCTTAAAACTCTTTTTATAAGCTTGAACTAATAAACCACTTCTATATGCGCTGTGTTTTTTGATTTTTTTATATATTCTTTTTTTTGTTTCATTATATAGCTTTTGATCACGCGGTTCCATATATATATTAGTTATAAATATAAAATTGATAATAATTATTAAATATATATTTTCTTAAAGATGAGTAATAACCAACCAATACAGTTAGGTTTATGTTGTTTAAATTTGACAATGAGAGAACAAAAACCATCGGTATTTTCTTCAAGATCTATTATCTTAAAGACATTAAAAGATAAGGGAGTAGATTTTTTAAAAGAAAAAATTATTGAAAATTTAAAAGATACTTTAAAACTAATTGAATGGAATGAAGAAAATGGTATAAAAGTTTTTAGACTTAGTAGTGAATTATTTCCACATAAATCCAATCCAAAAGCTCAACATTATGATTTCGATTTTGCGAAAGATTTATTGAAAGAAGTTGGACTTTTAGCCAAAAAATATAATCAAAGACTTACTTTTCACCCTGGACAATATAATGTTATTGCTTCACCTAATTTAGAAGTTTTTAATAATACACAACTTGATTTGGATTATCATGCTTCGGTATTAGATCTAATGGAATTAGATAATAATTCAGTAATGGTAATTCATGGAGGTGGAGTTTTTAAAGATAAAGAAAAAACAAAATTTCGATGGTGTGAAAGGTATTTAATGTTGCCTGACCATATTAAAAATCGATTAGTGTTAGAAAATTGTGAAAAGAATTTTTCAATCCAAGATTGTTTAGATATAGCCGAAAAAGTTAATATACCAATTGTATTTGATACTCATCATTTTGAATGTTACAAACAATTACATCCAGAAGAATGTTTTAAAGATCCTGAATATTATATTCCTTTAATATTAAAAACTTTTGAAAAAAGAAATATTAAACCTAAATTTCACGTAAGTGAACAAGGTTCTGGTAAAATAGGTCATCATAGTGATTATATAGAAGTTATACCAAACTATTTATTAGAAATTCCTAAAAAATATGGAATAAATATTGATATTATGATTGAAGCTAAAATGAAAGAACTTGCTATATTTAAATTATATGAAAAATATCCATTTTTAAATTGTAAAAGTGATAATAGTATACCATCTTGTGAATTATGTCAAGAAATAGAAGGTCAGGATTGTGAGTGTTGTAGACCGAAATTTACAATTAAAGTAAAAAAAAACAAAAAAAAACTATTGTAGATAGAATATATTATCAAAATTATAAAGATATTTTCCCAAAAATATTATCTCATCACTAGATCTATTCCATTCTTCTGGAGAGATTATAGATAAAATTTCTTTATTGTTTATTTTATAATGATAATAATAATTTCCAACTACTTTTTTACAAGTCATATCTAATGAATGTAAATGATCATTTATACTTATATTATTTATAATTTCTTTAGCTTTCAATTGCAGATTAGCAATTTGTTCAGCTAATAGCATTAATTGTCCATATCCAGAATAATTATTTTTTATTGTATCTATTTGATGATCATCATTTAAAGATAACATTTTAAAAAGTCTTGTACTTACATCTTTATCTAAATTAGATAATGCCATATATTATTATATAATTAATTTTTTATATATTAATTATATAAATGAAAGAAACAATTATAAAATTTCAACGAGGCCCTTTTCCAAAAAAATATACTGCATTTGTTCGTAATAAAAAAACCCATAAAATAAGAAGAATAAATTTTGGCGATAGAAGATATCAACAGTATAAAGATAGAACTCCTTTACATTTATATTCAAAGTTAAATCATTTAACAAGAAAAGACAAGAAAATTATTTTTCTAGACATTCTGGAACTAAAAAACGTGGCGTTGCTATCAAAAAAGAAATTAGAAAAAGTCATGGTTATTATAATCCTAAAATATTAAGTCATGAATATTTATGGTAATAATAAAATTATATTATAAATTTTATTATTTTTATTTTATTATATTTAAAATACTTAATTCGATAACGCTACAATGTTGGCTTCGGTTAATTTATCTAAAATACTTACTTTATTTGATTTACTACTAATCCAAGTTTTTTCTAAGTTAGGATGTTTTTCTACTTTGAAAAATTCACGCCACAAATCTTTATCTTTATTATAACATTCTTTGTAGTAAACAACATATTTTTCTAACATATCTTGTGTAATACCTTCAGGTAATGGTCTTGCATTATGTTTACGAGTAAGCTTAGGTCTGTTTGAATTTTGTTCACTTTGTGTTGCCCATCTTAAATTCTCTCGTCTATTATCTAATTTATCTTGATTAATGTGATCTACACTATAATTCTCTCCAGGTTTGTCTTCAATTCTACGCATAATTAAATCATGTAAGTATCTGGTAGTTCCATCTAGTTTACAGCATATATAACCTCCACCACATTTGTAGACTTTCCAAAAATACCAAGTTGTATTTAAATTATCAATAAAATCAACATCAATAGTAGATATTTTACTTTGAACATATTGTTTCTTTCCACGACCATAGTTACATCTCAAAAATTCGTAATTTTCTTCATTTTTCATAATAATAAATTATTATTATGAAATTTTAAGTCAATTTTTTTATTATTTTTTTTTAAAATTTTTTGTGACCATTTATGCACTCTAATTACTGTACGCCAATCCGCCCATACCACTCATAATACGGAGAACATTGTAGTTAGTGGCGTAGACACGAACCTTGGCGGTCGATGTGCCTTCAACAGTGGCATTCGAGAGGACGAGCTGAAGGGTAGCATTGTCAATTCTCGAGAAATTACAAGTGCCAGAGGGCTGGTGTTCCTCAGGGCGGAGGGCGAACGAGTAGACATTAATACCAGTGTCGGGGTTACGGGTGTGCGCCTGATAGGGCTGGACTAAATCGAAGTATGTTCCTTCACGCTCCGAGAAGCGATCCTGGCCATTAAGCTGAAGCTTGGCAGTGACAACGGGATTCTCACCCCAGCAGTGGAGGTAGAGCGAAGTTTCTGTGAGAACGAATGTACCCGCATCCGAAACAGTGGACTGGTCAGGCTGTCCTTCAGAGTGAGCTAAGTGAGGAACAGTGTAGGCACCACCTCTAAGAGTGGGATCCTTAGGAACATCAATATTAGGAGCACCTCCCTGATCATAGCCTGTGTGGGGAACACCATATGTGCTAGTACCAGGTCCTCGAGCAGTTGGGGGTCCAGTTGGGCCACCAGGAACTAAATCAGGATGGTTAGCGAAGAAGTCTAAACCGCCTTCAACGCCAACTGTGTTCCATAACCAAGCTCCAGTGACATCCTCAGCTCCAGCATCAACAAAGAGACCATCAGGGCCAATGAATGCATTGGAAGTAGGAGCACCGCCACCACCACCAGCAATCGAGTTAGGGCCACCAAACGAGTGAACAGCATTAGGAAGAGCATCAACCGCATCAGTGTAATTGAAGGGCTGAGCACCTAAGATTCTGTTAAGAAGCTCACCGCAGAGAAACGACGAACAGTAATCAACATTAGCATCAGGCTGGACTACCCAGATAAGCTCCTTGCAAGGGTGATTGAAATTGAGCTTAATTTTATTGGAAGACGAACCAACCGACTCATCTCCAGTGAACTGAAGCTGTTCAATTAAATATTCGTGGGGATTCTGAGCCATACGTCTACGTTCATCAGTGTCTAAGAAAACATAGTCAACATAGAGCGAAGCCGCAACTAAAGACTGATTGTAAGCTGTGGTAACTTTAACACTGGCACCATTCTGGCAATCCGAAAGAGTGGAAACAGCCCATAAGCACTCATCAATAGGACGAATGTCAAGATTAATCTTAACTTCGTGATACTGGAGAGCAATTAAAGGAAGGGCAAGACCTGGATTGCGGCAATACCAGAATAAGAAAGGAACGTATAAAGTTGTTTCAGGGAGCGCATTTCTGGGTGTGCAAACCTGTCTAGGCGCATTGGAGTCGCAAGGACCATCAATGTCCGAGAACGAGGGATCAGTGATGAAGGTAAGCTGTGTAGTATTACCAATCATCTTGTAGTAACCACGTTCCTGTTCCGATGTAAGAGTGAGCTGATTCCAAATGTGCATCCAGTCACCATACTGACGATCAATTCTCTGACCACCAATTTCAACTTCAACCTGAGAGATTAACTGCTCTCCAGGGAAATCAAGCCATCTGGCATAAACATCATTTCCAAATCTAGGTAAGCCAGTAGGATCGGTAATTCCATAGCCGTTAACATTAGTAGGGTTAACATTGGGGTTGTTTTTCATCGACTGATTAATTTCAGGAAGTGTAACTTGTAAATAAGTTCTGAAAGCTAAATCACCATTACGGCTAATTGTACAGGTTACACGACGACCAAAGTCAGCCTGTCCGTTGAATGTCTGTTCAATAGATTCCATAGCAAAGTTAGTATATCTACGGTATGTTACCTTCCAGAAGGTAATTTGGGGATTACCAGTAAGGTAAACGTCCTGAGCACCATAGGCAACAAGTTGCATTAATCCTCCTCCCATATTATTATAATATTGCTAAAGAAAAAAAAATTATGCAAAACAATTTATTAATTTATTTAAAATAATATTAACACACTATTTTAAATTTATTGATTTTATTACCTATTAACATTATAGATTTTTTATTTTTTATAAAATTAATTTTATTATATATAGTAATAAATAATTTAATAGAGAAATCTTAATATAAAAATTATTAAATATTTATATTTAAATATAAATATGCCTAATTTTAAGCCTAAAAATTGTAAAAAATTAATTATAGATGAAAAGAAAAATGAAACATTAGATAGTAAACATAAAGATTTCCAAAATACTTTTTATGAAAATGACAACATAATTATTCCTAAATTGAATAAAGAAATTTCTGAGCTAAAAACTCAATTACAAGATTTAGATTTATCAATTGAAAAAAAATTAGAGGTTGAAGAAAACCTAGAACTTCTCAAAAAAGAAAAACAATATTACAAATGTCAAAAAAAACAATATTATCTACAAAATATGCAACATATATTTGATTATTTTGAAAGTAAAAAAAACATATCTAATGGATTAAATAATGAAAAAGTAAAATCTTTAAATAATTTTTTTAATATATCGACAGATAATCAATCTATTAAAAATGATGATTCATTAAATTCTGTCCAATCTTATTTTCAAAATATTAATGAAACTTTTATTGATCAAAATAATTATATATTTCCAACTGATATTTGTAATGTTTGTAAAAAAGGAGAATTAATTCCTATAGAATATGAAGGAATTTTAGTTTGTAATAATTGCAGCAGTAATACTAAATTTTTAATTGAAAATGAAAAACCTTCCTATAAAGAACCTCCAAAAGAAGTATGTTTTTATGCTTATAAAAGAATTAATCATTTTAGAGAAATTATTGCTCAATTTCAAGCAAAAGAAACTACACAAATACCTGACCAAGTTTTAGAAAATATAAGATTTCAAATTAAAAAAGAAAGAATAGATCTCTCTCAGATTACTAACAAAAAAGCTAAAGAAATATTAAAAAAATTAGGATATAATAAATACTATGAACATATTCCATTTATTAAAGATAAATTAGGTATTAAACCTCCAATTATGTCTCAAGAATTAGAAGAAACTTTATGTAATCTATTTTCTTCAATTCAAGAACCATATTCAAAGTTTTGTCCAGAAGAGAGAGTTAATTTTTTGAATTATTATTATACTGTCTATAAATTATGCGAATTATTGGATCAAAAACAATTTCTTCCATATTTTCCTATGTTAAAAGATAGAGAGAAAAGAATAGAACAAGATGAAATATGGAAAAAAATTTGTAATGAATTAGATTGGGAATTTATTCCTACTATTTAATATTAATTAATCTTTTAAAATATGACATTGATGACATAAAATTTGTAAATTAGAATACTCTGTTTTACCACCATTACACCATTTTTTTATATGATCAGCTTCATATTTTATAGTAGTTAAATCTTTTTGACAATTATTACATTTATTTTTTTGTTCTTTTAATTTATCACTTATCATTTTTTTATTAAATAATCTATTATTAGTATTATCTTTAGGATCATAATGCTTATCTATAATAGTATCAATTAATTTAATTAACCCTTTTTGAAACATTGCATTTCTTGATCTACAGTTTAATTTTTCTTGAATATCAATAGTTAGTATTTCTTTATTAAAATCATTTAGAATATTTTGGATATAACGAGTAAAATTAGCCATATTTTTTAATTTAAAACATAATCTACTAATTATAAATTTATAAGGTATAAAATATTTATTAAATTTTTTCTTATCATTGCTAAATATTTTTTCACTTGTTAATCTTTCAATAATTTTTATAATCAAATTTAATTTATTTTTAATTTCTTCTTTGTTATTTATTAAAAAATTATTAACGTCTTCTTCTGTTTCACCAATGTTTTTTTTTAAATAATTATCTATTATTGTATTTATTGATGACCAACTGGTCGGCATATTATTAGATAAAACAATAAAAGATATTATTTCTGTTTCTATTTCACCTCTCTGATCTTTTTTATTTAAAAATTTATTAAATTGTAATTTGTTTTCTGAAATAATTTCATAAAATGGATTATATAAAACTTTATTAAATTCATACTCATTCAGTGTTTTACTACTACGATTTAAAATTTCATACATATCTTTTCTTTTATTAATATCAGTTCTATAACTTGAATCTAAATGGTTAAATATAAAATTATAATTTCTTATTTTTGACTGATCATCTGGATTTAAATCTTTAAAATATTTTTTATTATATTTTTTATATTCTTCACATGTAATGTATTTATCAACTAAAAAAAATTTTCCATTTATAAAATCAGTAGCTGTAGTTATGCGATGCATTCCATCTAATATTTCTTCAGAATTATTATCTGGATTTAATATAGTCCATATAGGATTCATTGCTCTATTTAATAACATTGTTTCAACAAATCTGGTTTTTAATTTATCATCCCATGCATCATAATCTCTCTGAAAATCAGGATTTTTATTTATCCATATTTGTTTATATGCAAAAGCCATCTCTTCATTAATTCTTGCATTTATAATAGATAGAGGTAGTGTTGTCATTAGACCACTCTTAAAAATAATTAGACTCTTTTTTTTAAATCAATTATATATATTTTAAATAGTTAGAGAGAAAAGAATAGAACAAGATGAAATATGGAAAAAATATGTAATGAATTAGAATGGGAATTTATTCCTACAATTTAATTAATTTTAAATTCGGTTTTTGAGTAAATTTAATTACTTTATGATTTTTATATGGATAATATTTATTACATTCTATAAAGAGTAAAATATTATTGTAAAATGCACCAAATATACCATATTCTTCCCAATCATCACTTATTTTTAAATAATAAATCTGACTGTCAAATAATAAACATAAAGATTTATTCTTAATTTTATATGATTGTTGATTTAAATTTATAGGCACATAATTATTTACTATAGAATATAATCTTTTACAATTAAAATAATAATCATTATTAAAATTATTTCCTACTTTACACATATAATTGATAATATTCAGAAATATTGGATTCCCTGGAGCAGTTTTTAAAAATCCATTAAAAATATCTTTAACTCCTCTATTATTTGTTACAAATACCATATCAAAATCATCTAATAAATTTATATTATTAATTAATACACTATCTGCATCTAAATAATAACCACCTGTTTCATATAAAATACAATATCTCCATAAATCTACTTTATGTGCAATTTTTTCATAACTATTAAATAAATCTAAAAATTTTAAACCATACTTGTTTTTTAAATATATCCGCATATCTTCTAATGTATATAATTTATATTCAAAATCTTCTGGTATATTTTTTTTATTTTGAGTTTCTATTTGCGGTGGCAAACTACATTCCCAGGCTTGATAAAAAATTTTAGGAACACTCATTAATTTATTTAAATATTTATTTTTCACAATATTTACTAATAATAATTGGATTATTAACATAAGACATAAAACAATCCAGTTCTTCTATCCTATTTGTCTCTAATTGTTTATTTATCAATTCTTCCTCTTGCATTAGATCCTTTAATTTTAATGATGAATAAATCATTGTAATAACTAAACAAATATACATAAATATAACTCCAATATCAATAAAATGTTTATAATCTATACTATTATTTGAATAACTAATTAATTTTTCATAATACATTTTTTCTCTAATAATTTCCAAAAATTTTCCATGCCCTCCATATAATTCTCTATCACATTCAATCCATTCTACTTTTTTTGTCTCACCTGGTTGACTTACTAAATTTATCTTATTTGCAAATTCTTCTTCAATATGAAAATGGACTACAATTGTTTCTATCCACGCATTATCTGTTGTTCTTGGATCATCAAATGTTGATCCTGCATAAATTACTTCACCATTACTAAATACATAATCCAGCAAGGCTTCATCTTCTCCATCACATGTTTCTTCTTTAAATTCTCTACGTAATGTTTCAGAATAATTCTCTCCTGGATCTACAAATCCTCCTGGTATAGCCCATTCATTTGTATCTTCTCTTAATACTGCTACAAAATATAATTTATTATCAAACCAGCAAGTAACTACCGGATCAGCTGCATGTTGAGGTCCAAATTTAGACAAGATTCCTCTACCTTTTAAACCTGTCTTAACTGGTGTAACTGGTTTTCCATTAACAAATTCAATACCAGCTTCTTTTAGAGTAATTAGTTTCGCTTCTTTATTAAACCAATACCAAACTAAACGATTTTCTAATTCTTCTTGACTTATATTCAATGGATCTTCATAAATTGGTGTAGGAGTTTTTAATTTCTCAAAAAATGGACAATTCTTTTCATAATCAGGATCATCAATATCACAACGAGTAGGATAAAGAGGATGTGTCATTTTTATAACAATAAAAAATTGTTTTTAATATTTCAATTTTTAATATTAATTTTCGTCAATTTTAATTTTTTGACATCTTGGTAATTTGATCTTTAATACTTTTTCTATTTTTGCAATGTCACTATTATTTGGAATATCTTTATTTGTTTCCCATCTACCAAGTACCTGTTCAGAGATTCCTAATTGCATTGATAATTCTTTTCTATTTTTTTTAACAGTAGTTCTTGCTTGAGAAATTAAGGAACCCAAATTTTGTGGTGCCACTAGTTTAGTTTCTTGTTTAGAAATATTAGGATTTGGTTTTGATTTTTTTTCATTATCATTCTTTTTATTTGATAATACAACTGTTTGCCAATCTTGATGATTCATTTTATTTTATTTTAAATAATATAAAATAAAATCAATTTTAATTTTAATCTTTTATTTTTTTCACAGGAGAACTATTTGGTCTATTTAAAATATTTTTATTATTTTCTAAATATTCTTTATTTTCTTGTATCCATATCTCTCTATTAATTTTTTTTTTTTCATAAAATTTACCATAATCAAAACTAGTTTTCATTAAATAATATTGACCATTCCAAAAAACTAAACTAGAACTTAAGATAGAAAATATATTAGTATAATTATTATAAATATTTATAAAAGACAAAATACAAGCGCCTGGACCTCTTAAATAGGTAGTAATATATAAATAAATAATTTTTTCTTTTTCTTTATTTAATAAATTTACTTTAACTAAATACAAACAAAAATAGTCTATAGCACCTGGTAAACCTGATAAAAAAAATAATCCTGCAGGACAAATAATACTTTTTTGATAATATTCTAATGATCCAGCTATAAATACCATAGAAAAATGATGTAATACATCATCATTCGTTAATTTAAAAAATAAAATATGATAAATATGTGTTAATATTGAAATCCAAAATGTTAAAAATGAGGTATCAGACCATGTAAAATTATTTATAGAATCAATATTTTTTAAAACTTTATAAAGATCACTAGAACTATTATAAGTTATTAAAATATTACTTAAACAATGTATAAAAAACCATCTTAAATTAGGATTATTCTTTATTTGTATATTTCTATTGATAACTTTTGTAGTTATTATTGATAATAAATCAAAACAACCTATATAAAGACTCAATTTTATTAAATAATACATAAATATATTAATTACATAAGAAGATTTTATTTAATTTTTTTAATAAAATCTTTTTTTAAAGATAATTTAAGCTGGGAACCCAACAAGATTAGCACCAATGCCAAATCCAGCGCCAGTTCTAGCACTAGCTCCTACAGAAGGAACATATGTATCAAGGATCGAGAAAGTTGCTGCTGCAACTAAAGCAATTAAGCAAATTTCATCAATTTTAAGCTGTTTTTGTGGAATAGCAAAAGCAGCAATAGCAACCATGAAACCTTCTACTAAATACTTAATAGCTCTACGAACAAGTTCGCCCATATCAAACATTCCGTTCATTATTATATTAAAACTAAAGAAAAAAATAAATATATAATTTTTAAAAAACTTAAAATAAAATTTTAAATTAAATATATATGAATAAATCTTCTAAACATGCTGATTTATTGGATGAAGATAAACCACTGGCTGGACAAAAATTTGTTTGTTTGTCTTTTGTTTCACCTGAAAAAATCATTAAACAGAGAGAAATTTTTATGTTTGAAAAATTTGTAGAGCAATGGGACTTTTCTAAATCTATGGAAAAATTCACACAATTTTTAAGTTTTGTATCTTATAAATATAGTGTTAATTTTGATAAGCTTACACAAGATTTACAAGAATTTGCTATTGAGGAAAAAGATAAATTATTTTTTACTAGTTTATCTGATGAATACAAAACATATCTAGATGCTCATGAAGATAAATTAGAAGAAGAATTTAATCAAGAACATGAATTTCAAACATCTACTAGAGGGATTAAAGTAAGAGGCTCATTTCCTAGTCAACAAGAAGCCGAGTTAAGATGCAAAATGTTAAGAGAACTTGATCCTAATCACGATGTTTATGTAGGACCTGTTGGTATGTGGATGCCTTTTCATCCTGAAGCTTATAAGACTGGAAGAGTAGAATATCTTGAGCAAGAATTAAATGAATTAATGAATGAAAAAGATAAAAATGAAAAAAGTGCTAAACAAGAATTTGATAAAAGAGTCAGAGAAGCTAAAGAAAATGCTATGGAAGAAAATAAACGGAAAGCTGAAGAGACTGGAGCTAAACTAACTCAAACTATGAATAAAGATGGTGAATTAGTAAGTATTAACAGTTTGAATACATCAGAAATTGCTCTATTACATGAATCTGAATCTAAAAATAAAGAAATCTCTGTTTCTGATATTAGAAAAGAATTATTTGAAGGTGAAAATATTGTTACTGAAAAAGATGGTGATCATGGTTTAAGTAAATTAGCTATTACACAGGATGATACAACTACTGAAAATAATAATACACAAGATAATAATACTAATGATAAAATGGAGGAAATTGATTAAATTATAATAATTTAAAAATAAATATTATTTATAAATTATTAATGGTGATGAATATTCAAGTTTCAAATAATTTTAATAATTTTATTACTTTTAATCTTGTAAATGGATTAAGAGGGAAAAAAGGTATTAAAAGTAGTCAAATTCCTTTTTTTAATATACATAGAGATAACAATTCATTAGAGAAAATTATTTTAAATAATAAAAGAGAATTAAATAAAGAAATACCAGAGTCTCTAAATCGAAATATTAAAGCAATATATCAATATTTTATATCTGATGATGAAGAATTATATCTCCACGACTGGATATTTTTATCTATTAATGAAGCTATAGATATATACAAAAATTATTGTTCAAATGGAAGAACCGATGTATTTGATATAGCTTATAGATATGCTGGAATGGGATATATTAGAATGTTAGCTTGTGATTTAAATACACATTTATTATTTATAAGAATGGATGGTGGTTCAAATGGCTGGGATCGAGAAGATAATTATAATGATTTAATAAAAAATGGATCAAAAGCTTATCCCAAAATTAATTTTACTCAGTGGATAAATAATTTCTCTCAAAGTATATATGATTAATAATATTTTTTCTATATTCATTCCTAGTATACTTATTTTTATTGCAATATGGAGGAGTGTTTCCTTATTTAATGAAAATAAATTAAAAGAAGGTATTTATTCTTTTGCTTTAATAGGATTTTTACCATGGACTTTGATATCTGCTTTTAGACATATGTTTCTTCCTGGTCATATTATTCAAAAACAAAATCCATTTTTTGAATTTGAAGCTGGCGGAGCAAGTTTAGCAGTAGCTATAGCTACTATTTTTACATTAATTAATCCTAATCCTAATCAATTCTTAATTATATTTATTATATACTTATTTTATTTAATATTTGCTCTTTTAGCTTGGCTATTATTTAATAAAAATACCAAATTATTTAATATCTTAAGATTTATAAGTATTATTCTTGTAATGATTTATTATGTTTTTATGAGTTATAAATCAACATTAACTAATTTATAATTTTTTTTTACTTTTAATATTTTTAAAAATTGATTTAGAATTAAATCTATAAAATAAAGTATAAAAGATGACGATGATGATGATGACTCCTATCTTCACAAACTCTTTTCTGCCATCTACAAAACCAGTTGTTAAGTCATTTAATTACCAAGGTGATCTACCTCCAGTTGGATATTTTGATCCTCTAAGTTTTAATACTGGTCCGAAGGTTTCAGAGGATCGTCTTAAATATTGGCGTGAAGCTGAACTCCAGCATGGACGAACTGCTATGTTTGGAGCTGTTGCACTACCTACACTTGAGCTTACAAATCCAGATATGCTTTCAATTAATTATCTTTCAAATATGGAACTTATGATGCAGTCACCCTTTTGGGGTGCTATGCTTCTATTTGAATGTGCTCGTCTTGTGAATGGATTTGAAAATCCATTCGGAAAAGATGGTAAAGCTTTTACACTAAAGAAAGATTATCAGCCCGGTAATGTGCTTAATCTAAATCCTGATAATGTTTCTACAGAACGTTATAATCGTGAGCTTAGTAATGGTCGTCTAGCTATGCTTGCATGTGCTCATATTATTGGAAGTGAGCTAGCTAGTGGTCAGGGTCTATTTTAGATAAATTAAATAATTATTAATATTTTAACTTTTTTTTAAACTAAAAAAAATTAAATACTTTTATTATTTTTACAATTATCTAAAAATATTTTTGATATTTTATGATTACAAAAATTTTCTTTTAATGCTAATCCTTTATAAATATATTCATTTTTAATATTTTCATTTTTCTCAAGAAAGTTAATTTTTTCTACATATTTTTTAACTAATGGATATCCAAAATTTTTATTTACTACATGAAAACGACAAAGATCATTTTCTGATATAATACCTTCCGTATCAATATAACAGATAGAATCTCCAAATAATTCATATAATAAATTCATTTTTGGACATATTACTATTACACCATGTAATAAAGCTTCCAAAACTACATAACCAAATGTATCATAATGTATTCTATTGTTTTCTAAATTTATTAATGGATAAATAAAATATTTACTTTCAGATAGTATTTTATAAATTTCAAATTTACCCAAACCATTTCCTCCATAATAAAATGATGTTTTTAAAGAAAAATTTGGAAAATATTTTATAATATTTTCTACTAAGCCACAGCCCCTATCATAACATGCAAAAAAACAAAATTGGTTTTTTTTATTTTTTATATCAATTTCTTGTAAATTACTAATATCAATTGAATTTGGTAGTTTAAAATTATCATATCCATCTGGTACAAAATATTCTTTATTACAATTTGTAAAATAATTAATAATAACATCATCTTTATTTAATTTATTGAAATCATTACACGGTTCATTATTACAGATAACAATATTTTTTATAGTATTTACCTTTGTTAAAATTTTTATATCTATATAATATGGATGAATTAAAAAATCACAGTTAATTTGTTCAAGGTTACAGAAATTAATATATTTTACATTATTATATGTTCTTTCTATTATTAAATTATTTAATGATACTATTATCACTTCATTAACTTCATTGTTTTTTGCTAATCCCTCAGCAAGATAAATTATAGATGTATTAGTACCTGAAACACCTTTGTTATATCTCATCTCATATCCATTATATTTACTACAATTATTAAAAGGTTCATAAAAAATATATCTATTAGTCTTAAATTTTTTATCAAAATATACTAATGATTTTGCATTTTCTATATTTAAACAAGGTTTTTTGTACAAATCATTCCCAACTAAATCTACCCCAGATAATACTTTTTGTTGTTTATCTTTAGTATATATTATATATGTATTTGGGTTTTTAATTATTTCAGTACAATCATCAATATTTTTAAACCAAATTTCTTTTCTTTTATTACAATAAATTTTTATAATTTTATCTACTGTTTTATTAATATATTTATTCATATTAAATAAACTGTATATAATAAAAAATACTAAAAAAATAATGTATATACTGGAATATTAGATTATAATTTAACAAAAAAATTGAAATACCTTTTAACAAAAACTAAATCATTAACAATATGTTATCAATGAAAAAAAATATTTTTCATTTTTTAGATATTTTATCTAACAATTTTTATAAATATTTATATAAATTATATAATTTATATAAATACAAAAATATTTTAGAATATGTTCCTAATTTGGATACAAAAATTAAAAATCAAATTTGTAGTATTAATTCACCAGATACATCTATTTTAATTGATACTATAAATTCTATTTGTAACAATCTAAATACTAAAAATGTTATTATTTCTTTATCTGGAGGTGTTGATTCAATGGTTTTAACTACAATTTTACAAAAATCTGGTTTTAATATAGTCGGTATTCATATTAATTATAATAATAGAGTTGAATCAAAAGATGAAGAAAGGTTTTTGAGAGAATGGTGTAAATTTAATGAAATTAAATTATATGTAAATTCATTGAGTGAAAATATAAAACGAGGAAATATGAAAAGAAGTGATTATGAATCTGAAACTAAAGAAATAAGATTAAATTTTTATAAAAAAATTATGAAAGAAGAAAATATTGATTATGTGTTATTGGCTCACCATAAAGATGATATCATAGAAAATATTATGGCTAATATTTGTAGAGGAAGAAATTATTTAGACCTAGCTGTTATTCGTGAGAGAACTTCTATAAATGGTATAAATATGATTAGGCCTATGATTTCTTTCTATAAATCTGAAATTTATAAATATGCTCATTTAAATAATGTGCCTTATTTTAAAGATACAACACCAGATTGGTCTGTAAGAGGTAAATATAGAAAAATTATAAGTCCAGCTTTAGAAGATACCTTTACAAAAAATGTAAAAGAAAATTTATTAATTATAAGTAATCAATGTGATGATTGGAATTTACTTATTCAACAAGAGATTATATTACCCTTTTTATCAAATATAATTTATAAAAAAAATAAGGAAGAATCTATTTTGACAATTAATATAGAATATTATATTAATTATCCAATATCATTTTGGAATGTAATATTTAATAATATATTTACTCAATATTCTTTTAAGTCTCCTTCAAAGCGATCAATACAATCATTAATCGAAACTGTTAAATTAGGAAAAAATCAAAATTTTAATTTATCAAATAATTGCAAATGTAAAATTGAAAATTTTAATATAATTATCAAATTTAAAAACAAAACATAATAAATTATATTTTATTACATTACCATTTTGATTTTTTTACTTTAATGTTTGGTCCTTTTCTAGTTGCAGCCTGTTTAGGATCATATTGTTCATCTTCATCATCAGAGTTCATCTGTTTAGATATTTCCCAAAATTCTTTTGAACCTAACTTAAAATCTTTATGAGCTTCTGCTTTATACCAAAAAATTTGTTCATTTAATTTATTACTCTTAGCATTATTTTTAATTACTAAACACTCAAAATTTTCAGTACATTGATCCATTACTTGACAAAATGATTCAAAAGTTGGAAACATACCTGCATAATTTTCATAAATTCTTTTACGATTTGAAATATAGGGTTCTCTCAAGATAAAAACATAATCAATATTAGTTCTTAGATTGGGAGGTATACCTAAAGGATATTGCATAGTGATAACTAACATAATTTTCCAATGTCTACCATTCATAAAAAGAAGTCTCATAACTTTATCTTTAGTCCATGTAGCATCAAATAAACAGTCATCTAATATAACAAATGCCCTTGGATCAATATTAGATCTTTTATAAACTTCTTGTTCTTTTTTTATTTGTTTTAAAACAGCTCGTTGTCGTTTAAGTATATTTTCAATAATAGCTGTATTATATTCATCATGTATAAATAATTTAGGTACATGTTCTGAATAAAATCCATTACCAGCTTCAGTTCCTGATATAACAGTTCCTATGGGTATATCTTGATGGTAATATAACAAATCTCTTACTAAATAACTTTTTCCTGTATCTCTTCTACCTATTAATACTATAACTGGTCCTGAATTTTCTGTATGTTTAAAACTAATAGATTTCATATCAAATTTTTTTAATTCTAATGAACCCATTATTTAATTTAGTTAAGAAAATATTTGTAATTAATATACGCAAGTTTAATAAGTTTAATATTTAAATATACTTTCAATATTAATACTATAATGGAATTTAATTACAAGAAAAATAATAATTCATTACTTTTTAATGAAAAAAATAAAAATTTATTAGAGATTAGAGAGATTCAGAATTACATACCAATTTACAATAATTTTTTTAATTTAAATGATCAAAATTCTTCTTGTTTTAATTTAAATTATTTATTTTTTTTACAAGATATTTTATCTCAAGAATCTTATAATAAATTTAATTGTATATTAAAAAATCAATCTTCAGATGAAGAAATTAAAAAAACCATATTCTTTAAATTTTCACCAATATTAGATCCAATTAAGTATATATCAAATAAATATGATATTTCCAAATGTTTAGTTTCTTTACCAAAATTATCCAATAATGATAATATAGATAAAGTTAGTGATTCTAATAATAGTGCATATGTTGATGGATTTTTCACTTTTTTAACATCAAAATTATTAAATGATTTTAATTTTTGTCATGGATTAGATTGTTATGGAAATTTTTTAGCAATTAAAAATAATTTTATATATAGTATTGCTGATGATATAGATTTCTTATTTAATTGTGATCAATTCCATGAAAATAATAATAAATTATTTAAATTAACAAATAATGCACATAATGAAAAACTTAATTTTGATACTAGAAATAATAAAAAGAAAATTTTAATTGATGATGATGAATTAATTAATAATAAAGTTTTGAATTTATCAGACATTAATGATATGGAAAAAATTAATAAAGTTTTTACAAATTCTATTAACTTAAATAATAATGATATTAATATTGACCAATCCCTAATTTTTGAATGCGAAGTTAATAAAAACTCTAAAAAAACTAATCATACTTCTTCTACTTGTTCTTCTAGAAGTTCTAATACTAATGATAATGATAATGATAGTGAAAACCAAAATTATAGTGATTCTGGAAGCGAGGATGGATCTAGTCAATCTGGTTCTTGTTCTACAGCATCTGAAGATGAAATTTTTATATCAATTAATGAATTTCCCGTTAATATAACAGCTTTAGAAGCCTGTCGTGATACACTTGATCAATATATAACTAATAATGAAAAAATTAAAGATGATGAATGGGACTCAATAGTCATTCAAATATTAATGATGTTAATTACTTATCAAAAAGTTTTTAAATTAACACATAATGATTTACATACAAATAATATAATGTATATTGAAACTGAAAAAAAATTTTTAATTTACAAATTTAATAACAAACATTATAAAATTCCTACTTTTGGTAAAATTTATAAAATTATTGATTTTGGTAGAGCTATTTATAGCTTTAAAGGTAAAACTTTATGTAGTGATAGTTATCATAAAGATGGTGATGCTGCTACTCTTTATAATTTTGGAATTTATGAAGATAAATCAAAGCCTATTATTAATCCTAATTTTAGTTTTGATCTAGCAAGATTGGGTTGTTCTATTTTTGATTTTTTTGTAGAAGAATTAGATGATCTCGACAAAATTAAATCAAATATTAAAAAAATTATATTAGGATGGTGTATTGATGATAAAGATAGAAATATTTTATATAAAAATAATGGTCAAGAAAGATATCCTGATTTTAAATTATATAAAATGATTGCTAGAACAGTACATAAACACATTCCTGAAAAAGTTTTACAAAATCCATATTTTGATAAATATCTTGTTGCTAAAAAAAATATAAATAAAAAGAATAATATAATGAATATCGATGATTATCCTAATCTAAGTTAATTAAATAAATATGTTGATCCTCCACACTCTTCTTCATATCCTAATTGTGGATTTTTACAAATATAACTATTTTTATTTAATATATATGTCATCATAACATCATCGGCTAATAAAAAATTGTTATTATTAGGTATATATCGCGTCAATATATTATCTAGATTCTCTTTTTTAATTAAAAATGCTAATGGACCTCCTAACCATAATTTCTTTTTAAAATATTTGCTTGATTCACAATTCTTAAAAAATCTATCACTATCATCACACACTAAATCACTATCATCCACATATTTACAAGGATTATATTTTCCAATTTTATTAGGATCTCTATATTCTTTTCCCCAAGCCCAAAATGGACATAAATGTAAAATTTCCCAATTACTTGGAAGTTTTTCAACAGTTTTATTTAACTCAACCCAAAAATTATCTATAGGATAAAAATCATCTTGACAAATTATTCCATATTTATAATTTAATTCCTTAAATTTTAATAACATTTTTAATGTAATTTTATAAGAATTTAATGCACTTTGCATCTGTTTTTCTTTTGACTTTTTATTTAAATCTTTATCTGTCCACAAATTTACTTTTTCTCCTTTTAGTAAAAACATATTCATACGATGTTTAATACAATTATGTTTTAGATTTTCTCTACGTTTTTCACTAATCTTATTATCATAAATTGTAGTTGAAATAAATACACAATTTATAGAATTTATCATTATATACTAATTTTTAAAATTTATATATAATAATAATTTAAAACTCAGGATTTGCAACAAAAGCTTTTGGTCCTGAATCTAATCCTTTACCTAATAAATTTTTAACCATTCCAAATTGTTCACTTATTAATAATCCTACTATTACTGATAAAAATACTAAAATACTATCTATCGCTATAGGTTTAATTGCTTCATCCTCCTTTTTAATAAATCTTAAATTAATAAATTTAATTACAAAAAAAACAACTGCTATTATTCCTGCTAACATAAAATTTATCTCCATTAAAAATTAATAATATATCTTATTTATTAATTTAACGAATATTTATAAAACCTCTATATCCTTTAATAAAATATCATTTCCTGATTTTAAATCTTTACTTAAATCTTCTATTCCTAAATCTAATTTTATATCATCTCCAAATGTTAAACTTTCCCCATCATCTATATCTTCTTTTTCTTCCTCTTCCTTTCTTTTTTGATTAGCTTCTTTTGATATTTGATCTAATCTTTCTAATGTTTTTGGAGCTTCTATTTCTTCTTGTAGTCCTCTACTATCTACTGCTATATCTATATCTGAAAATTTAATGTCTTGTGATTTATCTCGAGATATCTCATTATCGACAGGTTCAACTGGATCACTTATTTCTATCTTAATATTTTCTTTCTCTCCACTTTCTTCTCGAGTTTCTACATTTATATTTTCTTCAGCAACTTTATCTATTTCTGGACTTTTATCTTCAATATCCTCTTTATTATTTTTAACTTCTTTCTCTAATTCTTCCGCTACTGATGTCGATACTGTTTTACTCTTTAATGGAATTAATTCTTTCTTTTCTTCAACTGTAACATCTAATTCTTCAGTCTCATCTAAATAAGCTTTTAAAATTAATTCTACAGGAATATTTTCTCTCACTGTATTTAATATCATTTCTTTAATAATTACCTCTAATTCTCTATTATTTTTTTGAATTTCTAAAGGAGCTATTCCTCTTTCAAACAAATATATATTTGTATATACCTTTCTTGCTACATTTATATAACACTTATGTATAAAGATATTTATAGATGGAATATCCAAATCTATTTTTTTTTGTTTTGTTCCTACTCTACTTACCGTTAGAGCTTTTAATTGAACTATATGAACACACGTTATTAAATCCTCTAAATACCCACACCCACTTTTCTCTCCAATTCGATTAACTTCATTACTAATTATACTATCATTCCATTTTGGAACTCTACTTAAAAAATTTTGAAATGTCATTAAATATTTTTCCTCATCATCATTTTCTAAACATAATTGATATGCTTCATCAAAAATTGATTTTAAACCTTGAATTATACATGGTGTTAAAATATTTACTAATCTACCACACCATTCATTCTTGGATTCAACCAATGAACTTAATGAGTAATCATCCATTTACATAAATGCTATATTTTCTAAATTATCATTAGAACGAAAATATATATAATTTAAAAGAAATAATATACAAGTTTTTTCATTTCTAAATTCTTTTTTAAATTTTTGGAAAATTATCAATAATTTATATTTATTTTTATTATCTTCTAATGAATTTTCTATATAATTTATTAAATCTAACCCCGAATATGCTTTATTATATAATTTTTCAGTTAATTTAAATAGATCTAAGTAATTAGTTACCTTTTCCTGTAGTATTTTATTTAAATTATTTATTCTTTTTGCACTCTCATTTTTACATATTACATCTTTCTCTAATTTTAAATTATGTAAAGATATACTCCTATTATTTATAGTTGGTAAAGGCAAATATATTTCGCAAAATCGCGAGAGAATTGGTTTTAATAATTTATATTTATCTTCCACAATTATAAAAAATCTAGTTGTATGACTAAATAACTCTATACATCTTCTTAAAGCTGATTGTGCATCTATTGTTAATTTATCTGCATTAAATAAAATTATTGTTTTAAAAAAATTTCCATTTAAAAAATTAATATTAGTCTTAGCAAAAAATTTTAGATCTTCTCTTATAAATTTTATACCTTTTCCATGAGCACAATTTACGTGCATCATATTATTTTTTATTATTTCTTGATCATAATTATATATTTTTTGTATAAAATTATTAACTATTGTTCGTTTACCACTTCCACTAGGACCATGAAATATTATATTTGGTATTTTTTGAATTTCAATAAAATAATCTAATTTTTTTATTTTTTCCTTATGCACTTCTATAATATTCATTAACTATCTATAATTATTATATTTTAAACTATTTAAAATAATAATATAATAATATATATATATTTAGTTATATATATCCTTTTATATCCGAGTAACTCAGTTGGTAGAGTGGGTGTCTTTTTGGGGTCTAGTCGTAGGTTCAATTCCTATCTCGGATATTTACTTTTTTTCAAATAAATAATAATAATTTTATTATTTATTTCTTTATTTTTTATTTTTTACTGTCTTTTTATACTTTTTATCTAATTTTCTTAAAACTTTTTTTGTTTTTTTATTTCCTTCTTTAAATACTTTTATATACTTTTTAATTTCTATATTTTTTTTTACATTTTTCTTGACTACATATAATCCTTTTTCATCTTTTAATATTTCTGATCCATCCTTCCATTTACCATAATCCCTCTGTGGAAAATATCTTATTTTTTTTACCATTATATATTATTATATAAAAAATTTTAAAGAGGAGTTGCACTATTTAAACTTTGAGTATATGGATTTTGTTTAAATGCCTCTAAAATATCTGGCTTGATTCTTTGTCTTTGTGTATCTTCATCTAAACTTTGCATACTTTGAATTCTTCCTATCATTTCACCTGTTGGTATTATTGACTGATTTCCATTTGGCACCCACCATCTGTTATTTTTTCTATTACAATCATCCCTTATATTTGCTAATTGTTGATTTCCATTAAATAACTCCATGTTGCCTGGCAATACTACACTATTTTGTAATCTATTACAATTATTTCTTTGATTTAATACATTTTCCACTGATCTTTCACCTTATTGATTTACTGCTCCTCCTGCTGTTAATAATGTCGTATGATTTGTTGAAGGTCTTTGTCCTACTGGAGCTCTTGGATTTGCTAACATATATCCATGATTATCACCAGCTTGTACATTTACTGTCATTCTATTTTCTAATGTTTGTCTGTTTGTCACTCTTGTTCTATCATATGGATTATTAACATATGCTCCACCTGTATTATTATTAACATTACCATTTCTTCTTAAATTTCCTATTACATTCTCCTTTCTTGTTGGTTTTAATACATCTAATATTGGAGCTATTATTGCTGAAACTGCATGTCCTAAACCTCCAACATCATGATTTTGTGTTGTATTTCTATTATTCAGTGTTAAATTCTCTGTATCTCTACCCATATCATGATGATTTCTACTTCCACTCTCTTGTCCTGCTACTCCTATCGGTAATGCTGGTAATTGCTGACTAAATCCATCTTCAAATGCACCTTTTACATATGTAGCATCCCCATCTTTTCCTGCACCAAAATATTCTGTATTACAATCATTTACTTCTCTTAATATTGTCTCTGCTCTTTGTCTCTCTGCCTTTTCTAAACCTGTTGTTGTTAACCACCTATTGGGGGTATTTGCAAAAAATGTATCTGGATGATATTTTTCAACTCTTCCTTCTATTCCTGTATTTGTTACTGGTGCTAGTGCTGGACCTTGATGTCCTGCTAATCCAAATGTCAGTTTTGGATTTGTATCTGCTCTTAATTCATCTACTGTCTTTGGTAACCATTTCTCTCGTGCCTCCATTCCTGCATTAAAACCTTGAGATCCATTTGTTGTATATCCTTGATTTAATCCTGGACCTACATTTTGTGTCTCCCACGGTTTTACATTTGCATAATTCATTGAAGGATTTTGTCTTGATAAATAAAATGCTGTGCTATCTGGTGCTCCATGTGCATATGATAAATTCTTCTCTGGTTGAAAAAGAGGAGCTCTCTCAGCCTTTGAAAATTGTTGTGTCCCTGTACCTTGCATATTATCTAATCTTAACTCTGCTTGATCATAATTACCTCCTGCTCCTCTTATTCTACCACCAAAAAATGGTACCATATTATTATGTTTAAAATCATTTCTTGACACTGGATTCCCTGTTAAAGAACTTATATTTACTACCTTTTCTAATTCACTTATTGTTTCTTTATTTACTGTATTATCAAATCCTGTTTCATTAAAATATCTATCTGTTGATTGATTTGAATTAGGATAATAATTTAAACTATTATTTTCATTTACTGGCTCAGGATTTGGATACTCGGTGGCTATATTTTTTTTATTTAAATTTGTATATTTTTCTGTTGCTTTCTTCTTTTTATCTTCTTGAGCAATTACAAATAAAGATCCTAAAGCTACTAATGGAATTGCTAATTCAGCCATATATATATATTATATAATTTAATATTAAATTTTTTAATATACTAATTTAATATTAATTTATTTATTACATAATTGGTTTATCTCTCCTGGCACACATTCTCTCATTAAATAATAATCCTTTTCTAATATTCTAGAACTCAAATTATTATGAAATGGTATACATACATTCAATTGAGGATCAAAAAATGGATATTCAAAATTATTTTGCTCTACTTCTAATACTGTCCACGCGGGATTTATTGCTCTTGGTTGTTCTACAAATGGTTTTTGTGATGGAAAATTTAACCTCTCACTATTTACTTTATGTTTCTCAAAATTATTTTTTTCCTTACAATCTAATGTTAAAGCTCTTGTTAAACCCATTAAATCACTCTCTAAATTTATTGTATTACTTTGCAAATTTCCTCCCCATTTTTGCATCCTTATATAGGGATCCTCCATATATGATGGTGTTAATCCATTACCTGGAACATTTATCATATATCTTCCTTGATCTGTATCTTCTTGTAATTGTTTTGTTATTCTACAACTATCATCATGAAATCTTGTAAATGCCATTATATAATAATGGATTATATAATTATTTTATTTATTTTTTATTTAATAAATTGAAATTTATAATGTTCTAAATTTTAAATTAAAATGACATCCTACCAAGATATCGAAGAAGTATTTCAAAATTCTAATTTTTCAATTAAATATAACATTTTATCTATCTTTTTAATATTATTATTTATTTATTATCTAATTTACTTTACAATATAAGATTCTTATTTTAATTAACTATCGGCCGTCGCGGGACTCCGTGAACAGCTTGGTTGCGCTTGGTGGAATGTATTCGGTGAAATAATCTGGATCGGTTTGTGGAACCGTCCAGGGAGCATCGATCACTCCATTTGTTCCAGTAGGTACTGGCTTTGCCCACCCCGAAACCGGATTGCCACCCTGAATAGGAATTTGTGTTCCTGGATAATCACCATTCCACCCTCTTTGTCCACCTGGATAAATTGTTGATTCGATAAAGTTAAAATATTCTCCAGAAAAAGCTACCTTTTCACTTACACTATAATATACAAATGCATCTCCATCAGCTGCTGCTGATCCATCTTTTGCTGTAGTTGTTGGCAAATAATAAATTTTTCCTTCGGAGTCTGCTACAGTTTTATCCAATGTTATGTCAGGAGCTTTCTCTCTTGGAAATCCATTAATGGGACGATTTGCATTAGTTCCTATTTCATATTCTATCTTTATTGACGGACATACTCCATCTGCTCCGCCGTTAGGGTTCTGGCTCATAGGCCTAAAACCATATACTTCTACTCTAGGAATCTCACCTTTATCTAGATATTTCAGTAGTTGCTCTAGTTTTTTTTCGTCATCGCCAACTAAAAATTCATCCTTTAAAACTGGTTTTCCACCAGGAAAACCTGGTTTATTATATGGTCTAGCTGGGTTGGCTGCTTCTATCTGTGTTTGCCAATTTAAACCATCTTCCGGTTTTCCGGTGGCGGTGTCTGCTGCCTTAATACACTCGAGATTTCCAGGAGGATACATAGTACCTGTCGTAACCGGATTATTTTGGCTATCTGTGAAAACCTCTACAGTTTTTAGATCCTCCTCAATTCTAGTCCAAACATATTGATTATTAACATAAGGATTTATATAAGCTCTTTGATTACTTAATAGTTCATCTAATCTTATCTTTTTCAGCTCATCCGGTTGGTGTTGTCCAGAGGGGCCGTATTTAGCTACCCATTTTCTCTCCATGTCTGCACTTATTCCATAGAAATCTAATTGTAAACTATTGGATTTTATATCAGCTTGAGCATGTTGATGTCGATCACCTCCAATGGTAGCTCTCATTATAACAGGGTGCCACGTATTTTTCTCCAGACCAGAACCAGTTCCTGGTAATTCTAATAGTGCTTCTACCAAAAAATCTCTTACAATATACGAATTTATCTCTGTATCATAAAGGTCCTTATCTGTATCATTTTCATATGGAGACTGTAGAGGAGGAGGAAAACTATTTTTCGATATTGTTGCTGTATTTTTGAATACCATTCCTAAATAAAATGGTTCCAATTTATCTGGATTGTGCACTAAGAGTTTGTCGGAATCTTTATAAACACTTGAATCTTTGGCACTTTGTTGAGCTTCTGCATTAAGAGCCAACTGAACACTACTTAGTTTTATACTATTACCTGAGTCATAAATACCCCTACCCCTACTTCTAGACCATATCCATGGGGTGCTTATTTCAAAAGAAATTATACCATTAGCAATTTGTACACCTGTATTTAGCACACTTAATTGTCCAGCTTTTTGTAATAAATATACAGGGAAATATATAGTGTCGGTGGAGCCTGCCGACTGTTCTTCAGATCCCTTTGATCCAAGAAGAGTATAATATATCTTATTAGGATCAAATAGTTCATCTAACTGAAAATGAAGGTTAAAATTATCATCGGTTTCACTAGGAACTTTCCATAAAACACTTAAATAATCTTTAGATTTAACTTGAATTATAAGTCTATCATCTTTTGAGTTTCCAGTATCATTATTTAAAATAATGGCTTGATATTGCCATCGCTGTAATCCACTTTTCTCAGCAAATGTAAATGTGTTTATAGTTACTTTAGTATCCCGACGGGGTGGCGTCTGTAGACTATCTGTATCCCGCTTTAACTCTAAGCTACATAATAAATTCTCGAGAATATCCACGGTATTATTAGTATTTGGGTAGACACCTTTTTGGTCAACCAATGAAAGATATTTTTTGATACTTACAATTTGTAATCCATCACCTGAAAAAGCGCCTTTGCCGCTCAACTGACTCGGTAGCATTAAAAATAATTCTTCTTTTTCATCATCTTTATTTCCTTGTGGTAATAGCCACTCAGCTATTTGCTGAATACCTAATTTAGCTAAGTCTGTTTGATTCGATGGTTCCGACCCATACAATCCCATAAGCCATTTTAAAGAAAAACTATTAATTAAACCTTCTAATGTATCTAAATTTTGGATAGCAATAAAATTAAATTGATTTAGATTTAATGAATTTGGATTACTACTTATACTACCAATATCAGTTCCTTCATAAGAAGTTTCATACATTAAATATTCATATCCTCCCTCTAATCCTGTCAAGCTAGCGCCAGTGCTCTGAGTTTCGGAAAACGTGAAGTTAGCAAAACTGGCAGTCGCTAGTTTAGGAACAGGATCTATATATCTATCACCTACCAAAGTAACACTTATATTCCAAGGAGCTAAAATTGGTTGAGTATATATAAGTTTTAATAAGTCTTCAGTATTACCTGGTTTGATAGGATAACCAGTAAAATTAGGAATTAAAAAAGCGGCTACTGATAAATTGTCTCTATCATCTAATTTTGAAAAATTACAACCAACCTTATATGAACTCAGTAACCTACCACATACACACTTATTTTCAGTAAAGTTTTTTTGATCTAGGGGAATAGCAGCTATTGGAATAAACTGTCCGGGAATTGGAAAATGTATAAATTGATTAGTCTGACGGTCTGGAAGGACGGTTTGGTTAGTTGGCTGATATCTATATGGGAAATCCTGGCACCAAGCAAAGGCTACAACAAATAAATACCAAGTAGATCGTGGTCTACCAGTAATAGGATCTATATCATATATGTTTGGAAGTTTGTTAAAATTCCAATTGTAGAATGGACCTAAATGTATTTGATAATCCCGAAGAATAACTGACTTGTGACCCATGGCTACAGATGGAGGATGCATAAAATGATTAAAGTATAAAGGCCAAATATCTGAAGGATAAAAAACTCCCACACCGCCAGCAACAGGTCTTTTTTCTCTTGGACATACATCAGATTCTGGCACTAACCATACATATGGCTGTTGTATTAAACGCTGTGATGGAATAGTAGGAATTGTAGTTGTTCCTGCAATTGCATCATTAGGAGGAACAGCATTTCCAACACCACCAACTGTAGGATTAGAATTACTTGGTGAAATCCAATACCATGCAGCATTACTCATTAGACCAAATGTATATTTAACTTCTTCAAGCAATCTTGGAATGTCACCTTTTTGACCCTTATCACCTTTTTGACCCTTATCACCTTTTTGACCCTTATCACCTTTTTGACCCTTTTCGCCTTTTTGACCCTTTTCGCCTTTTTGGCCCTTATCACCTTTTTGACCCTTTTCGCCTTTTTGACCCTTTTCGCCTTTCTCTCCCTTCTGACCTTTTTCACCTTTCTCTCCTTTCTCTCCTTTCTCTCCCTTCTGACCTTTTTCACCTTTCTCTCCTTTCTCTCCTTTCTCTCCCTTCTGACCTTTTTCACCTTTATCTCCTTTTTGACCTTTATCTCCTTTTTGACCCTTTTGACCAGGATCACCTTTATCTCCTTTTTGACCAGGTTCACCTTTATCTCCCCTTGGACCTTGAGGGCCTTCCGGTCCAGGATCACCAGAACCACCGTCTCCATGTGGATGACAATTAGGAGGAGGACAACATGGAGGTAATCCTAATAATTTAGTTCTATCACTTGAAGAGATCATATTAATATATTTAAATTATATTAATTTTTTTAATATTACATTAATAGTAATTATTTAACTAAAATTAATAAAAAATATTATAATAATAAAAAAGTAGTAAATTACTTTAAAAATAAAAATAAGACTTTAAAGGTTTAATTTTTATTAAAATATAAAAAATATAAAAAAATTTTTTTTCAAATTTAAAATTTCATTTTTTAAAAATGGACAAATAAAAACTTGTCCATTTTTCAAAATTGGCTTAAAAATCCAAATTTCTATTTTCTAGAATCATTTTACATTGACATCGTGTTATTTTAAATTTTAAAGTCCAAAAAAACTATGACTGAACAATTTTTTCGTAAAATCGGTTTCCAAAAGTGGAAAAAAATGGAAACCGATTTTACACCACGGGGTTTCAATAACAAAAAAATATAAAACCAAAAAATCTTGTTATTGATGCAGTAACAAAAAATCGTAAAAGTTGGAAACCGATTTTACACCAAATGATTTTAGATAATAAATATTGAAAAAATCTGGATAAAAATTTATTTTTTACAAAAAGTTTCCAAAGTTTCCAATTTTGGAAACCGATTTTACACCAAATGATAATGGTTTTAATATATTTTATATATTAAAATAATTAAGACGTTAATTTGAAAAAATCGTAAAATTTCGTAAAATAATTTTTAAAAAACTTAAGACAAAAATATATAATAATATAAGAAATGACATTATTTTTAGATAATCATAAATACAAATATTTTTGTGAAAAATGTGAATTTTTTTCCGATAAAAAAACTGATTTTAATAGACATTTATCTTCACAAAAACATAAATTTAATGAAGCATCAAATTATGAATTTAAATGTAAAAATTGTGAAAAATTTTACAAAACTAAGTCAGGTTTATGGAAACATTTAAAAAAATGTGAAATTAATTTCACTAATAAAAATATGAGAAATGAATTATTAATTCAAGATTTATTAGTACAAAATAAAGATCTTCAAGAAAAATTAATAAAACAAAATACCGATGTAGAAAAATTAGAAAAAGTTTGTAATAAAGTTTTAGAAATTGCTCCAAAAATGACAGGAGGTAATACTTTTAATAATACTAATAATATTAATCAAACTAATAATATTAATGTATTTTTAAATACTCATTGTCCTGATGCTTTAAATTTAAGTGAATTTGTTGAATTAATTCAAGAAAATGTATGTCAATACCTTCCTAATTCTGATAAACTCCTAGAAAATAATTTTGAAGATAATATAACCGTTGTTATAACAGAAAATTATAAAGAGATTGATAACAATAAAAAACCATATTATTTAATGGATATTAAAAGAAATAAATTAATTGTAAAAAATAATGATAAATGGATTGATATGTCACCAGAAGATAATAATTTGCATGAAGAAATAAAAAAATGTGAAAGATCTATTACAAAAGAAATACAAAAAAATTTTCAAGATGAATTTCCTAATTATTTAGATAATGAAAAAGATCAAGATAAATTTATCAAAGTATTAAATCATAGTACAAGTAATATCGGAGAGAATGAAAGAAAAAAAATTATTAAAGGTATGTGTAAGAAAGGAATTAATACAAAAGAACTTAAAGAAAAAAATTAACAAATTAATTATGTTTCTGTAGGAAAATAAGCATCTACAAAAATCTTATTATTATTTAAGTTACTCGTGGAGGCTCTACAAATATTACAGTTGAAGTGTTTGAATAAGTACCACCAGTTGATATTCCTATTAATCTTCCAGTTCCTGACTCATTAGTTCCTCTTGCTGGATCTTGGTTATCTAAGTATACAAAAGTTCCTAATCCAGTTAAACCCTGGTTAACCCCCGCCGTTGAATTCACAGAGATATCCCAACCGTCTCTTGTTACAGAACCATCTGAATAAAAGAAAGCTTTTAAATATCGCTTAGTTGATGTCCAGGTAGTACTTTTAATTAATCCACCCCTAGTAGTGCTGTCGCTAGCTGGCAAAACATATCCATCATCATAAGGGCCAGCTAGCACCTGTTGAACTCCAGTTTGCCAACTGTTTGTATTTTGCATGCGTCTCCAACCTTGGTTGGGGTTGCTTGTTGTTTGGATCCCACCTGAGGAACTTGCCAGGGGGGCACCGAATGCACAATTATAATAAGTTATATCATCATCCGACTCTTGAAAACCTAATCTATCGTAAGAAGTTGTTCCCGATCCTTCAAATTCAAATGTGTTTATATTTAACTGGACTTTATCATTAATACTACCTGAGTCAAAAATATAAGTGTAAGTTTCATTACTACTATAGGTTCCTGAACCTGCTGAATCTTTAAATGATACTGTTGTACCTGGCAGTAAAACTGTTGTATTACCATTATTTGCACTGTCTAACAGGATAGTTATGGTGGAAGGGGGAACGAAATGTCTATAGTTAACAGTTGCAAATCCATATATTATTACTTTGCCATTACTACCAGTTGCAATATCTTCTATTGCTACTCCTGCAATTGTATTTTGAGTTGGTAATGTAAATGGCTTTATACCTTTAACAGATCCATTTGAAAAATCAAATACAACAATGTCTCCATTTTTTATTGTATTACCAGCTGTTATTGTTATAGCAGATCCATACCGAGGTTGGGTATTTTGCGTTAAATCAGCTTTAATTGTAGGAATATTTAAATTAGTAAAATCAAGACCCATTACTATCCCATTATCTCCCTTATTTCCTTTCTCACCTTTCTCTCCTTTCTGACCTTTCTCTCCCTTTTCACCCTTTTCACCTTTCTCGCCTTTCTCACCTTTCTGACCTTTCTCGCCTTTCTCTCCCTTTTCACCTTTCTCTCCTTTCTGTCCTTTCTCGCCCTTTTCACCTTTCTGACCTTTCTCTCCTTTTTGACCCTTTTCACCTTTCTCTCCTTTCTGACCCTTATCACCTTTCTCGCCCTTATTACCTTTCTCGCCCTTTTCACCTTTCTGTCCCTTTTCACCCTTATTACCTTTCTCTCCTTTCTCTCCCTTATCACCTTTCTCTCCTTTCTGACCCTTCTCGCCCTTTTCACCTTTCTCTCCTTTCTCTCCTTTTTGACCCTTTTCACCTTTCTCACCTTTCTGTCCCTTTTCACCTTTTTCTCCCTTTTCACCCTTTTCACCTTTTTCTCCCTTTTCACCTTTCTGACCTTTTTCACCTTTCTGACCCTTTTCACCCTTTTCACCTTTTTCTCCTTTCTGACCCTTCTCGCCCTTTTCACCTTTCTCTCCTTTTTGACCCTTTTCACCTTTCTCTCCTTTTTGACCCTTTTCACCTTTCTCACCTTTTTGACCCTTTTCACCTTTTTGACCTTTCTCACCTTTCTGACCCTGTTGTCCTTTCTGACCCTGTTGTCCTTTCTGACCCTGTTCTCCTTTCTGTCCCTGTTCTCCTTTCTGTCCTGGTGGTCCTTTCAGACCTGGTTCTCCTTTCTCGCCCTGTTCTCCTTTCTGTCCTGGTTCTCCTTTCTGTCCTGGTTCTCCTTTCTGTCCTGGTTCTCCTTTTTGTCCTGGTTCACCATTAATAATTCTTGTTTTAATTTTTGTATCAGGTCGAACTGATGACATTTTATATAAACTTATTATATAAAAAAAATATATAATAACTTTATTAAGGGACTGGAAATGGGCGTTGATTACTATCTAAAATTAAAGGATTTGGCATAATTAAGGGAATTCTTTCAAAAAATGATTTAAATTGTATAGATTTAAGTTCTGGGTTAACAGGTTTTTGAGGATCTACTAAATTATTAGCATTAATACCAAATAGAGCAGACTCAATTTCAATAGGATTATTAGAAAATACATTACTATTCATATGACTAGGAGTATATCCTAAAGTAGGAATAGCTGGATTAACAGGAGTTCCCATAGCACCGTGTTCATAAAGAGTATAATTTTTTGAAAGTTTATTATCTCTCTGTTGAAGACAATAATTAGCTGGATAATTTCTAGCTCGTGTATCCATTATATCTTATAAAAATATTGTTTTTTATTTAATATAATTAATTAAATTGGATAATTCTATAACAGATATTTTTTTATCGAATTTTAATTGATAAAGACATTTAATAAATATATTAAAATAGTCATAACTAAATAGTAATTTAAATGCAATAAAATCATCAATAGAGACATTAGGATTTTTATTTTTAATAATTTGTATTAATTCTATAATTTTGTCATTATCTTTAATTTCTAAATAAATATTATTTATTTTATTATTAATAATAGAATCATCGAAATGTTTAATATTAAAAAATTGTAATAATTGAAGTTGATATAACATATTAGAGTCATTAATATTATCAGTAATTAGTTTGTATGTAGGTATAAAATCTAAAATTACATGATCCATTAAATATAAATTTATTAATAAATATATATTTAAATTATTATTATGAAGATACATTACATTGATCTCTAGCATATTCTCTAGATGGAAGACCACCACGAATCCATCCAGCATATTTATCAGATTCAATTTGATTAGATCCATTAGCTAATGTATTTTGAACTTCAGGGATAAGTGGATAGTTTTTATAGTTAATGTAACTAACTTCACTAGAAGGATTAACAGATTTATGATTATTTTGAATTAATTCACCTTCCCTTAAAACAGATTCCAAATTAACATTATGTCTGCCTCTTCCTAAAAAGGGAACAGTAGCGAAAGGTCTTTGTAAAAGACTAATTCTACAAGGAGGTCTAGAAATAGGAGTATGTAAAAGCTCACTATTTTGAGTAATATTGCAACCACTTATGCCGACTTGATGACTTCCATTATAGAAAACAAAGGGTTGCTGAGTAGCAAAGTCGATAGCTTTAGTCATAGGACAAGCAGGAAAAAAGTTATTTAACATGTAATTTTCAGCTTGTGAGTTTTCAATGTTAGTTTGAGTTAGAGCACAAGAATCATCATTAATATTAGTCATTTTATTAAAGGTATAATCACTGGCAATCATATATATATTTATTTAATATAAAAATTTTAATTAAATAAATATAAATTATCCACCAGGAACAGATCCTAATCTAGGTTCCCATTGAGCACAAGCTATAGGATTACCTTCTTTACATGAAATCATATCACCATAACAAAATTCAGCAAAAGCTTTTTGATCATTAGGAATAGTAGTATTAGGAGTAGAATAAAAATTTCTCATAGATTGATTGAAAACAAAATTATCTCCTAAATCTTGAAATAACCTAGATTTAATACATTCTTCTTCAGTTTTATTTTGAGGTTCAAAAGATGAAACAACAAATTTTTTAGTACTTTGATTAATATTTTCTTCTACAATAGGGTTAAAAGATGGAGCGGCAGGTTTTCTTTCAGGATCATCTTTATAATCAGTTAATTGCACGTTCATTAAAGGATTAATAGGAGCAGGAGGTAGATAATTTTTTTTCATAAAATCCATTGAAACAAATGATTCTTTTTCTTTTTTATTTTCTTTTTCTTGAATGTAGTGTAAAAAAATAATAACACCTAAAGTAATAATTCCAGTAAAAAATAATCTTAAAGACATAAAAACCATAGATCCTAAAATAGTTAATAAAATGACTACTCTAGAAATAGCATTAAGTTTTTGATTGTAGGACATTTTTTCTTGAGGCCATAGATCAAAGATATATTTTGGTTCAATTAATATTGAAGGTTTATTAATCCAAAATGGGATAGACATATATATATATATTAAATTTTATTTTTTCTTAGCAGGTTTTCCTTTCTTCTTTTTGGATTTACTAGAATTTTGAGAATTTTGAGAATTAATTTGCTCCATTATATCAGGAATGTTATCTAAATTTAATTGTTTCATAATTTCTTGTAAATTTTGATTAACTTTATCTAATTCCGATTTTGATAAATTATCATCAGGTTGATCATTATTTTTTTTATTATCATCTAATTTAGCTTTCATTCTTTCTTTAGTTTTAGCTTTTTTAAGATTATTTTGCATCATAGAGTCAAAAGCACCTTTATTAAATTTACCATTTCCAGCAAAATTAGGCATATTTAATTTACTAAAAATATCACTCATTTTATCCATTCCAGGTAAATTTTGCATTTTTCCCATCATTTCAGTAGCTTCTTGAATTAATTCACTTTCTTTAAGTTCTCCACTTTTCATTTTTTCATCTAATTTAGATCCAACGTTTTTAACAATTCCCATTAATTTTGAAGGATCTTTAAATAGTTTTTGAAAAACATCACCAACATTATTAATATTTTCTGGATCGATATCGAGATTATTAGCAGTATCTTCAGCAATTTCTTTTGCTAATTTACCTAATTTTCCATCCATTAATTCATTAATATGATTGTGAATATCATTAGGATTTGGCAAATTATCCATATTTATACCTTCAGTATTATTTTCTTGAGATTGAGCATTACTAAATACATTTTGCATTTCTTCCATTGTTTCTTTAATTTTATTTTTAAATTCATCTTCACCTATAGCTTCAAATAATTTTGCAGTTTCTCCAAAACAATTATCACTTTTAACATTAGTAACTACAGTAAAAAGAATTAATTGTATATATTTCCAAATAGTTTTTTTTGTTTGATCAGAAATATCTTCTTTCCATAATTGAGAGAATTTAATATTGGGTAAAAAATAAGTGTTATTATTGTCATTATCATCAAATATTTTATCATTTTGATATAAAATATCAAAAAATCTTTCAGGATAAGTTTTTTGTGCAAAAAGATAAATATTTTTAAAAGCATTATCAAGTATTAAAGGATCTTCATTATCTTTATTGTAAATAATTTTTAAATGATCATCTAAATTATCAATTAATTCAGGAAAAGTTAAAAGAATATCTTGTAAAAAATCACTAATAATTTTATTAAATTCAGTTAGATCTACTGTAGTTTCACTATTTTCATCTGGAGTACTATTTTGTTTTTCATCATTATTCATATCAATATTTTTTGCAGTTTCAAGAATTTCAGAGAAAATTTTATCTTGAAATGATTCCATAAATTTTTTTTGAGATTTTTCATTATCTGTAGAATCACTATTTTCTTTAGATGTTTCATCTTTAATTTCCGTATTAGAATCATCAATTACTTCTCTATCTGAATTATCCATAAATATAATTAATATTAATTATATTTATTTAAATTATTGTTTAAGAATTATATAAATCGCATAATTTAATTAAATTTTCAACATATTTTAATGCCTTTAATTTATTATTAACATCAAGATTTCTTACAGATTCTCGCAATTCCATTAACTTAGGCATTATTAAATCTTTATTTTTATGTGTAATAACTTTATTCCAATCTGCATGATCGGTAAAGAATTCGTAATCATTATTAGCAATTTGTTCTCTAAAATTATCACATACATATTTTTTCCAACAATTAATAACTCTTTCTTTATTATTTTCAGCACTCCAAATTATGCCTTCTTTTAAAAGTTGAACTTTATCATCATTTTGATATAATAGGCCTACATCTTCAATAAATTCTATAAAATGTTCAATAAATATTTCCAAATATTCATCTTTATCGAGAAGCATATTTAATCTTATATATATTAATTTAAGTAGATTTAATTAATTATAATTAATTCGATTGGAGAGATTGATTTTTGTGTTATTGTTTATAATAAATATGGTAAAAATTTATGATAGATTATATAAAAAAAACAAATAAAAAATAATGTAAATTTTTAATAATTTTTTTAAACTTACATATCAATTAAATTAGCTTCTTTTACAATTAATTTTTTAGGTTTTAATTTTTTTTTTAGTTCTTTTATTTCTTCTTGTAATTCTAAATTAGAATTTAAAATTCTGTCTTTAATGAACTTTTCATCTTCAATCTCTTTCTCTTTTTCCAAAATTAATTTTTTCAATTGTCTAATTTCTTTACATTTTTTATCAAATGCTTCATATATGCTGTCGCTATCACCCAAATTTTCTTTATATTCCTTAGTTTTTGGATCTAATACATTTTTTTTATGTATTTGTCTATTCATATGTTGGGATCTAAATTGTGAAAATTTTTTTGGAATATAATCAATATTACAACACTTAAAACCATTAGGATAATTTCTTTTCATTTCAGGTAAATCTAAATCTCTTGCTTCATTAGAAGATTCATCAATTTTAGGACAATAGTAAGGGAGTGCACAGATAATTGTCGTTTCCATAAAAGTATTTTAAAAATAATATTTTTTTTATAATTATTTCAATTTTCTCTCTATTTTATTATGAAAAAATGATAAATTATAATTAATTAGATTGGAGAGATTGATTTCTCTCTTGTTGTAATTTTTCTAATGAAACTTCTCCAATTTTATCTGGTTGATAATCTTCTTCAGGAGTATTAATTTTATCATTTTGATTAATAGTTGAATAATTATATAATTGTCTCATACCACCATCGCCTTTTGCAGATAATTGATCAGCATCTTGATCCCAAAAACTATAATTATCTGAGACAACACCACATGCACCACCACTAAAAGAAAAAGCCATAGGTTCTTCTGTTTGTTTAATAATTGATGGTTTATTAGTAGTAAATAAGTTTTCTGTAGGTTTAATTTTATTATTAATTTCTTCACCAAATATAATATTTTGTTCTTTTTGATTTAAAAATAATAAAGCAGGAACACGATTAACTTGATGTGGTAATAAAATTTCTTGTCCATTTTGTAAAACAATATAAGTTTTATTATTTTTTTGAATACGTGAATCAATACAAATAAAATGAATATCTTTTTTTTCTTGTGATTTAGCTAAATTTTGTAATAGTTTTTTACAATTTTCACAAAAATTACTATAGTAAAGAATTTTACTCATCTATACTTTATAAAAAGTCTATATTTAACTTATTTTAACTAAAAAAATTGATTTAATAAATTAATTATATATTAAATATATAATGAATCCAACAGTTCAAAGTATAATAGATGAAGATAGTACATTACAATTTACTATAAGTAATATTAATTCTAGTTTAATAAATGCAATC
>Ga0180437_10001677_pt1 | contig 37442 bp, 29 predicted proteins | sample SS_ome_4_FD_132410 | JGI IMG/M metagenome (GOLD analysis project Ga0180437, IMG submission 132410) | Hypersaline lake sediment archaeal communities from the Salton Sea, California, USA - SS_3_D_1 metaG | ecosystem: Environmental > Aquatic > Non-marine Saline and Alkaline > Hypersaline >...
CCGGACGACGGTTGGAGCCCGCCGGGGCCTTTGCCGGCGAGCCGGCGCCCGAGCCCCCGAAGACCGCGCATTTCGACTGGAAGCCGCCCGGCCACATGCCCCCGCCGGCGCACACACCCGACTTGCCCTCGTTCGGGGCCACGCCGCCGCGCCAGCCGGTGCCCGTCGAGAATCCGGACATCGGGCCGACCCCGGACTTTGTGGTGATTCCGCCGGCGCCGCTTTCTCAGGGGGGCTCGTCAGCGCCCGGGCAGCCAGCGCAGGTCCAAATGAAGTGGATAACCCCTGGAGAGTTCGGGGCGTCCGGCAACGGGATTCCCCAACCCGACCCGACTTCCTCGCCGGGCCGAGGCGGCAACGACCAGGTGTCGGCCACCCCCATTACGCTCCCCGGCCAGGGTCGGAACGACCAAGTGTCGGCCACCCCGATCACACTCCCCGGCCAAGGTCGGAACGACCAGGTGTCGTCACCCGTGATCCCGCTTCCTCCGCCCCGCATCGATGAAGACGGGCAAGCATCGGGCGCCGAACTCCCGAACGAGCGGCTCCCAAACCAAGACTTGCTGCCCGATCAGGGTAGGACGCCGGAGAAGGATATCACCGACGACTCGAACTTCATGCCCGATTTCAGTGGTGGCTGGAACCTCGACTTCTCGGGGCTCGAAGACGATTCACCCGCGGGCAACCCCGATCCGTTTGGAGATGGCGACCGCGACGGCTCGGGCTGGCTCTCGGACAGCGGCGACCCGGGAGACCGTGGACCCGGTGGCTATCTGAGCAACCCGTTCGAGGACGCCATGAACGGCCTGAACTCGATGGGCAAGATTCCCGGTCAGGGCGATTTCCCGGGTTCCGGAGACGGGGGCGCGAAGACCTCCGATGGCGGCCCCGGGCGCGTCATGCCCAACCCCACCTCCGGCCAACACGGATCGGATCTCGATGAGACGACGGCGAGGCTGGCCAGGATCGCCGCCTTTGAGGCCCTTCCGGCCGGCATGGTGACCGAGGGCGCGATTCGGCAGTACGCCACGGACCTTGCCGTCGAATCCGCAAGCTCAATCTTTGACAACACCGGGGACCTGGGGGGGGACCCCGACGTGTCTGCAACCGGTGTACCCCAGGCAACCGACGACGAAGACCCGCCCCCGCCGAAGAAGGACAACGACTGCGACGGCCCCATCGATACCGGCGGAGGCCGGGTAGGGGCGCCGCAGGGCCCGAGCGACGTCGACCGTTCGAAAGCCGGCGGCGGCCTGGTCGGCGATCCGGCGGCCAGTCAGTGGTTCAGCGGGCTGAGCGGTGTGGACATGTCGAACCACCCCAACCAGGCCAGCAACCCGGGCTACGACGGCGGTCGAGGCCCCATCAGCGACGGCGGCGTGAAGCACGACCCCACGCTCGCCGGCGACCCGCCGCAGAACTCCGGCAACTGATCGCCCGGCAACCCGGACGCCCCGCGTCCTGGTGCCGTGCGGAGAAACGAACCGGGGCGGTCCCGGAACTCCCGGGGCCGCCCCTTGTGTTGTGCGAGTGTCCGCAACAGACGGACGAAGCTAGAACCGCCGCTCGACTTGGACCTGGATCTCGCTGTCGAACGAGCGATCGTCGTCCTCGCGCAGCGGGAAGACGCCGGCGACTCGCAGCAGCGTGTTGCGCGCGAACTCGCCGTGGACGCCCACGGTCAGGTTGACCTCGTCCACCCCACCCGCCGAGTTGCCGAAGTCGAGCGTGCTGATCCCATCGAAGAAGGTCAGCGAACCGGCGTCGTTCAGCGTGGTCGCGTAGTGGACCTCGAGCAGACCCGCCACGCCGGTCAATGCCCGGGCGCGGGGATTGCGATACACCCAGTAGCCGACCCCGAGGTCGAGGTACATCACGGTCTGCTCGTGGAAGCTGGCGCTTTGCGGGGTCGTGTTCACATTCGTCACGTCCAGCGCGTTGCCGTTTGCGGGCACGTCGACCTGCAGGAAGGCGTGGGCGAATCGTCGGTGGTCTGGCGCCCAGAGCAGGCCGGCGAAGGGGCCCAGGTGTACTGCCTCGTTGTGCAACGTGTACTCATACAGCCGCGCGTAGCCGGTGACGTCGCTCCCGGTCGGCAGGTCGACGGCCAGCCCGATGACCGCCGCGCTGGTGCGCGTCTGCCAGAGCGACCGTTTCAGCAGTACGGCCAGATTGCCGACGTCTCCGCCGAAGACGCCGAAATCGCCCGTGTCGAAATCGACCTCGCCCGCAAACGGCATGCGCACCTCGACGGAATAAAGCCCGCCAAACAAGGTCTTCTCCACCGCTATGGTGAAGCGGTCCACGTCGAATACCCGGCTGACCGGGTCGCCGGCCAGGTCCGGCCCGGTGTACTCCAGGGCGTGGTGGAAGTGGTTGTAGATGAAGTGGACGCGGTCCATGGGCAGGGCCTTGTTGTTCTCGGCCACCTTGACCCGGCGGCTCGCCCCGGCCAACGGGAAAGGCGCCACCCCATCGGGGTCGCTCGACACCAAATTTCCCCCCAGGTTGAAGAAATCGCCGAACATGTTCGGCACGCCGGCCAGGCGCGGGCTCGGCCCGGCCTGCGGGCCCCGGCCCAGGAGCATGGCGTAGAGCCCTTGGTTCGTCGGGGGCGGGGCGGCCGCGGCGGGCGGAATTTCTGCCGGTCCCTCATCAGGGGGGGCTGCGGGAGCGGCGCCGTCCGGGGCCGCCCCATCCGGCTCGGGGGCCGGGGCGGGGGCCATCCCGGCCAGCCAAAGCTCGTCACTCTGGGCCGACAGGGCCGTTGCCGAGCCCGAATCGCTCAGCCGGCCGGCCCCGGCGTTGGCCGGAAATGCCCACACCACGGCCAGTGCGACCCCCAAGAGAAAGAAACCGCCAAAGACGTTCGTCCGCGACATCTTCATCCCCCCTGGCGCCGGCCTTGGCGGCCCGGCGGCCGATTGACTGGTTTTCCCAGGGCTCCCCAAGAGACCCCGCGATGCCCGCTGGACCTCTGAGAAGGCGATTGGCTGCAGCGAATACGCCCCACTGGGGAATGCCGAAACCCCATTGCAGAGGTATCAAGGGCAGTCCTTGCCTCTGTCAGCATCGGAACCTCCAAACGGACGACTTGAGGGGTTCCCCGAGGGGCGCAAAGGGGCGCCTAGATTAACCGGCAAATCCCGGTCACGGCCCCGGCCTGCCGCAGTAAGAGACAGCGACGGCGGAGTGACCGAGACGCCCCCGGTTCAGCGGGAGGCGCCAAAACTACCGAGAGAGGGAGCAAGACCATGAGGACTTATCGAAGACCGCGCCATCGGGCTTGCGGGTCGGCCAGGGCCCCGCGCGGGCGCAAGGCCCTGCGCTTCGAGCCGATGGAACCCCGCATGATGCTCTCGACCGTCTCCGGGGACTTCAACGGCGACGGGCGCGACGATCTGGCCATCGGCGTGCCCTTTGAGGACGTCGGCAGCATCGCCGACGCGGGCGCGGTCAACGTGCTCTACGGGCGCAGCGCCGGACTGAACGCGTGGCAGGACCAGATTTGGGACCAGAACAGCCCCGGCATCGAGGGTGAGGCCGAGCGGGGAGACCGTCTCGGTTGGCTCGACTCCTGAGCCGGCGATTCCGGCGGAACGACAAAGGGACCTGGTTTGCTCTTGCGAACAGGTCCCTTTTCCCTTTTTCGTTGCCGGGCGAATGTGCCGCAGAGTTGACGCGCGCTTGGTGGAGGCGTACAACCGACTGTTCCTATGGCCGGATGGGGCCGCTGGTCAGCCCCGCCCTCACTCTGCCACCCACTCCGGAGGATGAACGATGCCGGCGAAACCTCCCGTGAAGCGAAAGGAGAGACTCGTGAAACGAATCGCAACCTTCCTGCTCATCTGGCTGTTTGCCGCCGCGGCTGCCCTGCCGTCGCCGGCTCGGGCCGAGCTCCGGGCGGGCACCGCCATCGTCGACATCACGCCACAGCAGTGGCCGCTGGCGCCGCGGGGTTCGTTTACACCTCGCCCGACGGACTCCGCACACGATCCACTGCACGTGCGCTGTTTGGTTCTCGACGACGGCAACACGAGCATTGTGCTGGGTTTGGTGGACAGTTGCATGGTTCACCGAGACGTGCTGGACCCGGCAAAGAAACGAGCTTCGCAGACGACCGGCATTCCGGCCGATCACATGCTGATCTCCGCGACGCACACGCATTCCGCGCCCTTCGCGAATGCTCAACACGGCACGCCGCAGGAGCTCGCCTACCAGAAACGGCTTCTCGACGGCATTGTCGAAGCGATTGTCCGGGCTGCCGAGAACCGGCAGCCGGCCAAGGCCGGCTGGTCGGGCTACGATCTGCCCGACGAGGTCTTCAACCGCCGTTGGTTTCTCAAACCCGGCACGGTGCCGACCAACCCCTTCGGCGAAGATACGGACATCGTGAAGATGAATCCGCCGCGAAACAACAAGATTCTCATCAATCCGGCCGGGCCGACCGATCCGGAGGTTTCGGTGTTCTACGTCGTCGATGCCAAAGGACGGCCGCTCGCGGTCTTCGCCAACTACTCGCTGCACTACGTCGGCAACACCGGCGGCCAGATGTCGGCCGACTATTTCGGCGAGTTCTCGCGACTCATGCCCGTCCGGCTCGGTCGCACGGCGGAAGGCTTCGTCGCTATGCTGTCCAACGGCACCAGCGGCGACGTCAACAACATCAATTCTCGCAACCCTCGACCGAGGCGGGAACCGTTCGAGCAGATCCGCATCGTGGCCGGCAAGACCGCGGACGCGGCCACCCGTGCCATCCGGCAAATCGACTCCCCGTCCGGCGATCCGACCCTCGCCATGCGAGAGCGCGAGATCACCCTGAAACACCGCGTGCCGACCGCGGAACAAATCGAGCGAGCAAAGCGCATCGTCGAGGTCGACGCTGAAGGCGAGAAGGAACTCCCGCGTCTGGCCAAAGCCTACGCCGAGCGAACGCTCAAGTTGGCGGCGGAGCCCCCGACGACCAAGGTGATCGTTCAGACGGTCCGCATCGGGGATCTTGCCATCTGCACGCTGCCGTTCGAGGTGTTCGCGGAGATCGGCCTCGAGTTGAAAGACAAGAGCCCCGCCGCCGACACCTTTGTCGTGTCGTTGGCCAACGGAGGATACGGCTACCTGCCGACGCCCGAGCAACACCAGTTTGGCGGCTACGAGACCTGGTTGACGACCAACAAGGTGCAGAAGGACGCCTCCGCGATCCTCGTCAACAACCTGCTCGAAATGCTCGGCGAGATGTTTCCGTAGCCCGGCGGGAAGGCCGTCGTTGAATTCGGACAAGCCGGGAGTATCCGCGGAGCGACGGCGCTGCGACGGCTTCGGAGAGAGACCATGACACGACGCGAAGTTCTCATTCTGCTGCTGGGATTGGTCTGCGTGTCGGGTTGGACGACGCGTTCGCCGTGTGCCGAGCCGAATCGCCGGCCGAGTATGATCGTCGTTCTGGTGGATGACCTGCGCTGGGACGAGATTGGCTGTGCGGGCCACCCTTTTGTGAAGACGCCGAACATCGACCGCATTGCCCACGAAGGCGCCCGGTTCCGAAACGCCTTCTGCACCACGCCGCTTTGTTCGCCGGTTCGGGCCTCGCTGCTCACGGGGCTGTACACGCACCATCACGGCATTCTGGATAACACCGATCGCAGTGCTGCCAGCCACAAGCTGATGACGTTCCCGCGCGTGCTTCAGAAAGCGGGCTACGAAACGGCGTACGTCGGCAAGTGGCACATGGGCAACGACGACACCCCGCGGCCCGGATTCGACTACTGGGTCAGCATGAAAGGTCAGGGCACTTCGTTCGACCCCGTGCTCAACGAAAACGGCCGGCGAGTCAAACATACCGGTCACACCACCGACGTCCTCAATGCCAAGGCGGCGGCCTTCGTGCGCACAAAGCGGGACCGGCCGTTCTGCCTGTACCTGGCGCACAAGGCCCTGCACCCCGAGCTGATCCAGTACGACGACGGCAGCATCTCGGACCCGAAGGCGGCCCGGTTCATGCCGGCAAAGCGGCACGAAGACCTGTACGCCGACGCTGCCATCCCGCGCCGCTTGAACGTCACCGACACGCTCGAGGGCAAGCCGGCCCTAAGGCAGAGGATCGAGGGCCTGCCGCCGCTGGGACGCGACACCGGCACGGATGACGAGACCGTCCGCGACCGCTTGCGCATGCTCGCGGGCGTGGACGAGGGAGTGGGAATGCTCCTCGACGCCCTGAAAGAGACAGGGCAGCTCGACGACACCGTGTTCGTCGTTACCAGCGACCACGGCTACTGGTACGGCGAGCACGGACTGAGCGTCGAGCGCCGCCTGGCGTATGAAGAGGCCATTCGTATACCGCTCTTGGTGCGGTATCCGCGGCTGATCCAACCCGGCCGCACGATCGACGAGTTCGCCCTGAGCATCGACCTGGCCCCCACGCTGCTCGATCTGGCGGGGACGCCCGCCGAGCATCCCCTGGACGGCCGGACCCTCGTGCCGTTGCTCCGGGGAGAGGCTCCCCGCGACTGGCGCACGTCGTTTCTCATCGAATACAATACCGACACCGTCTTCCCGCGCGTGCGCAACATGGGCTATCAGGCGGTGCGCGCCAAACGTTGGAAGTACATTCGTTACAACGATCTCGACGGCGTGGACGAACTCTACGACTTGACAGCCGATCCCTACGAGATGCACAATCTCATCGACGATCCCGACTCCTCGGCAATTCGGAAGCGACTGGCGCTGGAGCTGGACCGGTTGCGGACCGATCCGGCGGAGGACGACTAGCAACGTGCCCGCTCAATAGATCTCGATGCTCTTGACCACGCCGCCGCCGGAAGCGAGCGAGCCGTAGAGGCAGCGGTCGGCGGCCGCCAGCAGCTCTTCGTGGGCGAAGTTCTTCGGGGGCATGGCCACCGTGGCCACGCCGACGCTGAGGCCGGCGGCCGGAAGCCCGTCGCCGCGTCGGGGCACGCGCCCCACCTCGTCGATGAGCCGATGCCCGATTCCGACCGCTTCGCCGCGCTCGCAAGCCGGCAGGACCAGTGCGAACCCCGCCTCGCCGTAGGGCAGGCACGAGGCCCCCGGCTGATCCAGCTTAGCACAGGCCTGCTTGAGCGCCCCGAGCCGACGCTGGAAGCCGTCGAGGCCATCGACCGGCTCCAGCCCGCGATACCGATCGAGCTGAACGAGCAGCAGGCTCAGCGGGCGCCGGCACTGCCGGCACGCGCCGGACGCCACGGCCAGGCGGTCCAGCAGCCCGGGAACGGCCGCGCCCGGCGCGGGAACGGCAACCGGGCGCGGAGGCGCGCCGGGTCGGTCCAGGCGCGTCGACGCGCGGGGTTCGGCCACGGCCGTGGCCGTCGCTCCGCCGTCGGGCCCGGGAGCCCACGTGGCCGGCGGCGGCTCTGCGTCGGATGGTTCCTCGTCGTCGAGCGGCTCGGGCGGCGGGGCCGAGACCTCGGCCACCGCATCGGCAAGTTGCCGGACCATCCCGGCCAGCGGGCCTTCCGCGTTGTCGGTAGGCGACGCGGCCAGCTCTTCAGCCGCGTCGGACGCGGCCTCCGCGAGCTGGACATGGGCCTCGACCAGCACGTCGCGGTAGTCGAGCCCGTCGGGCAACTGAAGCGAAAGCACCTCGGCGAGCTGGCAAACCTTGGCCTGGAAATCCTCGACGAGCTGTTGCAACTCTTCGCGGTCCAGCCGGCCCAGGTGCCGTCCCAGCGGGGTATCGAGCAAGCGCCGCAGTGCCTCGTTCTTCCCATCGGCCAGCAGCTCGGCCAGCAGTTCGGCGGCCCGGACGATCTCGGCCGGGCGGTGCCGGGCGCCGGCTTCCGATTCCGCCCGGGCGCCCTGTTGGCCGTTGTCAACGGCCTCGACCACCGCCTCGGGTAGCCCCCAGTGGGCCAACAGTCGGGCCGACAGCTCCCGGTGCTCGAAGCCCATGGCCTCGGTCTCCAGCTCGGCCAGGTCCCGGCCGGTGGCGTACACCTTTTCCAGCAACCGGAGATAGGGCTCGCCGGCCTCCTGGATCAAGAGCAGGACACCCAAATCCTGGAGCAACCCGGCAATGAAGACCTCGTCGCCCGGCAGATCGAGAACCCGCTCGCTGAGCTCCCGGGCGACGACCGCCCGAGTCAGCGTATGGCGCCAGTAACGGGCCAACACGTCGCCCGAGACGCCCGCAAACAGGGCCGGGGGAAGGCTAAACCCCAGCACCAGCAGCTTCAGCGGCTTAGTGCCCAGAAGCGCCAGGGCCTGGTGCAGGTCGGAGACCTGCTGGGAAAGCCCGAACAGCGAGCTGTTGACCACCCGGAGGATCTTGCCGGTGAGCGCCGGGTCGTTCTCGATGCACTGCTTCAGGGCCCAGGTGTCGATTTTCGGGTCGCGCGTCAGCTCGAGCACGCGCATGGCCACGGCCGGCAGGCTATACAGCCGGTCGGCCCGCGCCAGCAGGCGGGCCACAACGAGTTCGGGGTCCTGCATGATTGGCATGGGGGAGTCTGCCCAATCATCCGAGGGAGGGTGGGCGCACAGCCGGACACTCTAAAGTGTAGCTCAGCATGGGGCGCAAAGCCCTGCCACCTACGGGTTTATGGGCCGTGGGAACCGGTGCTTCCGGCGGTCGGGAGGGCTGCCGGGCCTGTGCCGGGGCGAAGGATGCGCGTACCCGCAGGTCGCATCCGGCAAACGCCGATGGGAGGGGAACCGGCCGCGCCCAAGAGGAAGGCTCGCCAGAGTGGCGCCGGCCGGCAGGAGAGCGACGCTACTTGCGGTGTCGGATCTTCGACCGCATGCGCCGTTTCTTTCGGCCGATCTTGCGTCGGCCCTTGCCGGTTCTTTTTGTTCCCACGCAGTTCTCCGTGTTGGCCTGAAGGTTGGAGACGACCGGGCCCGACCGAACCCCCCGTACGGGCCCCTATCACCGAAAGCTCAGCAACTAGTCTACCGGCCGGCCCCCCCGTTTGGCAAGGGCCCCCGGCGGGCAGATTCGTCGAAGGCCGAAAGTTGGCGGGGGGCGGCCGCGCCACGCTATACTTGAAGGGCTGTCGGGGAAGTGTTTGTAGTGACCCGATTCGTCGGGTCTGGCTGCAGAAAAGGCGGGCTTTGGCTGGCTCAGGACCGCATGAATGCGGTCACTGCGAACGGTGCAACCAACGATGCGAAAGACTGGCTGCCGTCTTCGCCGGGCAGCGATCGCCCTGCTCTTGCCGGGGCTCGTCGCGATTCTCGCGCCCCTGGCGGCGCGGGCGACCGAGCGCAGCACATCGTACTTGGCGGCGCTCAATTCGATTACCGCCGGCGAGCTGCAAGGCCACGTCGAGTACCTGGCCGACGACCGGCTCAAAGGGCGCCAACCGGGAAAGCCCGGCGGGCGCGCGGCCGGCGCCTACCTGGCCGAACAGTTCGCCCGGCTCGAGCTCCAGGGGGCGGGCGACGACGGCGGGTACTTCCAGAACTTCCCGCCTAACTACCGCAACGTCCTGGCCGTGCTGCGCGGCAGCGATCCGATGCTCCGGGGCGAGCTGGTTCTGGTCGGCGCCCACTACGACCACATCGGCTACGGTTACGCCGGCAAGAAGCTCAGCCGGGGGCCGGCCGGCCACGTCCACAACGGCGCCGACGACAACGCCAGCGGCACGGCCGCCGTGGTCGAGCTTGCTGGGGCGTTTGCCCTGCTGCCCGAGCCGCCGAAGCGCACGGTCCTCTTCGCCTGCTTCGACGCCGAAGAGACGGGCATGCACGGCTCGAAGCACTGGGTGGAACACCCGAACGTGACGCTTCAGAGCGTGGCCGCCATGGTGAACTTCGACATGGTCGGCCGCCTCTGCGACGAGCGCCTCACGATCTTCGGCACGCGCACCGGCTACGGGCTGCGCCGGCTGGTCTGCCTGGCCGGCGGCGAGTCGGACCTGCTGTTGGACTTTTCCTGGGACCTGAAATCGAACACCGACCACTACGTGTTTTTCGAGCGGCACGTTCCGGTCTTGTTCTTCCACACGGGGATGCACGAACAGTACCACACGCCTTACGACGACCCGGAGCACATCAACCGCCAGGGGATGCAGCAGGTGGCCCGGTTGGCGTTCGGCGTGGTCTACGAGCTGGCCGAGCGGCCCGAGCGCCCCGGCTTCCGCACCCAAGCCCGCGAGGAGCACAACGGCACGCGGGGGCAGGTGCTGCGCCGGCGACCCAAGCTGGCCGACCGGCTGGGCGTGGCCTGGCGCCCGGGCCGGGGCCAGCGCGAGGGGGTCCTGCTCAGCCGGGTCACGCTCGGCTCGCCGGCGGCTCGGGCAGGGATCGAACCGGGCGACCGGATCGTCCGCTTCGCCGGGCAAGAGGTCCGCGACGGGGAGGACCTCCGCGCCGCCGTGATGACCGCCCGGAGCCCGGCCACGCTCTCGCTGCTCCGGGAGGGGCAGGACAAGCCGTTGCGGCTCGAGGTCGAGCTGGACCACGAGCCGGTCCGGCTGGGCGTTACCTGGCGGACCGACGAGGCCGACCCGGGCGGGATCATCCTCACCCACGTGATCCCGCGGACCGCCGCGGCCGAGGCCGGACTCCGCCCCGGCGATCGCATCTACCGCATTGCCGGGCGCGAGCTGGCCGATGAAGCGGAGTTTGTCCGGCTCGTGCGCACGCTCTCCGGGCCCGTCGAGCTGCTCGTCGAACGCGACGGCCGGGTGCGGACCGTGGTCGTCCACCTCGACGGGGCGCCGCTGGCCAAAGCGGCGTGAGAGGGAGAGCGGAGTGGGGAGTGAGGAGTGGGGAGTGTTGATAGCCGCGGGCGGAAGCCCGCGGGAGCCCTCGGGGGCTCGCCGCGGGCAAGCCCGCCCGCTACACTGCCGGATATTGTGCACTTCCCACTTCCCACTGCCCACTCCCATGTCCGAAATCGTCCGCTTCTCGGTCTCGCTGGAAGATGATCTGTTGGAGCAGTTCGACCGCTACTGCCAACAGGAGCAGTTCGTCACACGCAGCGAGGCGGTCCGCCAGCTCATCCGCGACACGTTGACGCGCCGCTCCTGGGAGTCGAAATGCCAGGACGCGGCCGGCACGCTCACCCTGGTCTACGACCACCACCGGGCCCAGCTCGGCGAGCGGCTCACTCAGCTCCAGCACGACCACGTCGACCTGGTCATCTCCACGATGCACACGCACCTCACACACGACTTGTGCCTGGAGGTGATCGTGCTCCGCGGCCCGGCCGAGCGGCTCAAGCAGATCGCCGCCCAGCTTCGGGGCATGAAGGGGATTTACAAGGGCGAGCTGGTCATGGCCAGCGCCGAGCCGGAGTGAAATACGGCTCCTCGACAGGTCCCCCGCCCGGTGTTACAATGACGGCGTTGGTAACACCCGCTGCGGAGACCCGCCTCCCAGTCCTGCCCCGGAGACCAGCCCGCATGAAAAGGCCCCCTTGCGTCCTGTTGACGGTCATCATCGCAGTCGGGCTGCTCTCGGCGCCCGCCAAGGCCCATTTCCAGGTCCTGATCCCCTCGCGCGACGTGGTCCCGCTGGTGGACGGCTCGGCGGTCGAGCTGGAGATCGTCTTTACCCACCCGATGGAAGGGGGTCCGGCCATGCCCATGGGGCAGCCGCGCCAATTCGGCGTCTTTCTGGGGGGTGAGAAGCACGACCTGCTGCCGGCGCTAAAGGAGAAGCCGGTCGACGGCAGGCGGGCCTTTACGGCGAGCATCCGGCCCAAGGCCCCGGGCGACTACGTCTTTTACATCGAGCCCGCCCCCTATTGGGAGCCGGCCGAGGGGAAGATGATCGTCCACTACACCAAGGTGGTGGTCGACGTGATGGGGGCCGGCGAGGGATGGGACGCGCTGGTCGGGTTGCCGGTGGAGATCGAGCCCCTGGTGCGGCCCTACGGCCTGTGGACCGGCAACACCTTCCGCGGCATCGTCCGGCGGGACGGCGAGCCGGTGCCGTTTGCCGAGATCGAGGTCGAGTACTACAACGCCGGGGGCCGGGTGAAAATACCCAACGACGCCTTCATCACCCAGGTGATCAAGGCCGACCAGGATGGGGTGTTTTCGTACACCATGCCCCGGGCCGGCTGGTGGGGCTTCGCCGCCTTGGTCGACGGCGACGAGAAGATGAAGAACCCCGAAGGGGAGCCGGCCGACGTCGAGCTGGGCGGGCTGATCTGGGTCCGCTGTGTGGACATCGGAGAGAAGTGAGCGGCGAGCGAAGAAGTGTGTCACCTGTTCCCCCCCCGCCCTGTGCCGGGGGAAGGGGGTTTGGCGACCAACCGTAGTTTCCAAACCATTCTCCCCCGGCACAGGGCCGGGGGGGAATGAGGAAGTTGCTTCCGGGCCACTTGTGACGAACCAAGACGGCCACCATGCACCTCGAAGAAGCCATCCTCGCCGGTACGCAGCACGGGCGCGAAATTCTCGTGGCCGGGGGGCTGCTGGCCGCCGCGGGGACGGCCGTCGGGCTGCGCAAGACCGACTACGAGCGGGTCCCCCAGGTCGCGGTGCTCACCGCCGCCTTCTTCGTGGTCTCGCTCATCCACTTGCAGCTCGGCCCGGCAAAGTGGCACTTCGTGCTGACCGGGCTGATGGGACTGGTGCTCGGCTGGGCGGCGTTCCCGGCCGTGCTGGTGGCCCTGGCCCTGCAAGCCGCCTTCTTCTCGGTGGGAGGGCTGATGGTCCTAGGGGTCAATACCCTGGTTATGGCCGGGCCGGCGGTGGCCTGCTACTACCTGTTCGGTCCGACGGTGCGCAGCCGCTTCGAGCCGGTGGTGTTCGGCGGAGGGTTCGCCGCGGGGGCCGCGGCCGTGATGCTCGGCGCCCTGTTGGCCGCCACGGCCCTGTTTGCCGCGGGCAAGTCGTACGAGGTCTTCGCAGGCGTGATCGTCGTGGCGCATCTGCTGCCCGCGGCCATCGAGGGGCTGGTCACCGCCAGCGTGGTGGTGCTGTTGCGCAAGGTCCGCCCGGAGTTGCTCGATGCCCGGCCGTTGCCCCCGGTGCGGCAGGAGACGGCTCATGGCTAACTGGATCGGAAGATCGTTTGTGGCGCTCGCGTTGATTGTCGCGTTGGCCGCGCCCGCGGCGGCGCACAAGCTGATCGTCTTCGCCAGCGCCGAGGGGGCCACGATCCACGGCAAGGCTTACTTCCTCGGCGGCGCGCCGGCCCAGGGCCTTGCGGTGACCGCCTTCGACCCGCAGGGCGCCGAGCTGGCCCGAACCACGACGGACGACCAGGGCGAGTTCACCCTGACGGCCAACTTCCGCTGTGACTACCGGCTCGTGGTCGAGACGCTCGACGGGCACGGGGCGGAATTCCCGCTGCAGGCGGAGCAGCTTCCCGCCGACTTGCCGCCGCGGGGCGAGGCCGCCGGTCCGCCGCACCCACAGGCCGAGCCTTCACAACACGTTCCGCCCGTCGCGTCGCTGGAGTCGAACTCCTCGCAACACGCCGCCGCCGAACGCTCCGCGGAGCTACGCGCCCTGCGCGCCGACGTCGCCGCGCTGCAAGAGCAGCTTACGCAATACGAGAATCGCACGCGCCTGCGCGACGTGCTGGGTGGAATCGGCTACATCCTGGGGCTGGCCGGCATCGCGTTCTACTTCCTCGGCGTGCGGCGGAAACAGGCGGCGGAGGCCACGGATCGAGAGGCGAGTCCGTGATGCTCACTCGATCCTCCACCACGGCCGACGTCCCCGGTTTCCGCGGTTTGATTGCGCGGGTCGACCCCCGGCTGCGGATCCTCGCCGCCGTGGCCGCGTCGGTGGTCGTGGCGGTGGCTGATCGGCCCGGGGTACTGGCCACGGCGGTAGGTGTGGCGGCGATGGCGTTTGCCTTCTCCGGCCTGCCGCTGCGGGCTGCCCTGCGGCGACTCGTGCCGCTCAACGTGCTACTCCTGCTGGCGGCGGTCGTCCTGCCGTTTTCCACGCCGGGCGATGTCGTTTCGCGCATCGGCCCGCTTGCGGCTTCGCACGATGGGTTTCTGCTGGCCGCCAACGTCATCCTGAAGGGCAACGCCGTCGTGCTGACGCTGGTGGCCCTGCTGGGCTCGATGGACGCCACGACGCTCGGCCACGCCATGAGCCACCTCCGCGTGCCGGAGAAGCTCACCCACCTGCTGCTCTTCACGGTACGCTACCTCGACGTGTTGAAGCGCGAGTCGCAGCGCCTCCGCTGGGCGATGCGGGTTAGGGGGTTTCGCCCCCGGATGAACCGCCACACCTACCGAACCTACGGCTACCTGGTCGGCATGTTGCTCGTGCGGAGCTTCGACCGTTCCGAGCGGATCGTGGCGGCTATGAAGTGCCGGGGGTTTCGCGGTCGGTTCTACCTGCTGGACCACTTCCATTATTCGTGGGGCGACCTGCCGTTTGCAATCGCCTCGGCGGCCGTCCTCGCGGCGCTGGTTTACGCGGAGTGGGTATGAACAGGCCGCTGGTCGAGCTGGTCGACGTCGACTTCGCCTACGACGGCCGACCGCCCGTGCTGCGCAAGTGCAGCCTGGCGCTGCAACCCGGCGAGCGGGCGGCCCTGGTCGGCCCCACCGGAAGCGGCAAGACCACGCTCCTGCACCTGATTGTGGGGCTCTTGAAACCGGCGGCCGGGCGGGTCGAGGTTCTGGGCCGACCCCGGGTAACCGAGGCCGACTTCCATGAGGTGCGCGGGCGCGTGGGCCTGCTCTTCCAGGCGGCCGACGACCAGCTCTTCTGCCCCACCGTGGCCGAAGACGTGGCCTTCGGGCCCCTGAACCTGGGCAAGCCCCGCGAGGAGGTCCGCGGGATCGTCGAACGCACCCTGCACTCGCTGGGTCTGGCGGGCTACCAGGGGCGAATCACCTACAAGCTCTCGGGCGGCGAGAAACGCCTGGTGGCCCTGGCCACCGTGCTGACCATGCAGCCCGAGGTGCTCTTGCTCGACGAGCCCACCTCGGGGCTCGACCCCGAGGCCGAAGCCCGCCTGGTCGAGGTCCTCGCCGGGCTGGATCAGGCCATGCTGGTCGTCTCGCACGACCGCGAGTTCCTCGGGCGCGTCACGAGCACTCGACTGGAACTCCGCGAGGGGCGCGTCATCGCACCGTAGGACGCGGGCTTTTGGAGTGCGGCGACTTGTCGCCGCTTTTCGGGGCATCTCGATAGGCGCCGAGATTCGCGACAAGGCACTGGGGATTCGCGTCGCGACTGTTGCCGCGACTTCGAAAGCGGCGATGAATCGCCGCACTCCAAAAGCTACTCCACCTCAACCACCCCGGCCCCGTCGGTCGCCCGGCAGACGTAGATGGCCGGCTCGTGGCCGGTTTGCTTGGCGTATCGCATGGCGGTGGCGGCGGCGAACTCGTCGCCCTGCTCGGCGTCGACCACGGCCACAGCGCACCCGCCGAACCCGGCCCCGGTCATGCGCGCCCCGTAGCACGCCTCGTGGGCCAGGGCCGCCTCGACCATCGCGTTCAGGGCGTCGCTCGATACCTCGTAGTCGTCGCGCAGGCTCTCGTGGCTCTTGTTCATCAGGGTGCCCAGGGCCCGGGCGTCGCCGCGGCGCATGGCCTCGGCGGCCTGGACCGTGCGGTCGTTCTCGGTCACCACGTGCATGGCCCGACGCCGCGTAGTCTCGTCCAGACCGCCGGCGCTCTCGACGAACCGCTCGAAGTCCACGTCCCTGAGGGCCGGCACTTGGAAGAACTCGGCCGCCGACTCGCACTGTGAGCGCCGCTCGTTATAGGCAGAATCCACAAGCCCGCGGCGCGTCGAGGTGTCGAGCACCACCACGGCCAGCCCCTCGGGCAGGGGCACCGGCCGGATCGCCAGCGAGCGGCAGTCGATCAGCACGGCGTGGCCCGCCCGCCCGGTCGCCGAGATAAGCTGGTCCATGATTCCGCACCGCATTCCGACCCATTGGTTTTCGGCCCGCTGGCCCAGCTTGGCCATGGCGGTGGGATCCCAGTCGAGGTTGCCCGCGGCAGCGAAGGCCCGGGCAGTGGCCATCTCCAGGGCGGCCGACGAGGAAAGCCCGGCCCCGATCGGCACGTCGCCCAGCAGCACCCCCTCCCAGGCGCCGAGCGCGTGCCCCGCGTCCTGAAGGCTCCAGGCCGTGCCCTTCAGATACTCCGGCCAGCCGTCGTCGGTGTGCTTCAGCCCGTCGAGCGAGAACTCGGCCGTCTGGTCGTTCTCCACCGAGTGGACCACGACGCGGCGGTCGTCCCGGGGCCTCAGCGCGATCCAGATCGCCCGGTCGATGGCCAGCGGCAGCACGAACCCGTCGTTGTAGTCGGTGTGCTCGCCGATCAAGTTCACCCGCCCCGGCGCCCGCACGACCAAACTCGGCGGCCCGCCAAAACGCTGGGCAAACTGCTCGGCGGCGTCCCGGGCGGTAAGCGGCATGGCGTTTCCTTGCTGGTTCCTGCTGGAATATGGAGAGTCCCGCCATGATGGCCCAATCCCGGCGGCGGGTCAAGCGGGGGCGGCGCGAACGGAGGGGTGCGGAGACACAAGAGAGGAGGGAGCAAAGCAGAGGGAAGATAGACGCGGACGAACTCTCCTTACCCCTGGGCGGTGGCGTCGCCGTCGCTGGTGGTGACGCGCCTCTCGGACCGCTTCTGGAGCCCGAGTTGCCGGATCAGCCCGGTCGGCAGCGCCAACCCCATCACGCGCGTATCGACGAGGGCCTCGCGAATCCTCACCCGCGGCACGTCCTCCGCCGCGATCCGGCCCCGTTCCGCATCCCAGACGTCTACGAGATTCTCGATCGTCGCGTCCACTGACACGCGGATCACCTCTTGCGACGCCACGGAACGGCCCTCCGAAACGAGAGGAATAAGCCCCTCCGTACCATTGTACGCCGACGAGAGGTGCCGCATCAAATCACGGCCGTCCCGCGTCAATGCACCCGCTGTCCCGGCTTCGCCCCTTCGTCGGGGGCCAGCAGGTAGATTTCCTTGCCGCCCGTGCCGGAGGCGCAGATCATGCCTTCGCTGGTGCCGAACTTCATCTTGCGGGGCTTGAGGTTGGCTACGCAGATGACCAGGCGGCCGACGAGCTGTTCGGGCTGGTAGACGCCCTTGATGCCGGCGAACACGGTGCGCGTCACGCCGCCGCCGAGGCTGAGCTCGAGCTTCAGGAGCTTGGCGGCCTCGGGCACGTCGGACGCTTCGACGATGCGGGCCACGCGCAAGTCGACGCGGGCGAAGTCGTCGATGGTGCATTCGGGCTCCAGCGGCTCCTTCTCCAAAGCGTCGCCGGGGTCGTCGAACGCTTTCGCCGGGCCCCCCGGCGGCGCGCCGGCGCCCGGTGCGACTTGGGCTTCGGGAGCGACCACCTCGGGCTCGGCGCTGGCGGCGATCATCTTGTCGACGGCCTTGCGATCGACCCGCTTCATCATGTGTTTGAACTTGCCCACCTTCGCGCCGGTGAGCGGCGTCTGCGACTGCTCCCAGCTCGTGATCGGCTCGCCCAACAATTCGCCGGTCTGCTCGGCCAGACGCGGCAGGACGGGGGCCAGGTACACGGCGAGTTGTCGGAAGAGGTTCAGGCCCACGGTGCAGACGTCGCGGAGCCGATCGGTCTTGGCGGGGTCCTTCTTCAGCTCCCAGGGGGCGTTGTCCTCGACGTACTTGTTGGCCCGGTCGCCGGCCACCAGGATGGTGCGAACTGCCCGGGCATAGTCGCAGCTCTCGTAGGCCGCAGCGATTTCGGTCCCGTCGCGGGCGGCTTGGGCGAACAGCCCGCCGTCCTCGGGGTAGGTTTCCGACAGTCCGGTGGCGGCGGCGAACCGGGCGGTGCGGCTGGCCAGGTTCACCACGTTGCCGACCATGTCGGAGTTCACTTTGGTGACGAACTCGTCGAGGTTCAGGTCGATGTCGTCGACCCGGCTGGTGAGCTTGGCGGCGTAGTAGTATCGCAGGTAGGCCGGATCGAGGTGCTTCAGGTAGGTGCTCGCCCGGACGAACGTCCCCTTGCTCTTCGACATCTTCTCGCCGTCGACGGTGAGGAACCCGTGGATGCGGATTCTCGTCGGCAGGCAGTAGCGGGAGACCTCGAGCATCGCCGGCCAGAACAGCGTGTGGAAGTAGGTGATGTCCTTGCCGATGAAGTGGTGGATCTCCGTGTCGTCGGAGGCCCACCAGGCGTCGAAGTCCTCGCCGGTACGTTTGCACCACGCCATGGTCGAGGCCATGTAGCCGATCGGAGCGTCGAACCAGACGTACCAGTAGTTGCCCGGCGAGTCGGGGATCTCGAACCCGAAGTACGGGGCGGGTCGCGAGACGTCCCAATCGCGCAGCGGCTCGTGGAGGAAGTGGCCTTTCAAGTAATTGGCGATCTCCGGCTGGAGGTGCTCGCCCCCCTGGGTCCACGAGTCGAGGAAACCGTGCAGCTTCTCGATGTTGATGAACAGGTGCGGGTGCCGGCGCACTTCCGGCGTGGTGCCCGAGACCACGCTCACCGGGTCGAGCACCTCGGTCGGGCTGTAGTGGGCCCCGCAGGCCGAGCAGTTGTCGCCCGGCTGATCGGTCGCCCCGCAGCGGGGACACGTGCCGCGGACCTGCCGGTCGGCCAGGAACATCCCGTGCTCGACGTCGTAGAGCTGCTCGACCTCCTCTTCGTGGACCATCCCCGCCGCGCGGATCGACTGCCAGATCTCCTCGCACAGCTCGCGGTTCTCCGGGCTGTGGGTGCTGCCGTAGTTGTCGAACTCGATGCGGAAGCCCGAAAAATCCTCGACGTGGGCCCGCTGCATCTTGGCGATCAGCTCCTCCTCGGTGATCCCCTCGTCGCGGGCGCGGAGCATGATCGCCGTGCCGTGGGTGTCGTCGGCACAGAGGTAGATGCACCGGTGGCCCCGCAGCTTCTGGAACCGCACCCAGATGTCGGTCTGCAGGTACTCGACCAGGTGACCGATGTGGATGTGGCCGTTGGCGTAGGGCAAGGCGCTGGTCACGAGAATGCGTCGCATGGTGCGTTGGGCTCCGAGCACGGCGGCAGTGGCGGCGGTCGATCCAAGGCCGGCCCCGGCAGATTGGCCGCGAAACCATCCATTCTAGCGAACAGGACATATCGGGGCGAGGCGGGGTTCGGCCGGGGGCTCCGCCTCTCAGAAGCTCCGACGCGCTGCGGCGCAGCAAGAAAGCCACAGGCCGTGCTCGGGACCGGTGCCAGGTTCTTCATCACGCTGTCGGTGACATTAAGAACTCATCCCAGAACCAGTGTTCGCATGTATACGTGGCAATCTCCGGAGGGACGCAAACGAGTTTTTCTCACGGAGGTTTTGCTATGCCGGAGGAGTCAAATTGTCCCGGTTGGAGAATCCCTGATGGCTTGTGGAAGCGAATGGAGGGCTTTTTGCCGAAGTATCGCAAGTCGCGGCGAGACGGTCGGCCGCGGCTGGACTTGCGGAAGGTAATGGATGGCATCTTCTACGTGCTGCGCACGGGATGCCAGTGGAAAGCGGCACCGCGGGAGTTCGGCTCGGGGAGCTCGCCGGCGTCACTTGGGAGAAGTCGCCCGAGCGCGCAAGCCTTCCTCGAACCGCCTTACCTCGTCGGCGTCGATCGACGTACCCCAGAGGTTCACCGACCAGAGGTGCTTCAGCCCCTTCAACGGCGACAGGTCGCCGACGCGGACCCGGGTGTTCTCCAGGTTCAGAAACCCCAAGCGTTCCACCTCCGCCAGCGGCGACAAGTCACTCACGGGCGTATAGGAGACGTCGAGGTGCTTCAAGCTCTTCAGCTTCGCCAGCGGCGTGAGGTCGCTGGCTTCCGCACGGTTGAGGAAGAGCATCTCGACGTGTTCTAACGCCGCCAGAGGTGAGAGGTCGTCTATCGCACTTCAGTGGAGGTCAACGTACCTGACCGTTCGATATCGCCCGGCGCCGGGGCCCGGACCCTCGATCTCGTAGTATGTGACGTCGCCGTCGAGCGCTTTGATCCGGGTGATCGCCGCGCGCTCCTTGGGGTCGGTCACCTTCCGAAACAGCTCCTCGCCGAGCACCGGTTGGCCGACCTCGACGGACCACTGCTTCAGCGTCGTGAACGCCTCCTGCCGAATGAAGTACTCGCGGCGTCGAATGGCCGTCCACTCCCCTTCCTCGACGGTATGACAATAGCTGGCCGGATCGTCGAGCAGACCCTTCGTGATCGCGACGTTTTCGTCCGACTTGAAGTGCCGCAGTGCCTTGATGCCTTCCGCCCTCAGGCCGTTGCTCGTCATCGGCCACCAGGCGTTGTACTCCCAGCTCGAATCGTCAACCCGTGCCGACCCCGGCTCGTCCGTTTTCGGCATGAAGTCGTCGGGCGACTCGATCCAACGCCGGGCCGCCGTTTCCAGGCGATGATCGGCAGGAACGGCCAAGTAGACGTGTACGCCGCCAAAGCCGCTCAGGGGCCGGCGGACAACGTGCTTGCCCACGTGACCGGCCTTCGCCGTTGCGGCAATCGCCGCCCGCGTTCGCTCGAGGACCGCTTTCGGGTCGGTGAGCGCCCCGAGGTCCATCGTCAGCACCTCCGGCGTCGTCCGCTTGCCCAGCTCAATGCAGGACCGCCTCCAATCCGGGCGCGGGGCCAGCTCGTGCCGGGCGTAGTTGGCGTCCTGCTCCCGGAGAAGCTTGCTTTCCACCAGAAACAACAACAGCTCCAGCCGCTGCTGCTTCCACCTTGCGGGCGGGTCCTCGCCCAACCTGAAGGTCTTGACGCGGAACGTGACGGTCGCCCCGGGCGTGCCCTTGAGCGTTTCGAGCACCTTCACCGTCACGGTGTCCCAAAACTCCCAATCGGTATCGGCCGGCTCGCGCGTCACGTCGACAACCACGGCCCGCACAACGATCTTCGAATCGGCGGCCATCCATTCCAGGCTGTCGATCCGATCGAATGCCGGCTGGCCCACGGCCGACGCGGTCAGCATCCCCGCGACGCCCAAGAAGAGCAGCCATCGCGCTGCCCATCGGCTCTCGAATGCCTGCATGGGAACCCCCCTGAACGAGGACGCCAGCTAGATCGGGGGCAGGCGTTCGTCCTACACGTTCACGTTCGTCAGGACAGGCCCTTGAGAAAGTCGTTCAGCGCCGCGTCGCCCGTCTCGTCCGAGTCAGACTCGTCGTCGGCCTGGGTGAGCGCCGAGAAATCGGGCGCGCCGGGCGCCGGTGCCTTTGGTGGAGTGGGGGGCTGCGGCGGCTCGGGCTGGGCAGCGGCGGGTCGGGCCTCGGGAGCAGAAACGCCCGGCGGAGGCGACGGCTCCGGCTCCTCCTCTTCGACTACCTCCACCTCAACGAACGCTTCCTCCTCCACCGCGGCCGGCGGCTCGCCCTCTTCCAACGCCACCGGAAGTTCCTCCGCCGCCGGGAACTCCTCGGCCTGCACCGTAAGCTCCTCGGCCGGGGCCGCGGTCGCCTGGTCCGGCTGAAGTCCGGAAGCGGCAGACTCCTCCTCGTCCATAAAGCTCAAGTCGGGGACCTCCTCGATCGCGTCGAGGTCAACCGGCCCCGGCTCCTCCTCGGCGGCCGGTTGAGGTTCGGGCTCCGGCTCGAGGATGATCTCGGGGGCCGCCTCGGCCGGAGGCGGCTCGGCCGGGGCTGCGGGCTGTGGCTCGGCCTCGCCCGCCTCGGTAGTCGTCACTTCCTGAATCGCTTCGTCGAAGGCGTCGACCTCCTCGATCTCTTCCTCGGTCCCTTGCTCGACCGGTGCGACGGGCGCAAGGGCCGCCGCTGGCTCTTCGTCCCCGGGCGCGACCAGCGCCGGCTCTTCTTCCTCGGGCACCAGGGGTGTTTCGTCCACGTCGGCAAAGACGGGCGCCTCGTCCTCGGCAACTTCGTCGGCCGCGGGTTCGGCAACGGCCTTCGCGGCTTCTTCGGCCTCGGCCGCCGCAAAATCGGGGATCTCGAGCTCCGCCTCGGCCGGTTCCTCGGGCTCCTCGGCCAGGGTGGGCGGGGGCACGTCGCTCAGATCGCCGTCGTACTCGTACTCTACCCGAAACGTGAGCGGGCCCACGGTGAACTCGTCCTGCGGCTTGAGCACCGTCTCCTGGACCTTCTGGCCGGCGACCAGCGTGCCATTGAGGCTGCCCAGGTCCCTGAGCAGGATCAGCCCGCCCGACTCGGAAAGCTCGCAGTGCTGGCGGCTGATCATCGGGTGGGCCACGGTGATGCCGGCCTCGCGGCTCCGCCCGATGGTGGTGGGAAGCCGAAGCGCGACCGCGGCCTTGTTGGTCTTGCCGCCGATAACGGTGAGTCTTGCTTCCATGGGAAGCCCTCGGCCGGATTCGGCGTACCGAACCAGCGCCGCCGTATCGCCAATCACGACACAGGCAGGCACTTCAGGGGGGGAACCACGGAATCCACAAGAGTCTATGATAATCGCCCGAGCCCCGGGCAACAACCGCCCGGGGCGCACGGGGAAAACGGGTCTTCCGGGGACCTGGGGTAGCTTGGGGTGTCGCGGCCTCGCTGCGTTGCCGCGGCGCGTTAGGGTCGGTGCCCATTTGGAAGTCGACCGTGTCTCCGCCCAGGTAGAGCATGGCCGGGTCCGTGGCGCCGTTGACCCAGGGCGTGTTGTCGGCCACGTGGCAGCCGAGGTAGAGGCAGCGGTCGTCCCAGGCGGCGGCCGGGCGCACGGCCGCGGTGTCCTGCCTTATTGCCGTTTGACAACCGCCGGTTCTTGACTTAGGTTTCCATTGGGTCGTCAGCTTTTCCCGTTTCCGGGACAGACCCCAATACAACCGAAAAGGCAAACCGATCGCGAGGTCGGGGCGCAAAGCCACGGGGCTCCGAGCGCGGAGCCAGCCGGGCTGCCGAAGTGTGCAACCTTGCCCAAGGGTGGTTGTCATGCGGTATGCGCCTCGTCACTCGCTTCGTTGCTTTTCGGCCGAGGAAATTCGGTCTTCTGCCGCTCCCGGCCGGGCCGGCGCGCTCGGCGGTCCCCCGCGCCGTTTTCGCAGCGCCGCAGAATCCGCACAAAGCGTTCGACCGGGCCGGCCTGGGCTGACTTGCCGCGGTTCGCGACGGACGTTTTCCTATTGTCGTGTTGAATATGTTCCGCAACGAAAAAGGGACCTGGCTTATTTTGCCGGAACGGCCCGAAGGGTGCTTCGCACAAAATAAACCAGGTCCCTTTTTCGTTGCAGGATTTCGGCAACACGACACTATGCGTCGGAGTCCGACCTCCCGGCTTCCAAGCTGTTACAGCATTGAAAAGGGGGGCAAATCCATGACCTCGACACACTCTCAACGGCCTTCGGCCTTCCGATGCACGCCGCTGCGCAGCCGCAAGGGCGCCGTCCTTCTTCTGTCCCTTTTCCTGCTCGTGCCGCTGTTGGGGATCCTCATCCTGGGCATCGACGGCGGGATGATTATGCTCACCCGCACCCAGTTGCAAACCGGCGTCGACGCGGGCGCCCTGGCCGGGGCGGGAGTCCTGGCCAACGGCGACCTCGATCAGGTCGCGGCCGCGGTCCAGGAATACGTGCTCCGCAATGCCGTCAATGGGAAAGCGATACCCACCGAAGACATCCAGGTGGAGTTGGGAACCTGGGACCTCGAAACCCGCACCTTCGCTCCTGCCACTGAGAACCTCACGGCCGTTCGGGTCGTGGCGCAGGCCGAGGAACGCCCCGTGTTCTTCAGCCGCATCTTCGGCTTCGGCGGCTTCGACGCCAAGGCCGAGGCCGTGGCCACGTTCCGCCCGCGCGACATCGTCCTGGTGCTCGATTGCTCCGGCTCGATGAACGACGACAGCGAGTTCCGGCAGATCGGCAAGCTCGGACACGACGCGATCGTGGCCAACCAGCGGCAGATTTACGAGGAGCTCGGCTCGCCGGTCTACGGCGCCATGCAGTGGGAGCCGGTCTCCATCTCGGGCGGCTCGACGTCGGCCGTCTTGGCGAAGCTCGGACTGAACAACGTGCCCTATCCCTACCCTCAGGGAAACTGGGAAGACTACGTCACCTACGTCAAGACCGACAGGGACGTGTCACGGGCGGGATACAGCAAGAAGTACGGCTACCTGACGCTGGTGCAGTACTGGCTCGCCCGACAGGACTCGTACGACGCGACCCCCGACTTGTGGAAGACCAGCGAACAGCCGATCACGGCCGTCAAGGACGCGATCTCGATTTTCCTGGAGTACGTCAACCTGGTGAAGGCCGACGACCGCGTGGGGCTTTCGGTTTACACCTACTCGAACAGCGGGGCCTTGTTGGCCACGCCCCTGACGCGCGACCTGTCGTTGGTCGAGCAGGCCTCGCGGCGGCACCAGGCCGGCCACTACATGCCGTACACGAACATCAAGGCCGGAATGAAGACCGCCCGCGAGGAGCTGGAAGCGAACGGCCGGGACAACGCCCTGAAGATGGTCGTGCTGCTGACCGACGGCCTGGCCAACCGGCCGGCGAACGATCCCCGCGGTCTGGTCCGTCTCGAAGCCGAGAATTGTGCGGCGGACGGCTTCCCCGTGATCACCATCAGCCTCGGGGCCGGCGCCGACCAGGACCTGATGCAGGAGGTGGCCGACATCACCGGCGGCATCCACTTCAACATCCCCGGCGGCATGAGCGTGGCCGACTACGAGGAGGAGCTGAAAGAGGTCTTCCGCAAGATCGCCGCGAATCGGGAGCTGACCCTGGTGAAGTGATCGCCGGCCACCCGTTTGTAGTGACCGCATTCATGCGGTCCTCGATGCATCCACGCGCCCCGGACCCGATCAGTCGGGTCATCATCAGCGTTCCGCATTCCGGTCCTCAGCGTCGCCGGCCTGCTGAGGAATCTCCCCGTCTTCTGGGCAACCGCCTCTTTGTGTGATATGCTGTGGGGGCTTGCGCCGGGCGGCGCAAGTCGTAGGACGGATTGCCCGAAAAAGGGACCTGGTTTGTTTTGTGCGAAGCACCCTTCGGGCCGTTCCGGCAAAACAAACCAGGTCCCTTTTTCGGCCGGGACGGATTGGGCAATCCGTCCCACAGCAGAAGTCCATGACGGGTTTTCCCGCTTCACACAAGGAGACGCGCTATGTGCCGGTGCCACGCTCAGTCGATGTGTCATGGTTGCGGTCACGCCGTCGGGCGGCGGCATTTCTTGCAGGGCTGCGGGGCGGCCGCGGCGGCCACGCTGGGCGGGCTCGGCTCGCTCAGCGGCACGGCCGCCGAGCCGGGCAAGAAGGTCCGCGTCGCTGCGGTCTTCCTGGCCAACGTCAACATTCGCGAGATCTGGCCCTACCCGAACTTTGATACCAAGGGCCGGCAGCAAGAGGTCCTCGCCGCGCTCAGCGAAGGCTGCCCGGAGATCGAGTTCGTGCCGGTCACGATCGAAAACCCGGCCGACGTGCAAGCGGCCGCTGCGCTTAAGGACCAGGTCGACGGGTACCTGGTCTACGTGATGACACTGCACTGGTCGTTCCGCCGCACGCTGGTCGCGATCGCCGGGCTGGCCAAGCCCACGCTGGTGGCCGACGAGTTCCTGGGCGGCTCCGGGGTGTTCTTGACCGGGTTTGGCGAGCTGTCGAGCCGCGGGATTCCCGTGGCCGGGGTGAGCAGCACGCGGCTCGGCGACCTGGTCACCGTGGCCCGGCAGTTCGCCACGGTGCGACAGCCGGGCACGACGCCCGCGTCGTTCGCCCGGCAGTGCGACGAGGTCTATCGCAAGACCTTCCCGGAGCGGGGCGAGCTGAAGTGTGCCGAAGACGCCGTGGCTTTGACGCCCATCGGCGAGTGTGTCAAACGGTTTCGCGAGTCGCGATTCTTGGTCGTGGGCCGCGGGCGGGCCGGCCAGGAGCAGGACTTCCTGGGGGCAAAGGGCCGCTACGTCGAGTTCGACGAGCTGGGGGCACTTTATGAAAAGGTCGATCGCGACGCGGCGGCCGAGTGGGCCGCGCGGTGGTCCGAGGCGGCCGGGGAGCTGCCGCCGGGCGAGTACGTCGAGCCCAGCGTCCCCACGCCCGAGGCCGTCGACAAGGCGGGCGCCGTCTACCTGGCCACGCTCGAGCTCTTGAAGAAGCACGGGACCGACAACGTGACCATGAACTGCCTTGGGGGATTCGCGGCGGGCAAGCTGCCGGCCTATCCCTGCCTGGGGTTCATGCAAATCCTCAACGACGGCGGCCAGGGCGTGTGCGAGGCCATGCCCGACGACACCCTGAGCATGATGATGGCCCGGATCCTCACCGGGCGGCCGGGCTACGTCTCCGACCCGGCCCTGGACACGTCGAAGAACCAGATCGTCTACGCCCACTGCGTGGCCACCACGAAGCCGTTCGGCCCGGAGGGCGCGGCGAACGGCTACCGCATCCGCACGCTGCACAACCGCGACCCGCGCGGGGCCTGCGCCGAATCGTTCCTGCCGCCCGGCTACATGACCACGTCGTTTCGCACCAGCGCCGGGCGCAAGCAGTTGATCGTCCACCGCGCCAAGTCGACCGGCACGCTGGAAACCGAGCGCGGCTGCCGGACCAAGCTGGCGGCCGAGGTCCGGGGCGACGTGCAGAAGCTCTTCGACCAGTGGGACCAGTTCGGCTGGCACCGGGTCACCGTCTACGGCGACGTGGCCGAGCCGCTGGCCGAGTTCGGCAAGGCGCTGGGGTTGGAGGTGATCGAGGAGGCGTAAGCGAATGGACCCCACGCTTTCCGTCGTCTTGCCGGCCTATAACGAAGCGGAGCGGCTGCCGCCGTTCTTGGCGTCGGTGCGCCGGTATCTCGACGCGGCGGAGCCGGGCCGTTACGAGGTGATCGTGGTCGACGACGGCAGCAACGACCGGCTGCCCGAGCTGCTGGCCTCGCTGGCCGAGGAGTGGCCGCCGTTGCGTGTGATGCGCCACCGGGAAAACTGCGGCAAGGGGGCGGCCGTGCGCACCGGCATGTTGGCCGCGAGCGGGGAGCGGCTCGTGTTCGCCGACGCCGACGGGGCCACGCCCATCGAAGAGGAAGCCCGGCTGGCCGACTCGATTCGCGCGGGGGCCGACGTGGCCGTCGGCTCGCGCCTGCTGGCGGCCGACGGCCAGACGCGGCGCCGCTCGTGGGTGCGCGGGCTCGCGGGCCGGTTCTTCGCCGCGCTGGCCCGGTGGTGGCTGGGTGTCAAGGTCCGCGACCCGCAGTGCGGCTTCAAGATGTTCCGCCGCAAGGCCGCCCGGGAGCTGTTCCGCCGCAGCAAGGAGTCGCGCTACCTGTTCGACCTGGAGCTTCTGGTGCTGGCCGGGCAGCTCGGCTATCGCGTGGTCGAGGTGCCGGTGAGCTGGAGCGAGGTCCCCGGCGGGCACTTGAGCCTTGCCCGCGAGCTGTTCAAGCTGCCGCTGGCGTTATGGCGCCTGCGGCGGCGGCTTTTCCGTGGCCGCTGCTGAGCGGTACGCATCGAGCAGCTCCCGCCGGATCATGACCTCCACCGGGACGCCGGGGCGGAGCAGCCAGTCTCCACCGTCTTCCGGCGGAAAGGGGCCGATCAGGTGGCGGTGGCCCGGCGGCTGCTCCAGGTAGGCGTACTTGACCACCGCCGCGACCAGCTCGGGCCGCGTGACGATCAGCGGGGCGGCCGGGCCCTCGGGCATCCCGCTGTACCCGCCGACGCGCGTCATGCCGCGCAGGTACCAGGGCAGCGGCCAGTAGTCGTGGTCCGGGCAGATCAACTGGACGGGCATGGCCCGGCCGTCGGGATGCACGGCCGCGACGTCGCGGACCTTCTCGCAAAGGCGCAGCGCACTGGGGTGCGTGGGCGTGTGGGCGTAGGGGTTGTCCGGGCTCGCCTCGAACACGAAGTTCGTCCGGTACGACTGCCACGCCAGGTGGACGGCGCTCACCGCGAGCACGGCGATCACGGCCGCCTTGAGCCATCGCCACCGCGCCGCGTGCAACAGCGCCGCCGCTCCCACGCCGGCCAGCAGGATCATCCCGTGGAAAAACCCCATAGCCGACCAGGGCGTCTTGTAGGGCATCGCCGTGTAGATCGCGGTCAAGAGCACCGTGTAGACCGCCAAGAACCGCGCGGCGGGCCGGTGCTCGGGCCTAAGCGGATTGCCCACCGCCGCGGCCGCCAGACCGACCAGGGCCAAGACGGCGATGGTCAGCTCGTTGAAGTTCACACCGCCGGGCCGGTCGCTGAAGAACAGCACCCTGAAGTAGTAGTCCCAGGGCTGCGCCTGGGGGCCGGCCGACCCTTCGCCTGACGCCCGGCCGGCGTAGTGCAAAAACGCGGCGTACGAATCGCCCACGCCCCCGGGGTTGCTCCCGAACGAGGAGAAGAAGGCCGCCGAGACGACCGCCGCGGTGAGCAGGACGATGGACGCGGCAACGCCGATCCGCTTGAGCGGCTCGCACCGAAACCCGGCCCGGCGGATCGCGGGCAGCTCCACCGCGACGGCTGCCACGGCCATGGCGAAGAGCGCCAGGATGCAGGTCTCCTTGCTGGCGTGCATCAGGGCGATCGAGATGCCCAGCACGATCAGCCAGGGGACGGCCACAAAGCCGCGACCGTCGGTCGCGCCGGATTCCGAATCCGGTCCGGGCGGTACAGCGTCCGTTTCGGCGCGACCACCGGTCGCGGCTTTATGGCGGAGCCGCCACCAGGCGGCCATGGCCGCGAACGTGGCCGTGACCAGCAGCATCTCCTGGATGTAGTACCGGCTGTAGAAGACCATGGCCGGTGAGAGGGCGGCCAGCAGGGCGGCTACGACCGCCGCGGTGAAACCCAGGTCCTCGCGCACGAGCCACAGCAGCCCCACCAGGAGGATGCCGGCCAGCGCCGGCACCAAGCGGAGCTGGGTCTCGGTCACCTCGGTGATTTTTCGGGCCGAGGCGGCCCAGGCGACCGGCAGCGTGAGGTAGTTCAGCGCCGGCCCGTGGAACTCGCGGGGGTTGTAGACGTAGTGCCCCCCTTCGAGCAGTTGGCCGAACTTCACGCCGTGTACGGCCTCGTCGCAGTGCACGGGCCGGTTGTCGAGGCGGGCCAAGCGGAGCACGGCCGCACCGGCGACCGCGCTTAGGAGAAGCGCAATGAAGAGGACGGACGCCGGCAGCCGGTTATGCTGGGACTCGCCGGGCTCGGTCCGGGAGGCGGTTCCTGACACGGCGTGTACCCGCAGGCAATTCCCGAAAGCGGCGATGAATCGCCGCACTCCAAAAGTCTACTCCGCCGGCTTGCCGAAGACTTCCACTTCCGTGTAGTGGTTCTTGTCGTCGATGTTATTGCCCCGGCCGTAGATGCGGACGTAGCGGCCCTCGACGCCCTTGCAGTCGATCAGCTTGCCCTCGGAGGTCTCGACGTAGCCCATCTGCTGGCCCACGCCGAGGCCCGACGAGTTGTCGTAGTCGTTGTTGAACACGGTCGTGGCCTCGAGGAAATCGGGGTCGTCGCTTATCTGGACGACCACGTCGCGATAGACCCGCGCCTCGGCGTGGTTGTGCCAGAGCACGATCGCGTAGACGACCGTCTTCCGGCCCAGGTCGACCTGGACCCACTCGGTGCCCGGGCGGAGCTCCAGGTAGCCGAAGTCGGATGCCTCCTTGTCGCCGTCGGTGAGGAAGTCGATCTCGCCGGCCACGGGCTGGGGGTCGCTGGCCGTGGTGGGCTTGCCCCGGGCGACGCTCTTCGTGCCCTCGGGGGCATAGAACGGCGGGCGCGGGGCCCCGCGGGGCTTCTCCACGTTCGGCTCGTCCAGCGGAACCGGCGTGCCCCGGAAGGCCGGCGCCGGAAGCTCCAACGGAATCGGCGCCATCCCGGGAACCTCGCCCGGGGCGGGCTCCTCGCTGCCGCCGCCGGACCGCGGCGCCGGGTTCGTAATGACCAACTCCTCGGGCGGCGGACCGGGCTGGGGCTCCTCGGCCGGCTGGTCCGGAAGCCGCGTGAGGATCGCCGGGGTCGTGGTGACCGCGGGCGAGACGCGGCTGACCGCGAACGAGCCGGTCGTCACCGACGGCGACGGCAGCGACGAGGGGGGAGGCACCGTGGTGATCGCCACCACCGGCTTGTCGACGCTCGGGCGGCAACCCGCCACCAGGCCGATTGATCCCAAGATCAGCACTACGATAACCAACTGCCAAGGAACGAACCGCTTCACTGCTTCTTTCTCCGCTAGGTTTCGGGTCTGGGGGCGACGAAAAGGGACCTGGTCTATTTTGTGCGAAGCACCATTCGGGCCGTTGAAGGCAAAATAAACCAGGTCCCCTTTTTCGTATTCTACATCGAATCAAGGACCTCTTGGGCCCGCTTGCGTGTCGCCTGGCTGGCCGGGCCGGTGAGCACCTTTTCGAGGGCTTCGCGGGCCCGGGCCGGCGCGTCTCCCTTTATTTTCTCGGCAATCGCAATCGCCGCAAGGGCCGCTTCCTCGGCAACGGCCGCGTCCGCAAGCAGCGGCGTGACCAGCGCCAGGGCCTCCGGCGTGCCGATATTGCCCAGGGCACCTAAGATCAGCCGCTTTTCCTCGGGACGCGAGGCCAGCTCGAGCGCCACCTCGATCACGTCCACGTCGGGCGGCTGCTCGGCACACGCCAAGCGGACCACGCCCCGGATCGCCAGCACTTTGTGGCGCAGCTCGTCGGCCGATTCGGCGAGATGGAGCAGCGGGACGATCGCGTCCGGGTCGGGCCAGCGCGACAACATGCGCACCGCCTCGTCGCGCACGGCCCGGTCGTCATCGTTCAGCCCCTTGTTGGTAATCGTCGCCGCGGCCTTGTCGCCGCCGGCCCGGGCCAGGGCGTGCAAGAGCACGATCCGCGTGGCCGGGTCGGCCGTCTCGTAGGCGGCCGCCAGCGGCTCGGCGCACTGCTGGCCGCCGCGAGAGCAGACCGCCAGCAGGGCCAGCTCGGCCTTGCGCCGCTCGGCCTCGCTTTGGACTTCGCCGAGCACGTCGAGCAGCTTGGCCGTATCGTCGACGTCGGCCAGGTACCGAAGGGCCGAGAGCGCGGCCAGCCGAACCGGCTCGGCCTGGTCCTGGGTGCTCACTACGACCGTGGGCAGGGCCTCCTTGGCGTTCCGCGAAGCCAGCACGCCCAACAGCGCCGCGTGGACCTCCGGCCCGGCACCGTCGATGGCCGAGACCACGGCCTCGTTGACGCCCTCGCCGCGGAGCCGGACCAGGGCCAGCCGGGCGGCCGCCTTCTCGGCGTCCGAGCCGGCGGCGGTGCCCTTGGCTAGCAGGGGCACGTCGCCGGGCCCGCCCAGGGCCCCCAGGGCCGAAAGCACCGCCGCCCGGACCGCCGGCTGCTCGCTGTCGAGCATGGACATCACGGCCGGCTTGGCCGCCACGTCACCCCGGTCTCCCAGGGCGCCGAGCAACTCGGCCTGTCCCTCGGGCGCCAGCTTGGGCAGCAGCTCGGCGAACTTCTTGGTGGCCGCTTCACCGGGCACCTCCTCGCGAATCTGCTGAAGCCCCAGGGCCCGCATGTCCCGGTCCGCGTCGCTCACGAGCGTGGTGACCATCTCGATCAGGGCCTCGTTGGGCTCGTCCTGCGCCGCGGCCGGCGAGCCGCCGAGCCAATACACCGCGCCGAGCACCACCAGGCACACGGCGGTTCTTGCTTTCCACGTGACTCTCAACGACGGTCCTCCTGTTTTTCCTGACTGGTTTCGACGTTCCAATGCGGTAATGCTATGAAGCCGCGACCGGTGGTCGCGCGGTGTTGTCACTGTCCGGCCGCCGGCCGCGCAACAACACCCCGCCGGTCGCCGCGCAACGCATCGCGATCGGCGGTTGCGATCACGCCGAAGCGCGACCGCCGGTCGCGGCTTTGTGGTGAGGACTACTTCTGGCCGGTGGCGGCCAACATGCCACGCGTCGCCGCCAGCTTGACGTGCTTGATCTCCGACTTTGCCAGCTTCGAGTAGATCAGCATGGCGTCGGCCTTCTTGCCGTCGGCCAGGAGCTGCTCGGCGCAGGCCAGCAGGGCGTCGTCCACGGCGAGCGACTCGGGCAGGGCCTGAAGGGCCTTGGCCGCCTCCTGCGAGCCGATCTTGCCCAGGGCCGCGGCCGCGGCGGCGGCAACGTCCTTGTCGGAGTCCTTCAACAGCGCGATCAGGGCCCCGGTGGCTTTGGCATCGCGCCGCACGCCGAGCGAGTTGATCATGCCGACCTTCAGCTTGCCCTTGACCTTGCCCATCGCGTCGCGCATGGCGTCGACCGCGCAGTCGCAGGGGATTCGCTCCAGGGCGTACCGGGCCATGTGCGAAAGCTCCGCGTTGGTCAGCAGCCCGGCCACCGTGGGCACGCAGCCCTCGCCGCCGACCAGGCTCAGCTTGCGGCATACGTAGTCCTTGGCCGCCCGGGGGGCGTCGGTCGCAAGCACCTCGGCCAGCCGGCCTTCGAGGGCCTTGCGGGCCTCGGCGTCGCCGTGTGAGGCGACCACGGCGTCGTCGATCGGCTTGAGCACGCCGCGGTCGTTGCCCCAGTCGTAGGTCGCGAGGGCCTCGAAGGCCTTGTCCAGGGCCTCGTCGGCCAGGATGGGCACCGCGAACCCGACGACCAAAGCCGCCACGGCCAGCCCCAGGATCATCGTTCGTCCAGACATCTCGTCCTCCCTTTCTCTTTGGAGCATGGATTGAGAAACTCGATTGTACCAGAAACCGTCCTGGTTCCCAAGCTCCGGCTTGGGAACCCCCGCCGGCCTCGTTCCCAAGCTGGAGCTTGGGAACGAGAGCGGAAGTATATCTAGATCCTCCACGGCTCGCGCATCGGCCGCCACGCGAGCCGGTTGGCCTCCGGGTCGTCCGGGAACGTCTGCTTGGCCGAATCCCACTTCAACGACCGCTTCAGCTCGTAAGCGATCAGGCCCAAGTGGCACACGGACAACGTGTGCGAGGCAAACTCGATGTCCCTGAACGGCTTCTCGCGGGTCCTCACGCAGTGGATGAAGTCGCCGTAGATGCCGCCTTGGCCCTTGTAGGTGGGCACCTCCTTGGGCGGGCGCTTCTCGCCCGGTGTGCCTTCGACGTCCAGGTTGCCCTTGCCGGGCTTGTTGTGTGTCAGCAGCAGGCCGTTGGGATAGCGATACTCGAGCCACTCTTTGCCGTTCTCGTTGACATAAGTGACCTCGACGGGATCCATATCGCGGACGTCCACCGCGAACGTGGCTCCGCCGAAGTGGTGGGCTCCCCAGTCGGTCATCCCGCCGCCCGAGTAGTCCTTGAACGACCGCCAACTCGTGCCGTTGATGGCGAAGCTGCCGCTGCAGCGGTACGGGTGGTAGGGGGCCCAAGGGGCGGGCCCCAGCCACATGTCCCAATCGAACCCGTCGGGGATCGGCTGGCCCTCCAGGTAGCAGAGCTGCGAGAGCGGACCCACGTTGACGTTGATCGACTTGATGGTGCCCAGCTCGCCGCCCCAGCACTTGTCGACCACGCCCCGGTAGTCCTGCAGCACGCGCTGGCTGCCGCCAGAGACGACACAACCGTATTGCCGCGCCGCCTTGACCATCAGCGGGCCCTGGCTCAGCGTGAGCGACTCGGGCTTTTGGCAGTAGACGTCCTTGCCCGTGCGGCAAGCCTCGATCACGATGATCGCGTGCCAGTGGTCGGGCGTGGCGCAGTGGATGGCGTTGACGTCGTCGCGGGCCAACAGCTCGCGGTAGTCGTTGTAGGCCGCGCAGTCGCTGTTGCGGTAGTGGCCGTCGGCCCGGGCCTTGGCCCCCTCGCGGACCTTTTTGTTGACATCGCAGACGGCCACGTACTGCACGTCGCCGCGCCCGAGGAAGTTGCCCATGTCGCCGCGGCCCATGTTGCCGATGCCGATGCCCCCCATGACGATCCGCTCGCTGGGGGCCGTGGCGTCGTCGGCGCCCAAGGCGCTGCCGGGCACGACATACGGCGCGGCCGCGGCGACCGCCGTCGCCTTCAAGAACCGCCGCCGCGTGAAACGTGATCTGTTGACGTTCATGGCGTTACTCGTCCCTCCGTTCTTCAGGTTGGTGTGTTTAGTTTTTTCTAAAGTCTCCACGGCTCGCGCATCGGCCGCCAGGTGAGCCGGTTCGCTTCGTCGTCGCCGGGGAATTCCTCCTTGTCGGGGTCCCATTTGAGCGGCCGCTTCAGGTCGTAGGCGATGTTGCCCAGGTGGCAGACCGTGGCCACGCGGTGGGCGTACTCGACGTCGCGGAACGGCTTCTCGCGGGTCTTCACGCAGTAGAGGAAGTCGCCCGGCAGTCCGCCCTTGCCCTTGTAGTCGCGCTTCAAAAGGTGCGTCGGCGGCTCCCAGGTGAGGCCCGGCACGTTACCCTTGGCCGGCTCGTACTTCGGCCCCCCGCCGCCGACGTATAGCTCGACCCCGCAGGCGAACCTGTACATCAGCCACTGCTGGTCCTTGCCGTCGGGCGGGACGATCTCGGTGGGGCCGGTCTCGTCGAGCCCCAGGGCGAACATCGCCCCGCCGAACTTGTGCCCGCCCCAGTCGGTCATCATGCCGCCGGAGTAGTCGTACCAGGTGCGAAAACCCTTTCCGCCAAGCCCGTAGGCCCGGCCGCACCGGAACGGGTGGTACGGTGCCCACGGGGCCGGGCCCAGCCACAGGTCCCAGTCGAGGTCGTCGGGCACCGGCTCGCCGGGCAGGTTGCAGGGGCGCGGCGGGCCGCCGGGCGTGGCGTAGGCCTTGTGGATCTGCCCCAGCTCGCCGCTCTGCACCCGCCGGGCCTCGCGCCCGTAGTCGCCCAGCACCCGCTGGCTGCCGCAGGAGAAAACCCGGGCGTAGCGCCGCGCCACGTCGACCATCGCCCGGCCCTCCTTGATCGTCAGCGACAGCGGCTTCTCGCAGAACACGTCCTTGCCGGCCTTCATGGCGGTGATCGACACCAGGGCGTGCCAGTGGTCGGGCGTCCCGCACATGACCGTGTCGATGTCGTCGCGGGCGATCAACTCGCGGAAGTCGGTGTAGGTGGCGCAATCGGAGTTGCCGTAGTGCCCGTCGACGTGCTGCTTGGCCCCCTGCTGGCGGCTCTTGAAGACGTCGCACACGGCCAGGACCTGGACCTCGCCGAAGCCCAGGAAGGACCGCATGTCGCCGCTGCCCCGCCCGCCGACGCCGACCGCCCCCATGGTGATCCGCTCGCTGGCCGCCGGCCGCCCCTCGGCGCCTAGGGAACTGCCGGGGACGAAATACGGGGCGACCAGGGACCCGGCCGCGACAGCGGAAGTGCGGCGCATGAGGGTGCGTCGGGTGAGACGGCTGTTTTCTGACATATCGGGCACCTCCTCTTTGTCGGACGGGATCACGGATTTCTTGGACAGGATAACCGGATGTACCTCACAACGTCCACGGCTCGCGCCATGCCCGCTTCATCCGCCGGTTGGCCTCGTCGTCGCCGACGAACTCTTCCTTGACCGGGTCCCAGACGACCTTGCGCCCGCTGCGGATGGCAATGTCGGAGACGTGGCTGATGATGTCGCTGTAGACGGCGTCCTCGATGAAGCTGACCGGGTCCTTGCGGGACTTGACCGCAGAGATGAAGTTGCCGCCGTGGTTGCCGCTTTCCTGCAAGTGCACGTCTTCCGGCTTGAGCTGGATCGTCAAGAGCGACGGCGGGTCGGCCTTGATTCCGCCACGGGAGATGCCGATCCAGCCCTCGGTGCCGGTGAACTGGGTATAATTCCCGCCGGGCCGGAAGTCCATCTTCACGCCGTTGGCGAACTCGAAGTGTACGTCCCAGTGCATCACCACGTCGTTGCGCCCCTCGGTCGGGATGTGGGCCTTGCCCTCGACTTCCCAGGGACCCGTCTTGTGGGTGTCATAACCCCAAACGAGGATGTCCAGCGGGTGGGCCCCCCAGCCGGCGATGAACCCGATCGCGTAGTCGTAGTCGTGCCACCACTGGTTCCCCCCCGTGGCCTGGCCGCAGTAGGGCTGCCAGGGGGCCGGGCCGAGCCACATGTCGTAGTCCAGGTTCTCGGGCACCGGCTGCGGGGCGTTCGAGTTGCCCGGGCCGCTGTCCGGGGCGATCACCAGCAGCTCCTTCACCTCGCCGATGTAGCCGCTTCGCACCAGCTCGCACCCGTAGCGGCAGTGGCGGCTGCTGCGCTGCTGCGTGCCGTACTGGAACATCCGGTCGTAGCGCCGCACCGTCTCGCGGCAGACCAGGTCCTCGTAGAGACAGACGCCCAGCGGCTTCTCGGTGTACATGTCCTTGCCGGCCTTGGCCGCGGCCACGGTGTGGTGCACGTGCCAGCAGTCGGTCGAGCCGATCATCACCGCGTCGAGGTCGTCGCGGGCGAGCATCTCGCGGAAGTCGGCATAGGGGGTGCCCTTGATCCGCTCGGCCCATTTTTCGCGGCGGTCTTTCCAGGCGTCGCAGGCCGCGATGGGCTGACCGCCGGCCCCGATCAGACCGCCAAAGACCCCGCTGCCCCGGCCGCCGCAGCCGATGATCCCGATGGTCACCCGCTCGCTGGCCGCGGGCGGGCCCTCGGCCCCCAATGCACGGCCGGGAACCACGTACGGGGCCGCCACCGCGAGCCCGGTCGCCTTCAGAAAGCGGCGCCGCGTGAAGCGTGAAGAATCTGCGTTCATGTTGTTCTTCCTTCGTGCTATTGCTTCGTATTGGTGGTTAACGTTTCACGCCGCCGGGCCCCCGCCACGCAGTGGCGGGGCTTTCACACTCTCCACCCGCCAGCCCCGCGACGGGCAAGCCCGCCCGCTACACTCTCAACACTCAACACTCAACAGTCAACACTCAACACTCAACACTCAGCTCCTCAGAGCCGCCACGGCTCGCGCTGCGGCCGGCTGAGCATCCGGTCGGCAGTGGGGTCGCCGATAAACTGCTCTTTGGCCGGGTCGTACTTCAGTGTCCGGCCGAGCTGCAGGCAGATGTTGGCCACCTGACAGGTCGAGTTGGCCCGATGGGCCCCTTCGGCCGGGGCGATCGGGCGCTGGCGCGACTTCACGCAATCGAGGAAGTCGCGCACGTGGTTCCCCTGCGGATAGCCCTTGCCGAACCGCCGCTCGGCCAGGAGCGACTTCGGCTCGGCCTCCATGTTGCCGTCGTCGTCGACGTAGACCATCCCCTCGGTGCCCACAAACCGCACGTGCAGCGGCCACTTGCCCTCCTCGAAGAACAGCCGCGCCCCGTTGGCGTAGTGGGCCACGATGGTCCCCTCGGCGTGCTCGAACTCGACCGGCGTGGTGTCGTCGGCGTTGTTGGCCCACTGGCAGAGGTCGGCCGTGTGGCTGCCCCATTCGGTCAGGGCCCCGCCCGAGAAGTCGAAGCTGCACATCCAGAACCGGCGCGTGAGGTACGTCTTGTTGTACGGGCGCCAAGGGGCCGGGCCCAGCCAGCGGTCCCAGTCGCAGACGTCCTTGGGCGGCTCCGGCTCGGGCGGCAGCGTGGCGTAGGGGTGGTAGTGGAACCACTCGCCGGGCGCCTTCTCGGCGTAGAGCGTCTTCAGCTCCCCCAGCTTGCCGGTCTGCGCCAGCTCGACCGCGAAGCGGAACCGGGGCACGCTGCGGCGCTGCGTGCCGCACTGAAAGATCACGCCGTAGCGCTCCATGGCGTCGCACAACGCCCGGCCCTCGGTCACGGCGTCCGACATCGGCTTCTCGCAGTACATGTCCTTGCCGG
>Ga0180437_10001679_pt1 | contig 37431 bp, 34 predicted proteins | sample SS_ome_4_FD_132410 | JGI IMG/M metagenome (GOLD analysis project Ga0180437, IMG submission 132410) | Hypersaline lake sediment archaeal communities from the Salton Sea, California, USA - SS_3_D_1 metaG | ecosystem: Environmental > Aquatic > Non-marine Saline and Alkaline > Hypersaline >...
CATCCTCGATAAATTCATTTACACCGAGTTGGGCTTCCCCTGGCGGGGCCGGTATTTCGAGTTGGGAATCAGAGCCGATGTGCTCGATAGATAAAAATATAGAGTGACAGTTCAGCAGTTAGATTGACCTGATACCCGTTTTCTGGTAATTTATTTATCCTCCAATCTTGCGGTTTATGTTGGAATGCGGAGAGGTGTCCGAGTGGCTTAAGGAGCACGCTTGGAAAGCGTGTGTGCGGTGGATGCCGTACCGTGGGTTCGAATCCCACCCTCTCCGCCAGTAATTTTTTTGTAGAGAAATGGAGTAGACATGGACAGCAAATATCTTATCGATGTGGAAAATATATATGGAACCGGCAATTATGACCCGCTCGATGTCGTCATCGAAAGGGGAAAAGGCATCTGGGTTTGGGACATGGAGGGGAATAAATACCTCGATTTTCTGAGCGCCTATTCATCCGTTAACATGGGTCACTGCCATCCTCGTATAGTCAGGGCATTGATCGATCAGGCAAAAAAACTCACGATCACCTCTCGTGCTTTTCGCAATAACCAATGGCCTCTCTTCGCCAAAGAGATCTGTGATTTGACAGGTCATGAAATGGTAATGGCCATGAATTCGGGGGCCGAAGCTGTCGAATCAGCCATCAAAGCAGTCCGGAAATGGGGATACCAGGAGAAAGGCATTCCGGAGGACCGGGCAGAGGTTATCGTTTGCAGCGATAATTTTCATGGTCGAACCATTACTATCGTCGGGTTCAGCTCCGAAGAATTGTATAAAAAGAATTTCGGACCATATGCGCCTGGATTTGTTACGGTGCCTTACGGGGATCTGGAGGCTTTCAGGGAGGCCATCACCCCGAACACGGCCGCATTTCTTGTTGAACCCATCCAGGCAGAGGGGGGGATTATCGTTCCCCCGGCTGGGTATCTAAAAGCTGCAAAAAGCATTTGTGAGGAAAACAATGTCCTTTTTGTGGCCGATGAAATCCAGACTGGCCTTGGCAGGACCGGCAAGCTTTTCGGCTGCGACCACGAAGAAGTGAAACCCGACGTCCTTATCATCGGGAAATCTCTCGGTGGCGGCTGTTATGCCATATCGTCTGTCCTTTCTTCGAGAAAAATACTCGGTGTTTTTACACCAGGTACGCATGGATCGACTTTCGGGGCAAATCCTCTGGCGTGTGCCGTGGCCCGCGAATCCCTCCGCGTCCTCCAGGAAGAAAATATCGTGGAAAATTCCGCAGAACAGGGAGAATATCTTCTAAAAAAACTCCAAAACATAAAGAGTAAATTTATCAAGGAAGTCAGAGGGAAAGGGCTTCTTATCGGGATCGAACTGAAACGGGAGGCCGGGGGAGCCCGTCGTTTTTGCGAAGCGCTTGCAGAAGAAGGACTGCTTTGTAAAGAAACCCACGAAAATGTCATCCGTTTCGCCCCTCCCTTGATCATCAAACAAAAGGACCTCAATTGGGCTTTTAAGAGGGTAAAAAAAGTCTTCAAAGAGATCGATTAGGTATTCGACACGCCTGATAGCCGCTCCTTAATTTTTCCAGTACGTTATTCTGTTTTGAGCACAAGCCCTCCCGGATTAACGATTGCAAGAATCCATCGTTTCCATTATCATATAAAAAAAATCCAAGAAGAGGAAATTCAGCATGAAAAAAAACATATTCGGTCTCGTTTTAGGCATGATTGTTATGGCCGCTTGTGTCATCTATGTCCCTGTCGATGAAGGGGGCCAACCTTACAGGGGCGATTATTACGACGATCCCTATCCGGGACAGATGGACACCTCGTATTTCTACGATTACCTGTCTCCTCATGGGATGTGGGTCCAACTTCCCCCGTACGGTTATGTTTGGATCCCCGAGAGGATGGGGTATGGTTGGCGCCCGTACTCCCACGGGCAATGGGTGTGGTCGGATTTCGGCTGGACATGGGTATCCCATTACAGCTGGGGCTGGGTTCCCTTTCATTACGGCCGGTGGGGCTGGGACAGGTATCTGGGCTGGTATTGGGTTCCGGGAACCGACTGGGGGCCAGCCTGGGTAAGCTGGCGGACAGGCAACCTGTACATCGGATGGGCTCCCATCCCTCCGGATGCACGATTCATCCCTAGAGTCGGCATCAACTCCCTGCCCTATACCCTTCCTTATGGTTCCTGGATATTCGTGGAGTATACTTATTTTCTCAACCCAAGAATCAACCGGTATATGCTTCCGGTCGAACGGAATTTGACCCTGATCAACTACTCGGCACTTCGGACGGAAATCCTCGTCCGGAATAACAGAATCATGAACACCGGGCTCGATGTCGACTATGTCAGGCGAATGACGAGGCAAACGATTTCGCGATATCAACTGGCGCCCGCTGCCCGGCCCGGACAATCCAGGGTCAGTGGGGATAGAGTCGAGATTTATAACCCTGTCCTGAAGACGAACGAATCTGCGCGACCGAAGACCGTAGTGAGAAGGGAGGAAGCCCAGGGCAGGATTACCAGAACGACCCTCAAAGAACCTTTAGAGCCGGCGGAATCCCCGGAAAAAAGACTGCAAGATGCCCAATCGCAGGAAGTCCAGATTCTGGAAAAGAGCCAGGAGAGGGAATTGCAGCAAATCCTGAGCAGGAAAAAGAAGGAAGAGAGCAACGCGAAAAGTCCTGAGGAAAAACAAAAGATCGATAAAGAATACGCGCAGAGGGTCGAAAAGGTCAAACAGAGCCATGAAAAGGAAAAGGCCGAAATAAAAAGCAGGCACAAAAAGGAAGAAGAGCAGACAAAAAAGAAAAAAATAAAAAAATAATTCCTGTCCAGAAAGCTTTGTTTAGGCTTTGGCGCCTCGCCAGGTCACCGCAAATGTCGTCCCGAGAATGACCATTCCCCCCAGTACAGTCCTGACGGCCGGGATTTCCTTCAAGATCAGAAGGGCCAGGATGATCCCGTAAACAGGTTCAAGAGAGCTGATTATGGCTGCGGTTTGCGCGTTGATGTGCCGCATCCCTTTGATGAACAGGGAGTGGGAGAGAGCTGTGCAAAAAATGCCCAGCGCAAGAAGAAGGAGGATGTCCCTAGAAGATATTTGAGGCCGCAGTATAAAAAAGAACGGGAGCAGGAAAAGAGTCGCCCAAAAATCCTGATAGAAAGCGATCAGAAGGCTGGAATATCTGAGAGAAAGCTTCCTGTTCAGGATGGTAAGGATGGAAAAGGTAAATCCGGCGAACAACCCCCAGAGAACGCCGCGATAGGTTGAGTTATCCAGGTCGAACTGCGGTATGATCAAAAAGACACCGGCTAAGCAGAGCAGGGCGCAGACGATCATGGATATCTTGATCCTTTCTTTAAAAAACAGGGGCTCCAGGAATGCGGTGAAAACGGGAAAACTGGAATAGGACAAGAGACCTATAGCGACAGTTGAGATCTGGATCGAATGGAAAAACGCCACCCAGTGCACCGCGAGGATGAATCCCAGCAGAATGAAAACCGCATAGTTCCTTGCTGGGAATATCCGCATGTTGGTTTTAGTCAGAAGGAAGAAAAGAAAAAGCGCCGCACTCGCATAAAAGACCCGCCCCAAAACTATGATAAAAGGGGATAGGACAAGCCATTTTCCGAACAGCCCTGCCAATCCGAAAAGAACGACAGCCGCATGAATCTCGATCAAACTTTGTTTTTTTGCCATAAATCTCCTAAAAAGAAAAGGGGACGGTTCTATTTTTAACCGGATTTTTTTCTCTTTTCAACAGAAAAATAAAATGAGGGCGATAATAGGGACGTTCCCGGAATTTATTTTGCATTCCCTCGGAATTATGATAATATATTGTTTACATTAAGAGGGACTTGGCTTCCTTCTGAACATTCATCAGTCCGATTAACATGAGTTATGTGATTTTTGCCCGAAAATACCGGCCTATGAGATTCGAAAAGATGATAGGCCAAAAACATGTCGTGCAAACTCTCATGAATGCGGTTAAAAACGACCGGGTTGCCCAGGCATATATTTTCTCGGGAATGAGAGGAGTGGGAAAAACCACGACGGCCCGGATTCTTGCCAAAGCGTTGAATTGCCAGCATGGCCCCACACCCGATCCCTGCAACAACTGCGAATTCTGCAACGAGATCAATGAAGACCGTTCCGTGGATGTACTGGAAATCGATGGGGCTTCCAATAGAGGGATCGACGAAGTGAGGTCTCTACGGGAAGGGGTGAAGTACAAACCCATCCATAGCCGTTATAAAGTTATCATTATCGACGAGGTCCACATGCTGACGCAGCCAGCTTTTAATGCGCTGTTAAAGACATTGGAAGAACCTCCCCCCCATACCATTTTCATTTTCGCAACGACAGAATTTCACAAAGTCCCGGTGACGATTATCTCCCGGTGTCAGCATTTCGAGTTTAAAAAAATATCGCAAAAAGATATTATCAACCATCTGCTGGACATCACCAAAGAAGAAAGCATAACGATCTCTTCTTTCGGCCTTAATATGATCGCCGAGGCAGCGGATGGAAGTCTCAGGGATGCTCAAAGTCTCCTCGACAAGGCTGTTTCTTACTCAGGAGAGAACATCAACGATGAGGACCTTAAAGAAGTTCTCGGTGCCATAAACCGGGAAGTCCTGTTCGCTTTCTCGGGAGCAATTCTCGATGAAAAACCGGAGCGCGTATTTCCGCTCGTGGGTGGCGTTATCGATAACGGCTATGACCTGAGATTTTTCTACAAAGAGCTCATCCAGCATTTCCGGAATTTGCTTCTCGTCAAATCGGTCAAGGACCCGAAAGAAATCCTGGCTTTAAGCGACGAGGATATCAAGACGTTAGCCCAGGAGGCGGACAAGGCATCGGCCGAAGATTTTCTCCGTTATCTCGTGGCCCTTCAGCAAGGAGAGCCGGGGCTGAAATTCTCCTCTTATCCTCGGATTTACCTCGAAGCCCTGCTGGTCAAGTTGTGCCACTTCAGGAAGATCGTTCCTCTGGACGACATCATTCAGGATATCGAAGCCATGAAGAAAAATTTCGGCAGGGATGCAACCGGAGAAAAATCATCGCCCCCCCCCGATAAGATCGAAGCGAAACCGAGATTTAGCAAGCCGGAAAAGCTTATGAAGGAAACCGTTGCGAAAAAGGAACCCGAATACACACCCGATACACCAGAAATAATTCCCGAAGAAAGGAAAAGCCCCAAAACGGGAACCGTCCAAAAGGAAGAGAAATCCGCAACCAAGGATCCCACAGTCAAGTATTTTTTAGATACATTCAAGGCCCAGGTTATTACGGTCGAGTCGGTAAAGAAGAGAAAGGAATAGAGGGAAAAAGAGGCTTTTTTCATAGAAATACCCAGGCAGGAGAAAGGCGATGAAAGGCATAGGCAACATCCAAAAAATGATGAAACAGGCCAAAGAGATGCAAGAACGGCTACAGAGGGAAATGGCCGAAATGAAGATCGAGGGTTCGAGCGGAGGAGGCATGGTGACCGTTGTGCTGGACGGTACCAAAAGTCTGATCTCATTGACGATAAGCCCCGAGGTAGTCGATAAAGACGATACGGAAATGCTTCAGGATCTGATCGTTGCCGCTTTTAACGATGCGAGCACGAAAGTCGATGAAGCCCTTTCAGAAAAAATGGGAGCTTTTGGAGCCGGCTTGAAGATTCCGGGACTTTTCTGATGATCGATCAAGAACACCCTCTATCGAGGCTCATCGAGGAGCTGAAAAAAATCCCCAGCATCGGTGCGAAAACAGCCCAGAGGATCGCATTTTATCTCATCGGAGTTCCTCAAGAAGATGCCGATCGTCTGGCCGATGCCATCAAAAAAGCCAAGCAGAATATTTTCTACTGCTCCGTATGCAACAGCTTGACGCATGTCGATCCTTGCCAGTACTGTTCGGACGGCAGAAGGGATCGAGATCTGCTGTGCGTTGTCGAGGAGCCTTTTAACATATCGTCCATCGAAAAGACCGGGATCTATCGCGGACTGTATCACGTGCTTCATGGAACGCTGTCTCCGCTTAAAGGAGTAGGACCCGATGAATTGAAGACAGATAAATTGGTCGAAAGAATTAAAGAAGGTCACTTTAAGGAAGTCATCCTGGCGACAAATCCCACAGCCGAAGGTGAGGCAACCGCTCTCTATCTTGCAAGATTATTGAAAGAATTTCCTGTCAGGATTACCAGGCTTGCCATGGGACTGCCCGTGGGTTCGGATATCGATTTTGCCGACCAGGTGACGATCAAGAAATCGCTGGAGGGAAGAACGGAATTGACCGACTAGGAAATTCATAAATTTTTTTTCAGATAACCGGAAATCATCCATCACGAACAGCCTTGTGATTCCATGACGGTTCATGAAACCGATAATTCCGAAAATCTGAAAATAAGGAGGATTAATGGATAAAGAAACTATCGAAATCCGCTGGCACGGCCGGGCAGGCCAAGGTGTTGTGACAGCTGCGGTGACTCTGGCAGATGTCATATCTGCTGAAGAAGATCTTTTTGTCCAAGCCTTTCCCGAATTCGGCGCTGAAAAACGGGGTGCACCCATTCTTGCTTTTAACAGGATCAGCAAAAAGCCGATCCGAACGCACAGTCAGGTTTATTACCCGGACATTGTCGTTGTCACAGACCCGTCTTTGCTCGGGATGGTGGATATTACCAGTGGAGCCAAAGAAGATGCCCTGTTCCTTATGAACACAAAATTCGATATCGATCTTATCCGGAAGAGGCTTTCGTTAGAAGAGAAAAAGATTTATGCACTGGATGCCTACACCATTGCCGAGGATGAGTTGGGAAGATCCATCCCCAACGTCCCGATGGTTTCCGCACTGGTAAAGGTCACGGGATTGATGGATCTGGATAAGTTCACGAAGAACGTCAGGATTTCTTTGGGAAAAAAGCTGAGGCCCGAAATAGTAGAGAAGAACATGAAGACCATCGAAAGGGCATTCAAGGAGGTTACCGAAGGATGAAAAAAGAAACTTGGAAAGAATTGACCATCGGAACTATCAATCTTGAAGCGGGAAACTCGGTGAAGAACTTGACCGGGACATGGCGTTCCGGGCGCAAACCGGAGTTCATCGCGGACAATTGCATCCAGTGTTTTTTCTGCTGGTTGTATTGCCCGCATTTTGCCATCCTCGTGGAGGACGATGAAGTCAAAGGCATAAACTACGACTATTGCACGGGCTGTGGCATCTGTGCCGAGGAATGTCCCTCGAAAGAAAAATCGATCGTCATGGTCAAAGAAGAGATCAAATTGGCGGAAGGAAGGACAAAATGAGTACCAAGAAAACATTGAATGGAAATCAGACGATCGCAGAGGCGGTCAGGCAGATCGATCCAGATGTAATGGCCGCTTATCCCATCACCCCTTCGACGGCGATCGTCGAGACCATAGCAAAATTCAAAGCCGATGGATTGATCAGCGGGGAATTCGTTTGTCCCGAAAGTGAACACAGTGCCATGAGTGTTTGCATCGGAGCCGCTTCGGCGGGCGGACGGGTGATGACCGCTACGGCCTCTCAGGGATTGGCCTTGATGTGGGAGATGCTGTTTATCGCGGCAGGATTGAGGCTGCCGATCGTTGCCGGCATCGCAAACCGGGCTCTTAGTGCACCGATAAATATTCACGGCGATCACAGCGACACCATGGGAGCCCGGGATTCCGGGTGGATCCAGATCTATTCGGAAAACTGCCAGGAAGCCTACGATAATTTTATCCAGGCGTTCCGGATCGCCGAGCACCTGGATGTCCGGACTCCGGTGCTGGTCGGGTTGGATGGTTTTATCATCAGCCACTCCATGGAGGTCGTGCGCGTGGAGCACGATGATGCGATCAAGGATTTTGTCGGGGAATACCAGGCGGTTTATCCCCTGCTCGACACAAACCGCAAACTCACGGTCGGGCCCATCGACTTCACGGATTATTATTTCGAGCACAAGAGAAATCAGATGGAAGGCATCGAGAACGCGCCGGGAGTGATCCTGCAGGTCGGAAAAGAATTCGGCGAAAAATTCGGACGCCCCTATGGCTTTTTCGAGGAATACAGAATGGAGGATGCCGAGACATGCATCGTCGTGATGAGCTCGGCGGCGGGAACGTGCAAGGATGCCATCGATGAACTTCGGAACGAAGGGAAAAAGATCGGGCTCTTGAAGCCCAGGATTTTCCGTCCCTTTCCCGTAAAGGAAATCGCCGATGCCTTGAGCAGCATGAAGGCTATCGCGGTTCTGGACCGCAGTGCATGCCCGGGAGCTTTTGGAGCGCCTCTGTTTACGGAGATTCGCAATGCGCTGTATGATTATGACCCGAGACCCAAAGTCGTGAATTATGTTTACGGGCTGGGAGGCAGGGACATCATGGTGGAACATTTCAAAGAAGTGGCCGAAAAGCTGGACAGGATCGCAGAAACAGGGAAAGTCGACGAGATCTATGGCTACCTGAATTTGAGGGAATAGGAGGAATCACGATGGCAAAACTCAAAGATTTAGCCAAAATGGAAGATAGATTGGTGGCCGGCCATGGCATGTGCCTGGGATGCGGCATCCCTTTGATATTCAAAGTCGTTCTGCGGGCCACGGAAGATCCTCTCGTTATCGCCAATGCAACGGGATGCCTCGAAGTCTGTACGACCATTTTTCCGCGGACTTCGTGGAACATGACATGGGTTCACAGCGCCTTCGAGAATGCCGCCGCGACAATAGCCGGGGTGGAGGCGATGTACAAGGCTCTGAAGAACAAGGGGAGAATCCCCAAGGACAAAACGATCAAGTTCCTCGGAACCGGAGGAGACGGGGGAACCTACGACATCGGGCTTCAGGCCCTATCGGGGACGATGGAACGTGGTCACGATGTCGTGTATCTGTGCTATGACAACAATGCCTACGCGAATACCGGCGGGCAGAGATCATCGGCGACCCCCCTGGGAGCCTCGGCGACGACATCTCCCGCAGGAACTCAGAGTCCCGGGAAACTGCAGTGGCGGAAGGACCTGACCAAGATTCTGACGGCCCACAACATACCTTATGTAGCCCAGGCCAGCCCCAGCCGCTGGCAGGACCTGTACAACAAGGCGAAAAAGGCATTCGAGGTCGAAGGCCCTGCCTTTTTGAATGTTCTCTGCGTGTGTCCCACCGAGTGGAAATATGATGAATCCAAGGGAGTGGAACTGGCGAAGACCGCGGTGGATACATGTGTCTGGCCTCTCTATGAAGTGGAAAACGGAAAGTACAAGATCAACTACAAACCCAAGGAAAAGAAACCCATCCTGGAATGGATCAAGCCCCAGGGGAGATTCCGCCATCTGTTCAAGGAAGAAAACGCCTGGGTTCTGGAGGAATTCCAGAAAAAAGTGGATGAAGAATGGGAGGAGCTGAACAGGCTAGCTAGTCTCTAAGGTCGTTATTTGCCTTTTTGTTGCACTTTTTTCTTGTCTTCGGTATCATCCTTTTGTGATTTTTATGATCGTTTTATCTTTTTGACCGAAGAGATAAAGTCTTTTTATGGCTGAAATTTTTCTGAACCGAAATTGACGGGAGGTTTGGCATGAAGATCAAAAAGATCGATGTGTTCCAGGTGGACTATCGGCTCCTGGACAAGGAATATGCATGGTCCCGTGGGCAATCGGTAAGCTCTTTTGTGAGCACGGTCGTTCGCTTGTCGACAGATGAAGGCCTTGAAGGCTATGCGGAAGTGTGTCCTTTGGGATCCGCTTATATGGATGCCTATGCCAAAGGAGTGCCTGCGGGAGTGGCTGAGATCGGGAAGCACATCCTCGGGCAGGATCCCTGCCAGCTTAATGTTATCAATCACCTGATGGACTTGGCGTTGCTGGGCCATAATTATGTGAAATCTCCCATGGATATCGCGTGTTGGGACATTTTCGGACAGGTGACCGGCACATCCGTCTGTACTTTGTTGGGCGGACGGGCCATGGACAAGTTTCCCCTTTACCGGGCCATTTCCCAGGGAACGCCGGAAAAAATGGCCGATGATGTGGCCAAATACCGCAGCGAGGGATACCGCCGCTTTCAGCTCAAGGTCGGAAGCGTTCCCGATGAGGATATTAAGAGAACGGAAGCCGTTTTGAAGGTCCTTCGACCGGGGGACATCCTGGTTGCCGATGCCAACACGGGATGGATCCCTCACAATGCCATCCGGGTTGTCAATGCCCTGGAGGGAGACGATGTGTATATAGAGCAGCCGTGCAAGACATTAGAAGAGTGTCTGATCGTCCGAGCGCACACGCCCCAACCGATGGTCCTCGACGAGGTGATCCGGGACGTGCAATCGCTGCTGAGAGCCAACGAACTGGGCGCCATGGATGTCGTCAACCTGAAGATCTCGCGGCTGGGAGGCCTGACCAAAGCCAAACAGATGCGGGATCTCTGCCAGTCTCTGGGCATAGCCATGACGATCGAGGACAGCTGGGGAGGGGATATCACGACCGCTGCTATCGCTCATCTGGTCGGAAGCACCGGGATGGAGTTCTATTTCACTTCGACGGATTTCAACAGCTACAACGACGTGCACCTTGCAGAGGATGCTCCGACAAGGAAAGAAGGATGGCTGGAAGTTCCGGCAGGGCCTGGGCTGGGGATTCATGTCAAGAAGGAATTGCTGGGTCTACCGGTCATTACGATAGAATAAAACACGTATCGGTTACACACATCGTTTTTTGGAATAGGCGTCCAAAAGGGGAGACCTCGTTGAAAGTGGAAATTTTTCGTTGCTTTTTATGTAATATGTGATATATTAGATATCAGGAAGGCAAGGAATGGCGGACAAAGGCATCCTCAACTTGAAATCATTGAAGGAGCAGGTTTACGAGTATTTGCGCGGGCAACTGGGAAAGGGGGAGTTGCTTCCGGGTTCTTCGATCAACATGGATGAGACGAGTCAAAAATTGGGTGTGAGCCGCACGCCTCTGAGAGACGCCCTTTTGCAGCTCGAGATGGAAGGCTTCGTGTCCATCTTTCCCAGGCGCGGTGTCGTGGTGAACCACCTGACGCTTCAGGATATCAAAAATTATTACGAGATTATCGGAGCGCTGGAGAGCGCGGCCCTTATGGCGGGTTTCGATCGATTGAATACCGCACAGATCACAAAAATGAAAGCACTTAATTCCGAAATGAAAAGGGCGATCGAACAGGATAATTTCAACCTGTATTATCAAAAGAATCTAGAGTTTCACGAGATCTTTCTTGGCTTAAGTGAAAATCAAAACTTGCTGAAAATCGTGAATACGCTGAAAAAGCGGCTGTACGATTTCCCGCGTCAGCAGGGTTTTGTGAAGGCCTGGGAAAAAACGTCGATAGGCGAGCACGAGGATCTGGTCAGGCTGATCGAAGAAGGTAAAAAAGAGCAGGCATCCAGCTACATCCGGGATGTTCACTGGTCCTATCGCGTGCAGGAAAATTTCCTGAAAAAATATTATGCACAGGCGGAAGCCACACAGGGAAATAGGGAATAGAGAGTGAAAGGCACGATCTTCGATATCAAACGCTATGCCATCCATGACGGTCCGGGCATCCGGACGACCGTTTTTTTCAAGGGCTGTGTACTCCGCTGCCAGTGGTGCCACAATCCCGAAGGAATAAAAAAGGAGCACGAAATCATGCTCTATTCCTCCCGCTGTGCTTCCGAGTGCTGGGATTGTGTTCCCCGTTGCCCGCAGAAAGCGATAAACAAGGACGGGACGGTTATTTCGATCGACAAAAAAAAATGCGATCTCTGCGGGATTTGCGCAGATGTGTGTGCGTATGAGGCGGTCGCAACTGTCGGCAGGGATGTTACGGTCCCTGAGATCATGAATGAGGTGGAAAAAGACAGGATTTTTTATGAGCAGTCCGGCGGCGGGGTTACGATTTCAGGGGGTGAACCTCTGGTTCAGGGGGATTTTTTGCTCGCTCTTCTGGGTGCCCTGAACGAAAAGAATATCCACGCGGCAGTAGATACATCGGGGAGCGTGCCGTATGACGTCCTGGATGCCGTCAGCCAGAGGGCGGATCTTATCCTCTATGATCTCAAAGTCATGGATGAAAACAAACACAGGCAGTTCACAGGAGAGTCCAACACGCTTATCCTCGAAAACCTGAGGAGGTTAAGCGATACGGGAGTCGATATCATCATCCGGGTGCCGGTGCTTGTGGGATTGAACGACGATACGGAAAATATCCGGGGCCTGAAGGATTTTCTGCTTTCCATAAAGGGGGCATGGCGAATCAATCTCCTTCCTTATCATAAGGGAGGAATCGGAAAATCGATACGGCTGAATGGAGCACGTTCTTGGACCGATTTTAAAACACCGGCCGAAAAAAAACTCGCGGAGATCAAGGATAGATTATCTTCCCATGGATTCCAGGTAAAGATTGGAGGTTAAGAATGAATGAGCGTATAAAGAAGCTGCGGGATCAGAGCCTTAAAGCAAAACCCTCGATTTCTCCGGAGAGGGCCCGGCTCGTCACGGAATTTTACAAGAGCGATGTCGCTCAGAGGGTGTCCGCTCCGGTGCAGCGGGCCCTGGCTTTCAAGCACATCCTCGAAAACAAGGCTGTCTGTATCAATGAGGGGGAACTCATCGTGGGGGAAAGGGGCCCCGGCCCCAAGGAAACCCCGACCTATCCTGAGGTGACGGCTCACAGTCTGAAAGATTTGAGGATACTGGATACGCGGAAAAAGACGTCTTTTGCAGTCGATGAGGCGACCAAAGAGCTTTACAAGAAAGAAATCATCCCCTTTTGGCGCGGGAAATCCATTAGAGACAGGATCTTTGCCGAAATGTTCCGGCAGTGGATCGATGCCTACGAGGCGGGGATATTCACGGAGTTTATGGAACAGCGGGCCCCGGGCCATACGGTCCTGGACGATAAAATTTACAGGAAAGGATTTATCGACTTCAAAAAGGATATCGAAACAAGCCTGGCAGAGCTGGATTTCTTAAACGATCCCGAAGCTTACAAAAAAAGGGAAGAACTTATTGCCATGGACATTTGTGCTGACGCGCTCATCCATTATGCTGAGCGTCACGCGGAAAAGGCGGAGAAATTGGCTGAAAAGGAAAAAGATCCGGACAGGAAAAAGGAACTCCGGAAAATCGCCAGGATCTGCAGGCGTGTGCCTGCGAACGCTCCGCAAAATTTCTGGGAGGCCCTCCAGTATTATTGGTTCGTTCACTGCGGTGTGATCATCGAATTCAACACATGGGATTCTTTCAATCCCGGAAGGCTGGATCAACATCTGTACCCTTTTTACAAAAAAGAAAGGGCAAATAGAACCCTTTCCGAAGATAAGGCCAGAGAACTCCTTCAAGCCTTTTGGATCAAGTTCAATAATCAGCCGGCTCCTCCCAAAGTGGGCGTGACGGCCCAAGAGAGCGGGACGTATACGGATTTTGCCCTGATCAATACGGGGGGGGTCAAACCGGACGGATCGGATGCCGTCAACGAGCTCTCCTATCTCATTCTGGATGTGGTGGAGGAAATGAGGATTCTACAGCCGAGCTCTATGGTCCAGATCAGCAAAAAAAATCCGGATCGTTTCCTGAAAAGGGCCTTGAAGATCGTGAAGACCGGGTTCGGCCAGCCGTCGATCTTCAACACCGATGCCATTGTCCAGGAGCTGGTACGGCAGGGGAAATCGGTGGCAGATGCTAGGAATGGGGGGACCAGCGGATGTGTGGAGACCGGGGCCTTCGGGAAAGAGAGTTATATCCTCACCGGCTATTTCAATATGCCCAAGGTTCTCGAGATCACGCTGAACGATGGCGTGGACCCCCGCACGGGAAAATTCATCGGCACCCGGACAGGGAATCCGGAAAGATTCGCGACGTTCGGGGAGCTTTTCGATGCTTTCAAAAAGCAGTTGAAACATTTTATCGATATCAAGGTCACGGGAAACAATATCATCGAGCGGTTGTATGCCGAATATCTTCCCACGCCGTTTCTCTCCCTGTTGATCGATGACTGTATCCTCAAAGGGAAGGATTATCATGATGGCGGAGCGCGCTACAACACGAATTATATCCAGGGAGTGGGACTTGGAAGCATGACCGATATTCTGACTTCGATAAGGTACAATGTGTACGATAAAAAATATGTCGGCATGCGCCGTCTGCTCGCGGCTTTGAAGTGCGATTTCAAAGATCATGAAACCTTGCGACAGAGGTTATTGAACAAGACTCCCAAGTACGGGAACGACGATGACTATGCCGATGACATCATGAAGTCCGTGTTCGAAGCTTATTTCGATGCGGTGGATGGAAGGCCCAATACGAAGGGGGGATACTACCGGATCAATCTCCTGCCCACGACAGTTCATGTCTATTTCGGGAATGTCATCGGGGCAACGGCCGATGGCCGGAAAGCCGCTGAGCCTCTCTCCGAAGGGGTCTCACCTGTCCAGGGCTCGGACAGGCACGGGCCGACGGCCGTCGTGAAATCTGTCGCGAAGATGGACCATGTGCGAACGGGGGGCACCCTGCTCAACCAGAAATTTACGCCTCAGCTTTTGGCCGACGAGGAGGGAATCGACAAGTTGGCGCATCTGGTGCGCTCCTATTTCCGGATGGACGGCCACCACATCCAGTTCAACGTGGTCAACGCCGATACGCTCCGGGATGCCCAGAAACATCCGGAAAAATACAGGGATTTGATCGTGAGGGTTGCCGGCTACAGCGATTACTTCGTTGACCTTAGCGTCGAGCTCCAGAACGAGATCATCCTCCGAACCGAACACCTCTCCTTTTAATTTCGTGACGGAATACCTATCCCCTTATTTCGTAATTTGCAGTTTAGAGTAATTCGGTACCTGTCCCGGAAATGCCGTTTTTGAATTATCCTCCCATAGAGAATTCGGGGGATAGGTATTCCGTCACGAAATTGATTGATGAAATTGAATATTGGGGGGGATTGGTATATTATGTTATTTATAATAATTATGATAAAGAAGGAGACCGCACATGTTTGATTCCAAGATTTATTCCGATCGTCGCGCGCGATTGAAGGAGCAAATCGGATCCGGACTGCTTTTATTTTTGGGGAATGAAGAAGCCCCGATGAACTATCCGGCCAACACATATCATTTCCGCCAGGACAGTTCATTTCTTTATTTTTTCGGCCTGAACACACCCTCTCTAGCTGCAGTCGTTGACGTGGATGAAGGGAAAGATGTGATTTTCGGGAACGATGTCGACATGGAAGATATCATATGGATGGGCCATCTCCCCACGATGAAAGAACGGGCCGCACAGGTGGGTATTTCAGAGACAGCCCCGCTTTCCAACCTTGAGGAGAAGATCAATGAAGCCAGAAAGAAAGGGATAACCATCCATTTCCTCCCGCCATACAGGACCGATAATGCCTTGAAAATCGCCAAGCTGCTCGGGATCGAACAAGGTGACGTAAAAAAACTTGCATCCAAAGAACTCATCAAAGCTGTCGTTGCACAAAGGAATGTTAAAATACCAGAGGAAATCGCGCAGATGGAACTCGCTCATGAAGTCACCTACGACATGTACATCGCAGCGATGAAGATGGCTAAACCAGACGTCTACGAGTATGAGATCACCGGAAAAATGGAAGGTATCGTCGGATCCTCAGACTGTCATGTGGCATTTCCTTTCATCCTGACCAAAAACGGGCAGATTCTGCATAATCATTACCATGGAAATAAGCTCCAATCCGGAGATCTCCTTGTGATGGATGCCGGTTCTGAATCGCCGATGAATTATGCTGCGGACATCACCCGGACAGTCCCGGTAGGAGGACGGTTTACAGAGAAACAGCGGCAGATCTATGAGATCGTTCTGCGCTCTCAGGAAACGGCCATCCAAAATATCGAACCGGGCGTCCCGTTCAAGGAAATCCATCTCCGGTGTGCTTCTGTCATAGCCTCAGGGCTCAAAGAAGCGGGATTGATGAGGGGGGATACAGATGCCGCGGTTCAGGCAGGGGCCCATGCTCTTTTCTTCCCCCATGGATTGGGACATATGATAGGCCTCGATGTGCATGATATGGAGGACCTGGGAGAAGATTTTGTGGGGTATGACCACACGGTCCAAAGAAGTTCCCAATTCGGCCTTGCCTATCTGCGCCTGGCCAAAAAACTCGAACCTGGCCATGTCCTTACAGTCGAACCGGGGATATATTTTATCCCCGCACTGATAGATCTGTGGGCTGCGGAGAACAAATTCGCCGAATTTATCGACTATGGAAAGGTCGAAGAATACAGGAATTTTGGCGGGATCCGGATAGAGGATGATGTCCTCGTCACTCAGGACGGGAGCCGGGTGCTGGGAAAACCCATTCCAAAGACGGTAAAGGAAATAGAAGAAATCACGGCTACCGGCTAGGGCCGACCGTTATCGATACCGCTTTCTCGGGAACTAAAACACCACGGACAAAAGCGTTGAATTCTGCAAGAGTCGTTGCGTCTATCTCGTCCAATAACCCGTTCAAGAAATCATACCCGAGACCTAAAGATTCCATGAAGGCCAGGCTGTATGTCCTCGCGATTTTCGTCTCGTTTTCTCTCAGGGCCGTTCCTTTTGAGTGTGCTTTGGTAGTGCTGAACTCTTCTTCAGAGATCCCGTTCTGAAAAAGGTCCCTGAGGGTCTCATTCAATTCCGCAACAGCCATTTCTTTTTTTGTCTGATCCGTTTCGAGATAGGCTTCGAGCAGCCCGCCTTCCCGCATCAGGAATGCCCTCGAATTGACGATATACGCGAGCTTTTTTTCTGTTCTCAAGGGCCAGAGTCTCGAGTTCATCCCTTTTCCTAAGAGATTTTCGAGCATCATGGAGAGGATAAAGTTTTTTCGCGAAATCCCTGGCAGAGGGAAGGCCGCATAGACCAAAGTCTGTTGAGTATCTTTTTCGAGAACCAGGTTTTTTTCGCCGTTCTGAGAGAACGAGATGGCCTTTTCGACCGGTCCGTTCCCTTCCGGGAACGCTTCAAAATAGGGCCGCAATAGATCCAGCGTTTTTTCTTTTTCCAGGTCAGTGGATATCACAACGGTCATGGTGCCTGCTTTGACAGAGGTATTGAAGAAATCCTCCACGTCCCTCTTTTTAATATCTTTCAGAGATTTTTCGGTTCCATAGGTCGAACCGGCATACGGGCTTCCTGCAAACAGAGCGTCCAATGCAGCAGCGTGCGCAACGTTTATCGGCTCATCCTCCTGAAGCTTTCTGTAGTGGTTCATGAAGTCCTTTATTCTTTCAATGCGCAATCCTGAAATCAAAGGCTCCTTAAGGATTTGTGCGCTAAGCTGTACCGCTTCCTCCAGGTTGTCGGAAAGGCAAGAAATCCGTATGAGCGAAAAATCGCCCTGGCAGATAAAAGTCCTGTTCGTAGCCTGGTTCATCAACCTCTGGAGGAGCTGCTGGTCGGGCAACTCGAGACATAGGCGTGTGGTGAGGAAGGCCAACCCTTCCAGACCCGCTGGCTCTATCCTTTTTCCCCCTTGCAGTACGATCTGAACGACCGAGGTGGAGGAAGAATCATCCTTCTGGTATATCAATGTGAGGCCGTTGGATAACGTGTCCCGTGTCGGAAGATTTTTTAAAAGGCCATCTGCGGATACCGGATGAAGCGGGATAGCGATGACCCCCGAAAGGATTATGCCCATTATTATCGAATGAATCCCTTTTTTCTGCTTATGCGCGATCACTGTTATTTGCCTTTTTTGGGAACGACAGATATAAGAACGTATCCACCCTTGCTGAAGTAATTTCCTGCGGCTTCTCTCAGATTCGATGAAGAAATGCTCTCTATACTGTCTATGTAGGGGACCCTCTCCGACCCGTCGCTCCGGAGCGCATGGGTCGCCATGGACAGGGCAAGATTCAGACCGCTTTCCTGGGATTGATGAAAGCGGAACTCGATCTGGTTTTTTGCGCTTTCGAGATAGTCGAGGGCATAAAACTGGGCATCGCCCTGGTAATCGGCCTTGGAATAGCTGAGCTTTCTCGCGTTTTTCAGGAACTGGAGGGCCTCTCTCTTGGCAGCGGGGATTTTTTTGGGTTCCAATGTCAATTGGATATAGATAATTCCACCGTATTCGTAGGCCCCGAATCCCATCGACAGGGTTTCGACGATCTCTCTTTTTCCCCTCAAAGGCCGGTTCAACATGGGGACGACACCCCTGCCGAGCACCTCGACCAAAACATCCACGGCAAATTGGTCTGTGCTGTTGTAATCCGGTCCGTTTTTCCCGATGACCAGGTACCCCGTATTCACATCCATCTCCACTTCGATCTCGCCGTCCTTTTTTATCGGGCTGACCATGTCGAACTTCGGGGGAACGAATCCGTCGTTTTCCAGCCCTCCGAAAAGGGCCGTGATTTTTTCCTGGATCTCGTCTATGTAGAAATCGCCCACGATGGCCAGAGCGCAGTTGGCCGGAACGAAATATTTATGATGGAACCGCTGGATCTCTTCCACGGTAGCAGCCCGTATGATTTCTTCTTTTCCGTATAGAGGCTTCTCGTAGGGATGATCCTTGAAAAGGTTCTGGTAGGCGAGGGCTGTGGCGTACCGGAATGCATCGTCTTTTATCTGGCTCAGTTCTTCCAGGATGATCTGTTTTTCCTTTTCCAGTTCTTCTTGAGTCAGCTTCAATTGGAACAGGATCTCTTTTTGATTGTTCAGGGCAAAGTCCGTGAACTCGGAGGGGAGAGACAGCTCGAAGGTGGCGATATCCCGTCCTGTGTGCGCATTGAAATAGGCCCCGTGAGCCCGGATATCCCGGCCGATCTCCTCTCCGGTCCGCATCTGGGTTCCGCGGAAAAGTATGTAATGCTCGAGGATGTGAACCAGCCCGCTCGTATCTTCTTCCTCGTTTTTCGTCCCCATGTCGAAGGCAAAGACGATATTGAGCAAAGGAAGGGCATGTTTCTCGTAGAGAAATATCCTCATGCCGTTTTCAAGCACAAAGCTGGAAAACCTTATATTCTCCTTTTCTTTACCATAAGACTGGATACTCACAAAAAGAACACATATAAAAATGGCGGCAGGGATCTTGACCTTAAGTATCCTCAAACCCGTTCTCCGATATAGGTTTTTTCGAAAAGAGAAAGCTCTTCGGTGCTGCCCAATACTAGAAGCGTATCGCCTGTCTCGATATTCATGCCCGGCGACGGATTGAACACGATCGCCTTTCCCGGTTTTTTGATCGCTACGACGATGACGTTGGCCTTCCGGCGAATGTCGCAGTCTGCCAGCGTGCGGTTCACGATCGTCGCATCTTTCTTGACCACGACCTCTTCCATCAAAAGGGACAGCTCGCTGCGGCGGATGATGAGATCCAAAAAATCCACCAAGGTCGGGCGGATGAGACCCTGGGCGATCTTCAGCGCGCTTTCCTTGTAGGGACTGACGACCTTATTGGCGCCGATCTGAATGATCTTTCGTTCCGCCTCTTCGCTCGTGACTTTCGAGAGGACGAACACAGAAGGATTGAACATCTTTACGGTCATGACAAGATAGAGGTTATCGGCATCCGTGGCCAGCAGGGCGGCCACGGCTTTCGCTCTTTTTATCCCTGCCAGATTCAGAACCTCTTCGTTGGTGGCATCTCCATCGATATAGAGGCAATCCTTTTTTTCTCTGAGTTCGGCCAGCCCTTCTTCGCTGCTGTCGATGACCACATGAGGGAGATTTTCTTCCTTAAGTCTTTCCCTGACGATATTTCCCAATCTCCCGTGCCCGCAGATGATATAGTGATCTTTCAATTTTTGTATAGCTTTTTCCATCCGCCTTCTCCGCCAGATTTTGTTGACGGTCCCTTCGTACACGGTCTCCGCGATTTTCGTGAAGGTGTACAGGACCGATCCGACTCCTCCCAGGATGATAAAAATGGTGAATACCTGGCCCTGGGAACTCATGGGTTCCTTGATCTCTCTGAACCCCACCGTAAAAACGGTGATGATCGTCATATACAGGGAATCGAGAAGAGAAACGCTCTCGATGAGATGAAATCCGATAGTCCCCGCCAGCACCAGGCTCAGGAACAAAATAACCGGTCTCCACATGTCAAACTCATCTTACAATATGCCCTTCCCGCGTGCAAGCTATCCCAGGCTAAATCGAAAACCCGCAATTGAAGTTTTGGGCCGGGTGGGTTATTATCGGTTTGATATCGAATGCATGAGGAAAATGATCATGAGTAAGCTGAGAAAAGGAAAAATATTGGTGGTCGACGATGAAGAAACCATACGAAAATCTTTGAAGATGATCCTCGAGTATGAGGGATATCAATTCTGCGAAGCAGCCGATGGAGAGCAGGCCCTCGATGTCATCGAAGAGACCGTTGGCTTGGACCTGGTTCTTCTGGACGTCAAACTGCCGGGAATGAGCGGGCTCGAGGTGCTGGGCGAATTGGAAAAGAAACCGTATTCTCCCCAAGTGATCATGATTTCCGGCCATGGAACGGTTCAGACAGCCGTGGAGGCGACAAAGCTTGGAGCCTTCGATTTTCTAGAAAAGCCTCTCCAAAGGGAGAGGGTCTTGATCTCCATCAGAAATGCCCTGAATCAAACAAAGCTGCAAAGCGAGTGCCAGGATCTGCGTCGAAAAGCCGAAAAGAGGTATGAGCTCATCGGGAACCATCCGTCCATGAAACAGCTATGGAACGAGATCTTGAAGATCGCTCCCACGAATGCCACCATCCTCATATTCGGGGAGAGCGGCACAGGCAAGGAACTCATTGCCCGCGCCGTTCATAACCACAGCCTCCGGGCCAAGGACAAATTCATCCAGGTCAACTGCGCGGCGATTCCGGAAGAACTGATCGAAAGCGAGCTATTCGGCCATGTGAAGGGAGCTTTCACCGGGGCGACCGAAAAAAAGCCGGGGAAGTTCGAGCTGGCCGATGGCGGAACGATTTTTCTGGACGAGGTGGGGGACATGAGTCTCAAAACTCAGGCAAAGGTGCTGCGTGTTCTCGAAGAAGGGGAGGTTCAGAAGGTCGGATCCAGCAAAATAGACCGTGTGGATGTCCGGGTGATCGCCGCGACGAACAAAGACCTGAAAACAGAAATACAGGAAAATAGATTCCGGGAAGATCTGTATTTCCGTCTAAATGTCGTGCCTCTTTACTCCCCGGCATTGCGAGAGAAAAAAGAGGATATCCCCCTCCTGATCGATTATTTCAGCCAGCATCTCGCTGCAGAGAACAATTTCAAGCCCAAACGGTTTTCCGATGATGCCGTCCAGGCGCTGATGAAATACCATTGGAAAGGAAATATCCGCCAGCTGAAGAATGTGATAGAAAGGCTGATCATATCCACGGATGGGAACACGGTCGAAAAAAAACACCTGCCCGAAGAGATCCGTGGAGAACTGCGCATCTTTCTTCCCGATGCCAAAGGGATAAAAAATCTCAAAGAATTCAGAGATCTTGCCGAGAAGGAGTTTATCCTTTCCAAACTGGAGGAGAATGGATGGAACATCTCTCAAACAGCCAGGGAGATCGATACGCCGCGCAGCAACCTGTATAAAAAATTGGAACAATATGGTATAAAAATAAAGGCTGGGGTAGGTGAGGTGGTTGCTCCTTCGTCGGCCTATGGCCAGGAAGGGGAGGAAAGTCCGAACTCCGAAGGGCAGGATGGTCGCTAACAGCGACTCCGAGCGATCGGAGGAAAGTGCCACAGAAAACAAACCGCCCTGCGGGTCAGGTGTACCCCTTCCCGCGGAGTAAGGGTGAAATGGTGAGGTAAGAGCTCACCGTCCTGGTGGTGACATCAGGAGCGCGGTAAACCCCATCCGGAGCAAGACCGAATTGGCCCCGGTTGAAACGGCCCGTTTCGAGGGGCGGGTAGGTTGCTCAGACAAATAACCACCCCCGCCATCGGCGGGAACAGAATTCGGCTTACGTCCTGCCCCAGCCACTCCAAAATTATCATCTCCAACCGGACACGCCATATCCATAAAAACCCATTCAATCCATTTGCGTATGTATCTATAAAGGAGGACGATCATGTCTTCGAGAATGCTCGTAAAATTCTTCGTGTTTTTCATTATTTCTGTTTTTCTTTCAGGAATGTGCTGGGCCGACGTGAACCGGAAGGCCGAGGACAGGGCATCCGCGGCAGATATAATCGATAAATATATCCAGGCGTGTGGGGGGGACGCTCTCAAAGAGATCGAAACCGAAAAAAGACAAGGCACGCTGGTCCGCGGCAATGACGGGCATGTTCCGCTGGAAATTATATCCAAAATCCCCGGAAAATGGCACTATGCCCAGACCTTTGCCTGGGGCGATCGTGTCTGTTACGGTTTCGACGGAATCACGGCTTGGGTGCAGGATACCCGGAATATTTCCGGTATGAGTGTCCAGCAGCGGCTCGATATGCAGCTGCTTTTCGATGCCCAGGCTCCCCTTAACATAAATGAGCTCTATCCGGTGATAGCCTTAATAGGATCCGAGAAAATCGACGGTAAAGAGACCGATATCCTCGAAGCCACATCCCACGACGGAATCCGAACCCGGTTGGTTTTTGACCGGGACACGGGATTGCTCCTTCGCGCAGGGGGTGTGATTTTTGAGGATTACAGGCAGGTTGGCCGGGTAAAGCGGCCCTTTAGGATTGTTCTGGGCATAGATCAGGGAGAAAACCACAGGCCTATGACGTTGGAGATCTCCGATGTACAACACAATGCCGAGGTTGCGGATTCCTTCTTTCACAGGCCGTCCTGCATCCAGACATATCAAGAAGCTCCTTTGTATAAATCCCGCAAACGGGCGGAGGTCGACATCCAAGCTCTCGAGGCATGCGTGGGGGATTACAAACACCCTTTTAAGTCCGACCTGATCTATTCCTTCTACCGACAAAAAAATCACCTCATGTTGAAAATCAAAGGAACGTCCCTCAATATCGAAATCATCCCGGAATCGGAAACGGATTATTTCATCCGGTTTTTAGGATGGGAATTTCGCTTCCGCAAGGATTCGGACGGAATCGTGACCCATGTTGAAATGGATCTGGGGCAAAAGGTCACGGCTGAAAAAATCAAATGATAAAGATAAAAAAAGGAAAGTTCAAATGAACCGGAAACAATTTATCAAAAAAATATTTCAAACTGGCATCTGCGGCTGCGGAGCCGTTATGGGTTTCGGACAGGCGGCGGATCAAGAGTGGATCAGGGATCTTGAAAAAAGAATGATCGACGGAGCGGAAACGCCTCCTTGGGCAAAGGTCGAAAAGGCAGAACACTGGTTCAAGTCCCTGATGGAAAATATGGACACGCTGCTCGATAAAGAAACAAAAATCGAGCTCATGCAGGCCTGCGGGCGCGCATGTTTCATCCGCGCATTTGGAGTCGCTCCCGAAGAAAAACCCACGGCCGAGGAGAGCGAAAAATTCCTGCAATCCCTCAAATCCAGAGGCTATGAGATCAAGCAGGAAAAAGAGATGGTCACGGTGATCTATAACTGGGGCAGGGACCATCAGAATCCATGGGGGCTTATCATGAGAGACGGGTACTGCATGTGCCCTCTTGTCGAGAAAGGTCCTCCGGGATTATCTCCGACGTTCTGTTACTGCTCGACAGGATACGTCAAGGAGAGCTTCCAGCGGTATTTTCAGCAAACCGTTACCGTCGCCCTTCTCGATTCCCTGAAGATGGGCGGAAAAGACTGCGTATTCAAGGTCCAGATTTCCAAGTTATAAATGCGAGGCTCTTTTTATGATCCCCTTTGCCATATCCGGGAAAATCAGCTTATGAAGCGGTTTGGTGACATGCCAATACAGTCTCCCTAATAACCCCTTCGGATAATAGTGCGCTGTCTGGATGAGAGAAGTCCCTTCTACCACGAATTCCAGCCAGGCCGTACCGGGCACCTTCATCTGATTGACAAGAAGAAGCCTTTTATCGGGAACGAGATCCACGACTTTCCAAAAGTCCAGCCCGTCTCCGACACGAAGCTTGTGCGGGTCTCTCCGTCCGCGGCTCAAACCGGGACCCGCAAAAATCTGGTCCATCAGGCCCCTTAAACGCCAGAGCCAATCATATCTGAACCAACCGTTTTCTCCCCCTATGGATTCGACGGCAGCAAATACCTTTTCTCCCGGGATGCTCCCGAAATCGTGCACGACCCTGTCCCTGTAAATGGCGGATTCGATGCCGCTGCGCCCCATGATGTCGCACTCTTCTGCCGAGCTGCTGTCGCACCAGCGGCTGATGACCTGTTTTTCCTCGATTTCTTCCAAAGCTCTTCGGAATGATTCCTCGTAGGAAAGAGGGCGGATAGAGGGGAAGTACGTTTTAGCGTTTTCGTTCTGGGTGACCGTCTCCGATTTTAAGCCTTGAATCAATGCTCTGCCGACAGGGAAGGGGATCGGGGTCATCAGCATCAGCCAGTAAGAGGATAACCAGGGAGTGAGGACCGGAACGGGAATCAGTTTTCTTTTCAATCCCATCGTATTCGCGGCCCGGAGAAGCATGTCTTTGAAACTCATTCGATCCGAACCGATATCGATCATCAGACTCTCTTTTGTCTCGAGATCCTTTGCCTGGCGCAGATATTCCAAGACATCAAGGATGCTGATGGGCTGGCTTTGGGTGTAAACCCATTTTGGCGTTATCATCACAGGGAGTTTGTCGACCAGATGACGGATGATCTCGAAACTGGCGCTCCCTGATCCGATGATGACACCCGCCCGGACCCATAGCGTCTGGATCCGGTCCGGCCGCGATGCCAGGATTTCCCCTGTCTCGATCCGGCTCCTCAGGTGCTTGCTGGCTGTCGTCATTTCTCCCAGGCCTCCAAGATAGATGATCCGCTTCACCTCGTTTGCGACACAGGCCTCGAGGAAATTCTGGGCACTCAACCGGTCCAGTTTTTCGAAATCGGCTTTTGCCCCCATGGAATGGACTAGATAATAAGCCAGGTCTATTCCTTTGAGCGCCTCCAACAGGGAGTTTCGATCCAGCGTGTTCCCTTGGACAATTTCCACGCGATCCCGGAATTTTTCGCGCACTTTTCTGGGATTCCGGACAAATAGGCGGATGCGCACATTCTCATCTTCCAGGAGTTTTTCCTTGAGTCTTCTCCCGATATAACCGGTGGCTCCTGTCAGAAGTATATTCATCGCACACTCAGGGATCAGAATGAAATGGTGATTCCTGCGCCGAAAAAGTGAATCAGGGCAAAATTGTAAACTTCTTCCACATCGGCACCCCCTTCGATGATTCTGTAGCCCACCCGGACATGCACCTTTTCGTTCAGACTGTAACGGAGAGCGAGAAGCACGTCTTCGGCCCTTCCTTGTGCGGCGGCCGCTGCATCAGCCTCCAAAAGAAGTCCCCAGTCTTTATCGAACTGCCACAGGATGCGGAAATTTAAAAGAGGGACGAAACCGACATTGGTCTTTTTCGCATTTTGGCCGCCTCCGTCGACTTCGATATAGGCATCCCGGATTTTTGCTGTCAAACCGATTCCCACCTGCCACTTGGGTTTCCGGATAAAATCATACCGGTAAGTCAGCCTGTAGGAGTTGAATTTGTAACCTGCTTCCAGAGGCGTATTCGCGGGAAAAGTCGTTCCGAAAAACAATATCTCCTTGTCGACGCTTCCCGATGCTTTCAGGGTGAGGGGGGCGGCGAAAACAGATAGGGTGTGTCGGGATTTCCAGTGATATCCAGCTCTGATCCGGAAAAAATAAGAGGAGCGGATATCAAGGTCTTCCGACAGAGAAAAAAGCGTTCCCGTATCCCTGGGAATTTGCACGTCATTGTATCCGCTTACAGACAATCCGTTTTCAAAATCCAAAAACCACTGCGCCTGGGCGTTCGCTGTGAACCCCAGAGCAGAGACAAGGATTACGAGAGTCGTAAAGACGGTTTTTTTCATTGTGAATTCTCCTTTCAATCATTATATAGGAAATGACGCAATAAAAATAATAATGGAATCGATTTGGGGATGGGTCGATCTATAGAAAGGGCAGATAACTAACGGCCTGATTGATCAGAACCATGATGTTTCCGGGAAAGATCCCCAGCTGAAGAATCCCGTAAAGGCAGAGGAACAGGGCCAGGAATAGAGCAGGATTTTCCATGTGTATGTCAATCTCGTAGGAAGGTTCTTTCATGTACATAAAAATGATGATCCGGAGATAATAAAAAACGCTGACCAGGCTGGCCAGCACGCCGATGATAACGAGAGATACGAGTCCTTCCCTCACGGCAGCGGAGAACACATAAAATTTTGCCAGGAATCCACCGGTGGGAGGAAATCCGGCCAAGGAGATAAGGAACACGGCAAAAGTGGCTCCGATCCAAGGGTATCGGAATCCTATTCCTTTGTAGTCTTCCAGCTCCAGATATTCATGGTCTTTTTTCCCGAGAGCTATGATTGCAGCAAAAGCACCGATGTTCATGAAGAGATAAGCTGTCAGATAAAAGACCAGGCTCCGTATATCCTGCGCAAGGATAGCTACCATCAAGTAGCCGGCATGAGCGATGCTGGAGTAGGCGAGGATCCTTTTGACGTTCGTCTGTCTGAGCGCGATCAGGTTTCCGGCTATCATCGTGATGGCTGCGATAATCCAGAGCAACCCGTGCATCACCTGGGAGTCGAGGACATCCTGGAAATAGGGAACAAAGAGTCGAAGGAGCACGGCGAATCCGACCACTTTCGGGCCGACAGAGAAAAACGCGGTGATCGGCGTCGGTGCCCCCTGGTACACATCAGGCGTCCACATGTGAAACGGGACGACCGCAACCTTGAATCCGAATCCGACCACAACGAGGCCGAGACCGACAAGGCCCACAGGCCCCATGGAAGCACCGGACCGCAGACCTTCGATTATCGAAGGGATGGCCGTCGCCTGGGTTGCCCCGTACAGCATGGCGATGCCGAATACGAGAAACGCTGAGGCAAAGCTGCCCAGCAAGAAGTATTTGACGGCGGCTTCATTGGATTTCTCGTCTTCCCGACGCATGCCTGCCAGAGCATAGCTGCTGATCGAAAGGACTTCCAGACCGAGGAAGATCACGATCAAGTCGCTGGTGGAGACCATGATGATCATGCCCGAAAGGGCAAACAACAGGAGAGCGTAATATTCGCCGTAGTTCGCATTTTGCAAAGCGAGGTATTTCATCGAGATGAGGATCACGAGGAAGGTGGCGACTGTCAGGATAATGACAAAAAACAGGGATAGATTCGAGAGGGAAAGATTGCCGTCAAAGTAGGAATAATCCTTGTTCCAGAATTGGATACACACGGCCCCGTTAGCTATCAAAAAGAGAAGGGAGATATAGGCAAGATAGCTGCGGTTCTCCCTTTTGAAAAAGGCTTCGCAAAGCATGACCAGAAGGGAACCGGCAACAACGATCAAAACCGGGCTCAGGGCGTATATGGTATTCATTGCGATTCTGTATCCTCTTTAGGTTCTGTATCTTCTATAGGTAAGGAATCCTTAGATTCTTCTTTTTCCATTAAAATATAGGGAGGGGGATTTTCATAGTCCTTGTTGGCTTTGGTGAATATGGCTTCTTTCCTGTTGACCTGGTTCAACAGATTGGAGACCGAGATGTCCATTTTTCTGAGAAAAGTCTGGGGATAGATCCCCATCCAGAACATCATGACAACGATGGGAGCGAGATAAACGATCTCCCTGAGATTCAGGTCCTTGAACGACCGGACCTTGTCGTTAGTGATAGGACCCTGCATCACTCTCTGGAACATCCAGAGCAGATATGCGGCAGCCAGGATCACGGTCGTGACTCCCAGTATGGCCAGGAGTTTGTTGGCCTTGAAGATGCCGAACAGGCAGAGGATTTCGCCGACAAAGCCGTTCAATCCGGGCAGACCGACAGACGAGAGCATGCAGATCAGGAAAAATGCCGAAAATACCGGCATCTGTTTGCTGACTCCGCCGAAATCCTTGATCAGTCGCGTATGGGATCTCTCGTACAGGATTCCCACACACAAAAACAGCGCGCCTGTGCTCAGCCCATGGTTCAACATCTGATAGATGCCTCCCTCCAGGCCTTCCAGGTTCAGCGCAAAAATAGCCAGCATGATGAGTCCCATGTGGCTCACGCTGGAGTAGGCGACAAGGGATTTGACGTCCTTCTGGATCAGGGCCATCAAACCTCCGTATATGATGCCTATCAGGCACAAAACGCCCAGTACAGGAAGAAATTTTTGGAGGGCGTCGGGAAACATGGGCATGGCGAAGCGCAGGAATCCGTACGTTCCCATTTTTAGGAGCACGGCGGCCAGGACCACCGATCCGGCTGTCGGCGCCTCCACGTGGGCGTCAGGAAGCCATGTGTGAAAGGGAAACATCGGCACCTTGATGGCAAATGCCAGGCCGAAAGCCAGGAACAGCCATACCTGGACACTGGGATTGAGGATCATGCGATAATAATCGAATATGTTGAGGGAGTAGGTACCCGTTGCTTTATAAAAAAGATTGTACATGTAAAAAATAGCCACCAGCATAAGCAGGCTGCCCAGCATGGTGAACAGCACGAATTTCACGGTGGCGTAGATCTTTCTTTTCCCGCCCCAGATTCCGATCAAAAAATACATCGGGATCAGCATAGCTTCCCAGAACACATAGAACAGGAAGAGGTTCAACGCGACGAAAACGCCGATAATGCCTGTCTGGAGCATGAACATGAAGATCAGGTATTCCTTGACCCGTTTCTGGATGTACGTCCAGGAAGAGAGGATCACGATGGGCATCAGGAACGTCGTTAAAAGCACCAGGTACAGGCTGATCCCGTCGATCCCGATATGGTAGTTTATTCCGTATCCGATCCAGGCACCTTTTTCCACGAACTGCGGTTCAGGCGTGAGAGCGTTGAAGTTGAAGTAAAGAAAGAGCGAGACGATGAATGTCGCTATGGAAATGATCAATGCCAGATAGCGCAGCAGGTTTTCTTTGTCCCGGCTGATGAAAATAAACAACAGGGCTCCGGCTAGAGGAAGAAACGTGACGATGCTTAAAATTGGTATTTCCATTTTTTAAAACAACAGATATCCTAACAAAAGAATTGCTCCAAGCAGGAAAATCAGAGCGTAGTCCTTGATGAATCCTGTCTGAAAATAACTCAAAACCTTTCCGAAGAAATTGGTGGCCTTGGCCGATCCGTTGACGGCCCCGTCGATGACCTTGAGGTCGAAATGGTCATAGACGGTCTCAGAGCCTTTTATCAGGGAATTCACGAACATCGCGTTATAGATCTCGTCCACATAATATTTGTTATAAAGGAGCTTGTGAGCGCCGGGGAATCGCGCGACGAGGTTATGTGGGATCTTGGGGTTCTTGATGTAAAACACCCAGGCGATATAGATGCCTGTCACGGCAACGGCTACCGAGATCAGGATCAGCAGCCATTCCGTCCCGAGGCTCAAGTGGACTTCGTGGGCCTTATGGATGACCGGCTCTAAAAAGCGGCCGAAAAAGTCCATGTTTTTCCCTACCACGACCGGGAGACCCACGTAGCCTGCTACGACCGAGAAGAATGCGAGCACAACGAGCGGGATGGTCATGGCTGGGGGAGATTCATGCAGGTGTTCTTTGGCATGCGGCTCGAGGCGCTCGTTACCGAAAAAGGTCAGAAAGATAAGGCGGAACATATAAAAGGCGGTTAAAACCGCCCCGAATATGCCCAACGCCCAGACGAAATACTGACCGCTGGCATAGGCAGATGTCAGGATGGCGTCTTTGGAAAAGAATCCGGATAAGAAAGGTATCCCTGCGATCGCAATGGCCCCGATAAGGAAAGTGGGGTAAGTCAGAGGGAGGTATTTTCTCAATCCCCCCATTTTTTGCATGTTCAGTTCGCCTGAGAGAGCGTGCATCACGCTTCCGGCAGCCAAAAACAGCAGGCTTTTGAAAAAAGCGTGGGTGTACAGATGAAACATACCGGCCGCATAAGCGCCCACTCCGCACCCGATAAACATGTATCCGATCTGGGAGATGGTCGAATAGGCCAGAACCCGCTTGATATCGTTTTGGGTCAGAGCCATGGTGGCGGCAAAGACCGCCGTCAGAGCTCCCACGACGGCGACGATCGAACCGGCAGAGCCGGAAAAAGTGAAGAGGACGTTCATCCGGGCGACCATGTAAACGCCGGCTGTGACCATGGTAGCCGCGTGGATGAGGGCGCTGACAGGTGTCGGGCCCTCCATCGCGTCCGGAAGCCAGATGTACAGGGGAATCTGTGCGGATTTCCCTGTTGCCCCTATAAAGAGAAGGATGGCGATCAGAGTTGCCAGGCCCTGTGTGATCGCTCCGCTTCCGATAGCCTGATTGATAACGCTGAACTCGCCGCTTCCTATATTAATAAAGATAAAGAATATACCGAGGAGAAAAGCTGCATCGCCGATTCTGTTGACGATAAAAGCCTTTTTACCCGCATTGGCTGCCGAATGTTTTTCGAACCAAAATCCTATCAGCAGGTAAGAACAGAGCCCGACTCCCTCCCATCCCACGAACATCACCACGAGGTTGGATCCCATGACCAATATGAGCATGGCGAATGTGAAAAGATTCAGATACGTGAAATAGCGGGTGTAACCTTCGTCATCAGCCATGTAGCCGGTCGAATAGACATGGATGAGAAAACCAACGCCCGTGACCACCAGGGTCATGATCGAGGAAAGGGGATCCAGTTGGAGAGCGAGGTCAGCCTGGAAGCTTCCGGCATGGATCCATGAAAAAAGGTTTTTGATGATCGGGAGGTGTTCATGACTTGTCTGGAGCAACCCGAAAAAGGAGATGAGAGAGACGACAAAGGAGGCAAAAATGGCAAAGCAGGCTTGGAAGGAAACATATTTTTTGGGCAGTTTCTGCCCGAATAAGACCAGGATAAGGGTGCTCAAAGCGGGGATAAACGGAATCAGCCAGAAATAATCGGTCATTTTATCCTTTCATCGATTGAATATCTTCGGTTTTTATGGTCTTTTTTTGCCGGTACAATAAGAGAATGATGGCTAGGCCCACAGCGGCTTCCGCGGCTGCCACGGTGATGACAAAAAAAACGATGATTTGCCCGTCGAGGGAGCCTGTGGATTTAGCAAAGGTGAGGAACGCCAAATTTGCCGCGTTGAACATGATTTCAACTGACATGAACTGGGTTATCAGGTCCTTCTTTATAAAAAAGGCGATAGCGCCCAACACGAAAAGAATGGCGCTCAGTATGAGAAAATAAGTCAGCGGAATCATGCTTTATCTCTCTTTTTGACCAGAACGATCGCTCCCACCAGGGCTGCGATGATCAAAATGGATGTGATCTCGAAGGGATACAGGTATTTGGTGAACAGAAGACGCCCGAGGTCTGTCGGGCTACCCAATTCTGCGACCGTAGAGGAACCGGCCGGTTCGAGCGCTCCTTTCAGAGTCAAAACCAGTTCCAGGACGAGCACGGCCGCAACGATGACCGCGAAGTAAAGGGTCCATTTTTTCTTCTCAGGTTCCAGCCCTTTTCTCAGGTTGATCATCATAACGACAAAGATGAATAAAATCATTATGGCCCCGGCGTATATGATGATCTGGACCGCTGCTATGAATGGAGCATCGAGAAGGCCGAAAAGACCTCCGGTGCAAACAAAAGCGACGATAAGGAAAAGGGCGTTGTATGCCTGGTCCTTGGATATGATCATCCCCAAGACGGCGCCTATGCAGATGGTTGCGAGTAGAAAAAACAGGAATTGAGCCATTTTTTAAGTCCCCCATTATATTTTTTGCAATCATTCAATGTCAAGGTTTTTTTGCCTTAAAAACACATAAAAAATGAGCGTGCTCAAATCACCTCAAAATCTTGTGAAAAAACTGTTTTTGCGATCGTCATTTAGAATTGTTTTGACAAAAACGCTGATGATGGTATAATGAGTGCCGGTACTGCGGGGTAGAGCAGTCTGGTAGCTCGTCGGGCTCATAACCCGGAGGTCGCTGGTTCAAATCCAGCCCCCGCTACCATCTTATTCCCCCTGTTTCCCCTGGAAAAATCCAAAGCCCTCCGCTATTTCCGTTTTAGCAACCGTACGCAAAACTAGGCGATTTTTAGCATTTCTGGTGACAAACGGCTTTGTTGCATGAATCGAAAACATGTACACTTCATTTTCTGATTCACAATTCTATCCAACAGCATACGATAGGGGTTCACCCATTTCAAGCATCCGATTTAGGATAGCACAACCAATCGCAGCATCCCGCTTCTGAGCCTCATAATTCTTGGCTCTCAGCCTTCCACCAATGATTTTTTTGTATCGATAGATTGCGTTTTCCGCGTGACTCTGCAAATAGTATCCAGACTGACGTTTCCACTCGGACCATCCCTTACTCTGGATCTCGGCAATATGACGATCTCGATAAGAGGAAGCCTTGATGGGATTATTGGATAACACCGCGTCTTTTCTCGGGGGCACCACAACCTCGGTTCCTGGTGAATGATGGTCCACAACTTCATACACCGCTTCCTGGTCATAGATTCTATCCCCTACGAATCGGTCAATCTCTCGTCCGACTTGAGCCAAAAGGTTAGGCACTTGAGATGAATCATGTTCATGTCCATGGGTGACCTTGGAGGCCAGGATCCGACCGTTCTCATCCACGCCAATGTGTAGTTTCTTCCAACGTTTTCGTAGCCTTTTTCCGTGCTTTTTGAAGTGCCATTCTCCCTGACTGCAGATCTTCAAACCCGTACTGTCCACGATAAAGTGCACAGGGCCATCCGGCAGGCCCACGGTGGACCTGCGGATTCTTACCGTTCGATTCCGGCGGGACATAGTGGTATGATCTGGACAGGGCAGATGTAGATCCATTAGTTTTAGGATAGATTTGAGGAATCCTTCAGCCTGACGTAATGGAAGGTGAAAGACCAGCCTGAGCGTAAGCGAAGTCTCGATGGCGATGTCGGAATAGATCGGTTGACCCCCTCGCTTTCCGTTCTTTGGAGGTGTCCACGCATCGATGGCTTCTCGGCTGAACCAGAAAGTAATATCGCCTCGGTTTCGAAGGGATTTCTCATATTCCGGCCAGTTCTTGATACGATATGATGTCTTGTATTTTGGATGTCTATACGCTCTCTTGTGGGCTTCGGCCATGCTGGTCTCCATTGGATTGGCAGATTTTACATGCCTACAATGTGATAATCCACCGATGTAATGTCAATGTTGCATTGGATTCATGCACCAAAGCCCATTTAGACTGTATTGTTTCGGTATTTTTCTCAAAATATGCCATGCAGCATAGTAATTGTTAGAATTTGTGGTTTATCTCATATACGTGTTAAAATCAGCATAAATATATAAGGAGTATTACTTTGTCGCTACGTTTTCATGAAATCGCAGAAACCTATCATCGTATCCTGAATCCATTCACTGAAGAGCAGTTGATGCTGTTGGGAGAAATATGCCACTTGAATCCAAGTATTAAGTTGCTTGACCTAGCCTGCGGCAAGGCGGAGATGTTATGTCTTTGGGCACAAAAATATGGTTTACATGGTACTGGTGTGGACATCAGTTCTGTATTTCTGGAATCTGCTAAAAATCGAGCAAATGAGTTGAATGTCTCTGACAACTTGACCTTCATTCAAGACGATGCAGGGAATTATTCTCCAGCAGCGCGTGTCTATGACATAGTAAGTTGCATTGGGGCTACCTGGATTGGTAACGGTTTAACGGGAACAATTGAATTAATGAAACCAGCAGTAACTCCAAACGGATTACTACTCATTGGCGAACCATATTGGATCGACACTCCTCCGGAATCTGCTTACGAAGCATTGGGTGTTAAACCGAATGATTATGCCACATTAGATATTACGTTAAACCGACTAGAATCTTCGGGATTAAAACTTGTTGAGATGGTGCTAGCAAATCATTGTGGCTGGGATCGGTACGAAGCACCACGATGGATGGCGATAGATGACTTCTTACGAAACAATCCCAATGATCCCGACGCATCAGCACTGAACGAGTGGATAAACAACAACCGTCGCGCATATCTCAAGTATGGACGGCGTTATCTTGGTTGGGGTGTGTTCGTACTACGGCTTGCACATTAGTGCGCTTCACTAACTGAGAATACATACCAGAGATCTATGTGCATCTAAGTGATAAACGCTTATATCACGTTGTTTCCCTGCTGCCTTCTCCAAATATGGTCACAGTTTTGGTCAGACCTTATGATTTGAGGCAAACAGGATGTCAATTTGCCGAAGCCGCCTCCTTCTTTATTTTATTCTATTAACCCCCCTTGATCCCCCCTGGCAAAACAGGGAGGTAAATGGAAGGCGTCTGCGGAAAGGTGTGGTGGGCGATACAGGATTCGAACCTGTGACATCTATCGTGTGTAGGAAGCAGCGAAAAAAGCTAAGGCGCAGAAAATAAGGGATTTCCCCTGTAAAACAGCCCTTTTCAAAGCCTCCCGGATTTCGATGGATTTCGATATGTTTCGATAGTTTTCGATATTTTTGGGCACACTTTGGGCACAGTCCTTCGTCTTATCATCGCCCTGTGACCTTCCGAATCCCAGATAAGGGGCAAGTGACGGCGCGTTATTGTGGGTTATTTGCCAACGCAAGGAGACCGACGATCTCGAAAGAACATCCGTCCGCCGGTGGCACTCATGCGGAGGCGATTACTTCATCGCAAACATGTCCGGCGTGACGTCTCCAGGATTGATTTCAATCCGGGCAATCATGAAGATCGACTTCTGGGTCCCCTTGAGGATTTCACACCGGTGGGCGAACAACACCTTCCCCGTCCGGCGATAATCACTGATGCGGGTCGTCACCATGTTGGCCCTGCCCCTGGGATTATGGCGTTCAAGCCTGATGAATTGTCGCGGCAGATGATCGTGCGAGCCCAGGACATACTCCGTCGTGTAGCCATCGGGGAAGGTGACTCTTAACCGCAGGGATTCCACATCGTCCACCGTCTGGCTGCCGAGGTATTCGACTCGGTAGCCCCTGTCTTTCGCGGCCACAAGAGGGGAGATGATATCGGCCTCACTCTTGATCTTCGACGCCTGTATTGCATTCTCCATCAGAGTGGGAGCATCGATCCCATCGAACGGATTGAGGTGCCAAACGTTGGTGCCGTCGAAAGCCTCGACAATCTTCGTTCCACGATACTCCATCTCGTATCTGTAGAGATTGGGGCGCATCTTAGAGATCGTCACGTTGTATCGAACAGACGGAGTCAGATCCAGTGTTCCCATTAGCCTGAGCGTGGTAACGGCGCTCAGAGCATCCGAGCCCCCGAGCGCTTCAATGTTGTTGTATATGATCGAGTCTACATCCTGCGCCGAGACTGGAACGCCCAGAAGCAGAAGCGCTAAAACTCTCGTAACGATTCCTCGATAAAGCATCGTCTCCTCCTTATCACCAGTCTCATTCTATCCCGTCTTGCACCTCTTCCCAAATCAGGGATTCCGCCCCGAGCATTATGAGGTTCTTCATGTCCGCGGATGGTCTGGAAGACAGACCTCCTGGACTTTTTAATTTCCCTGAAGGAGATGCAGTACACATCTTCAGCGTACGCACCTCCAAGAAGAGCGTCAATTGCCCAAAAGTGGGATTTTTGTAAATCCCACTTTTTATGTAGCGATCAAACGGGCAGGACAGATGACCACGGTTTACAGGCGCGTCTTCCATTTGTTATATTAGGGCCAGAATGTTCAATGGTCTCATGGTGGGTCTCTTTCTCGCTGCAGCGGTCGCCCCGATCGTCCTTGGCACGCGTCTATTCAGGCGGGAGCCGTCGTTGTCCCTGCTTTCCTATTTGCTTTATTTGACGCTGTGGAATTTTCAGATAGTCTTCATAATAAATTTTCTGCATGACAATTACCAATTGTCCAACCGCGGACGATTGGGATTCCTCCTTTTTAACGCCGTCCTCCTCATTCCCCTTCAAGCCGCGACGACGATCTTTTTCGCCGATTTTCTCTGGAAGCGGCTGGGACGGCGGCTGGCCTGGACGGCCAAGATGGTCCTCGCAGCGCCCTTTCTCGTCGTCCTTGTGACCTACGGCAAGCAAATTGTTCTAAGGCTTACCGGGAACCTAGCCCCTTCTTCCTTTCAGATCAAAGCGCCCCTTTCCACGAAAATCATGATCATTATCGTATTCACCCTTTCTGTCTCCGGCATCCTGATAGCGGCCGGAACAAAAGACGCGGACAGAAAAAAAAGCGTGGTGTCGGTCGCAGGATTGACAGCAGCAGGCATGATTATTGGGATTTTGCTGATGGCTAGGAATGTCTCGGATTTTTTGAGCTCTATCCTGTCCGGATTCATTTGGGCGACGATGAATATTCCAGCTTTTATCGCCCTAGTGACGTCGCTCCAAAGGAAACAAATCCGTTCGACAGGTAGGGGGGAGCTCGTATCCAGCCTGGAAGCGATCGGAAAGCGCTTTGGTCTCTCGGGCCGGGAACGGGAGGTCCTCGATCTTGTTTATCGAGGGCGGCTAAACAAGGAAATCGCCAGTGAGCTTCATATTTCGCTCGATACCGTGAAGAGACACGTTTACAACATTTTCAAGAAGACAGCGGTCCGCAACCGTCTTCAACTCTTTCTTCTCATCCTAAGCGAGAAATCCTCGGGAATGAACGGAAACGAGGCTGCCGAGGGACGGGATAGGATTCCGAACTGATGGAGGGTCAAGATTCTGCCCACGGATGGGAATATATGAGGGGCCTGTTTAATGATGGGGAAGGACTTTTCAAGGAAAAGGTACCACAATGGATTCTCTTCTGGCTGGATGAAAAAGATATCGAAGTTGGAATTCGTGATACGAGGTAAATAAATGATCCAAAGCAGATTCGTATTTGTCTGCTCAATCCTATTTGTATTTATGCTGCCGGTCCACACCAATGAAGACCGAATCCATGAGGCTGTCAAAGCGGGTAATTTTTATGAAGTCCGATCGCTCCTGGAGATTAATCCGCAGCTGGCCAGGATTCCGGATGAAAACGGAATGACTCCGTTCCATTGGGTCAGTATTTCTGGACGGAAGGATATAGCCGAATTGCTGATTGAAAAAGGCGCGGATATAAATGTCAAAGATAAATGGAACATGATGCCTCTTTCGCGGGCTAATCAGTTAGGCCACCGGGAGATGGTCAATCTGCTGCTGGAACACGGAGTAGAACTTCCAAGTGATTTAAAAGAAATTCAAAAGGTTGCCCATTATGCTGCTGTCAAAGGGCATATAAAATTATTTGAACAACTTATGCAGAGATCTAAAGAAACCAACCTGAAAAACCCTGAGGGAGGGAGTTTTCTGCATTCCGCAGCTGAAGGAGGAGCGGAGGAAATAGCCGAAATGCTTCTCAAGAAGGAAATTAAAGATAGGAGTTTCGTTTTTGCGCTTGCGACAAATGCCTCACAATTTTCTCCATTTTCCACCCACCGGCATCCTGAAATAAGATTATCACTTCCAAAATGGCGAGGTCAATGACTTAAAACG